>Ga0224503_10000006_pt1 | contig 63724 bp, 86 predicted proteins | sample SF_Oct11_sed_USG_2_FD_169106 | JGI IMG/M metagenome (GOLD analysis project Ga0224503, IMG submission 169106) | Sediment microbial communities from San Francisco Bay, California, United States - SF_Oct11_sed_USGS_21 | ecosystem: Environmental > Aquatic > Marine > Sediment | place: USA...
AATTAAAATCAAAGGGTGTCACAATATATCGTGACATTGTTGAAAAAGATGCAGGAAAAAATGCCGTAATTTTGGATCCTGATGGCTATCTTATTTCATTGTTTGAACCAATCTTTGATGATAAAGATCAACAAACAGGCGGATATCAAGGATTCACACCAGCTTAGATTATTTTTTTAATTAGAAGAATAATCTTATCTAAGCCTTTTTCTTTTCTATTAATTGAAACGTAGTACGTAACATCATTTTTCTGCAAGATTAGAATCGTTACTTTTTGATGTTGTAAAAGCACATGTTCTAATTTTCCAATTGAATCAGCAGTGTCTTTTCTTAAAGACACTAATGTGGATAATATGAAAAATTCATTTTTTACCTGTTCTGATTTTAAAAGAGGTTTGAGATTTGGTCTGACCATCCCAGTCAGAGTCCTACCATGTGCATTTACAACTCCAGCATATCTGATACTATTTGATAATTTTAGAATACTTTGACATTGTTTTCTGTATTTTATTACAGCATCTTTCCATTTTTCCGCGGGAGTTTTGATCATGATAAAATCCTTTTTTTGAAATTAATAAGGATATTGAATGATTGTAATTTTTAGAACTATGCTATAGTTTATTTTGAATTAGATTCTTTTTGTAATTTTTTCTTTAATTCCAAATTTTCTTTTAATAATTTGTCATTTGTGGTTTGAAGCGTTTCTACAGAATTTTGTCTAGTGTATAGTGGATGTCCAGGTGGAATGACTTTTGAATTCATTGATAGTAAACCTGATGCATATTGTTGATACATGTGTTGAAATCCTTGAAGTTTTTGATTAATTGTCTCAGCATTTTGTAAAAATTGTTTTCTCATAGGATTTTCATTGATTTTAAACATGGCGTTTGGTAACCCTGGTGGCAGTCTTGGAAATTGGAATGCCAAATGAGGAATATTTGGATTTAATCCATAAAGATCCTGCAGGTGTTTTATTACTAAATTATCCACAAATATGTCCCATATTTGCCATATTTGTGGCTTGCTTTAGTCATTTGATAAACTCTTTAGCTAATTCTGAGGAGTTTTAGCTCAATTTGAGCTGATCGGAGATCCTTATAGATTCGCAAATTTGATCGCTAGCACATATGGACAAATTAAAAAAAGCATGTCTAAAATGTAAAAAAGACATTCATAAAAAAGATCTGCATAAAATTGTAATTTATGTTGTTCAAGAGAAATTTACTGAGCATTATTATGAACATGTAGAATGTCCTGACAAATTCACCATCTGATAATGTAAGTTTTGAATTAGCCTTTGAATTCAAATACATTATAAATTGCACCTGTTATTCTAGAACGATATTTCCACTCATCTTTCTTCCAAACGATTTTAGTAAAATCTTTTTGTGAATTTGGATGAAGTCTTTGATATACATCATCTCCAATCAGGATTTGATTCGGCATTGCCATATTTTGTATTTTTGATGCAATGTTCATTGCGGGCCCCATTAAATCAACATGTGAATTTTCAACATCAGCACCATATCTTACAACAATGTTTTGCCCAAAATCAACACCAATCTTTACCATTAAATCGGGATAATCATATTGATTTAGAATAGGATTAATTCCTTTTTGAATTACTGAAATCATTGATTTTGCACAACTTACAGCGTTATCAGATGCAAGTAATCCATTACCTTCTCCAACAAAATATCCGATTACAGCATCACCTACAAATTTTAAGACGTATCCATGATGCTGTCTAATTACTGCAGCCATCTCTTGTGAAAAGGAACTTACAATAATTGCAATTTTTTCTTCAGGCATTTCCAATGTCATAGTAGTTGAACCAACTAAATCAACATAGAGAACAACCATGTCTAATTTTGAAAAAACATGTTTTCTCAAAAATTCTTCTGATTCATTAATAACACCAGAATATTCATAGCCTTTTTTGAGAGCTCCCCAAACACGTTTTTGTGTTTCTAAAATCATAGTCTCTGAATCTAATGTTTTTTGTTTACTTTTGCTAAGTAACATATCTACAAGATAATTATTTTGATCGGATACATCCGATTCTTGTTCAGATTCCTTCTTTTCCTTATTTTCAGACATCACAATCACATCATTCTAAGGGGAAATCCACTCCACATCTAGAGCATTTGCCTCTATTTCCATTATAGCCCTCGTGGTAGTATTCCTCAATATCTTCATTACAATGATCACATGTGAGGTTGGATTTATTCACAAGTAAAATTTTGATTTTGCCTATTTAGATATTGATGAAGGTTTAAGGAGAGGAATTATCGGCTATTTCTTGTGCGATTAGGTTCACGATCTTCCAATGAATTCATTCAGTTGTTAAATCAAAAAAATGAATCAATCCAAAAAGCATACCTTCCTAAAATGGTTGATTTAACAAAAATGATTGACATCAAAGTCATGATGGGTGATTCAACCATTACCGAACAAAAAACATTTGATCCAAAATTAGTAATTAATTATTTCCAAAAAATAAACAGTTCTCTGAAAGACTGGTCTTTACACGATGTATCTATTTCAAATAATCAAGATGTTAGAAGAATTTTTACAAAATTTGAAATAAGAGAAGAAAATTATTTGATATCGGGACATTTATCGTTGCAATTCCATGTTCTGTTATATTACAAACCTGATCAACGCGTGATTGATACTCAAAAAGAATTATCGAAAATTGTAGATTTGACAAAAAATAAACAAGAACAACTTTCAGATAATAGTGATCAACTTGTTTTAAACAAATTAAAGGAGATGGGATACAAGGACTTTGACCATCAAAATCTATTTGAAGTATTTTATAAAAATGATGAATTCAGAGAAAAAGTTTTTGCAGAAATTCAAAAAGATTCTGGAGTGGATTTTCAAGAACTGACAGAAAGAAAAAACAAATTATTTGCAGAACTTGATTCTCTCTTACTTGAAACTTATCAAACATCATCTGTATTGATAGACGATCCTAGACTAGTTGCAGGTGAGGAAGGGTGTCTACTATCCTTAGATTTAGAATTTATTAAAAATAATAATCGTGAGGGATTATTTGATCCAAGAAAAATATCGCATTCAGTAAAAGAAAATATTTTAAAACGTTTAGATGAGATTGAAGTAGTAATCAAATTATAAATTTAAAACAAGAAACCAGAAGATGAATAATTTTCTCATTGGTGAGATCTAATTCCGAGATATAGGTTCAACTTCTTTTTTAGCTATTTATGAATTTGTGAAAATTCATGTATAAAATTTGACTAAAGGTGTAGTATTTAGATAGAAGAAAACAAATACACCAAATCAATAGCATCATTTCCCATGAACCCTACATACGATGAAATAGTAAAGGCAAATTCATTACGAGGAAATGAAATAAAGAAAACACCTCTCATACATTCACCAACGTTTAGTGAACTAACAGGTTCGGATGTTTATCTGAAAGCAGAATTTCGACAAAAGACAGGTTCATTTAAAATTCGAGGAGCTTATTTTAAAATTAAATCACTATCAGATAAAGAAAAAAAACAAGGGGTGGTTGCAGCATCTGCAGGTAATCATGCACAAGGAGTTGCATTTGCATCATCATTAGAAAAAATTCAGTGTACCATAGTAATGCCAAAAAACGCATCACCTGCAAAAGTTGCAGCTACAAGAGGTTATGGTGCAAAAGTAATTTTGGAGGGAGTAAACTATGATGAGTCATCTTCAAAAGCAAAAGCAATTGCAAAAGAAACCGGGGCTACTATGATACATGCTTTTGATGATCCTCAAATAATTGCAGCCCAAGGAGTAATTGGCATTGAAATTTTAGAGGATCTGCCAGACGTTGATGAAATTTATCTCCCAATAGGTGGAGGGGGATTAGCTGCCGGAACCTTAATTGCAATTAAGGAAAAAAATCCACAAGTCAGAGTTATCGGAGTTCAATCAAAATCATTCCCATCGATGCATGATTCAATAAAACAAGGATCCCCTACTGCAAGTGGAGGAGGTAGAACCATAGCAGATGGTATTTCAGTAAAAATTCCTGGACAATTGACATTTGCAGTGATCAAAGAACTCATAGATGAAATTGTTCTAGTTGACGATGTCGAAATTACAAAAGCAATGTTTTTGCTAATGGAGAGAATGAAGTTTGTAGTAGAACCTGCAGGTGCAGTAAGTTTAGCCTATTTGATATCTAAAAAACCAGCTATTGGAAAGAAGGTTGTACTAATTTTAGCCGGAGGAAATGTGGATATGTATCTTTTAGGACAGATAGTAGACAAAGGTCTTGCAGCAATGGGTCGTTTGTTAAAATTATCCATTTTACTACCCGATCGACCCGGAGCATTCAAAGAAATAGTTGATGAAATTACATTGGCCAATGCAAATATTGTAGAGGTAGTTCATGACAGATTAAGCTCTCAAATCAATGCAGGTTCTGCAGGAGTTACGCTGAGTCTGGAAACCCAAGGAAGAGAACAGGCTGAATTACTAATAGAATCATTAAAGAAGAAAAATATTCAATTTACTTTATTGACTTGAATTTTTTTTTAACAAATTTTGAAAGTCCTTCTTTTTTTAATTGTTCAGATTCCTTCATAACTAAATTATGTTGATTAGATTTGTGTTGTTTTAATTTCTTTTTTAAATCTTGGAATTCATTTGCAAGTATTTTCATGGCATAAATTCCAGCATTTCCTGCCTTGTTAACTCCTACAGATACAACAGGAGAACCAGAGGGCATTTCAGTGATTGATAATAATGAATCTAATCCACCAAATGCAGAAAATTTTGCGGTGTCTGATTTTTTTTGGTTTTTGTCATTATATACCAGTATAGGCACTCCAATAACAGGAATTATTGTGTGAGATGCAATCATCCCAGGTAAATGTGCAGCCCCTCCAGCTCCTGCAATTATTATTTTAAACCCCATTTCTTCAGCATGTTTAGCATATTCTGCTAATCGAGATGGAGTTCTATGTGCCGATACAATTTGATCTTCATGTTTGATTTTATACTCATCTAATATTTCTGATGCACCTTGCATAATTCTACTATCTGAACTAGATCCCATGATGATTCCAACCAGGGGTTTATTAGAATATGTCATAATAATAGGAAAAACTAGCGAGTAATTAACAATTCTATTACAAAAAATCCTATTGATCATTTAGCTTAGCATTAGATATTTTTAATCCAAAATCCTCAATTTTGTAATGTCAAAGATTTTGGGAATTATCGGCGGTGGACAATTAGGAATGATGATTGCCGAAGCTGCAAAAAAAATGCCTGATGAAATTTCTGAAATTATAGTATTAGATCCTACTGAAAACTGTCCAGCAGCCCAGGCTGGAGCCACACAAATTATTGCAGATTTTAAAGATAAAAATGCAATTATTGAACTTGCAAACAAATCAGACATAATTACCTATGAAATTGAATCAGGAGATAGTGATGTATTAAAATCAGTTCAAGATAAAGCTGAAATCAACCCTTCTCCTGAAACATTAAAAATTATTCAAGATAAATTTTTACAAAAATCATTTTTACGAGAAAATAAAATTCCTGTTCCAGAATTTATTGAAATAAAAAATATTGAAGATGTAAAAGAAGGAGTTAAAAAATTCGGCATTCCTGCCATGCTGAAAGCGCGAAGAGATGCATATGATGGACGAGGAAATTTCAAAATTAATTCTGAAGACGAAGTTCAAAAAGCATATGATTATTTTAAAGGACAGCCACTACTATTGGAAAAATTTGTGCCATTTAGTATGGAAGTTTCAGTTATTGCATCACGTAACACAATAGGTCAAATCAAAACATACCCACTAGTTGAAAATATTCATCAAGAAAACATTCTGCGAGAAACTATTGCACCTGCCCGAGTTTCTGAGGACATATCAAAAAAAGCTGAAGAGATAGCAAAGAAAACAATGTCTGTGTTAAAAGGTGCAGGGATTTTTGGAATAGAGATGTTTGTAACTAAAGATGAAGATGTAGTGATTAATGAAATAGCACCAAGGGTACACAATTCAGGTCACCATACATTACAATCAAGTAAAACATCTCAATTTGAACAACATTTACGAGCAATTCTTGGATTAGAATTGGGCAGTACAGAATTAATTCATAATTCAATAATGTACAATATTTTGGGAGATAGTAGTTTTACAGGAGAGTATTTACCTCTGAATATATCTGAATCAGGGGTATTTTTGAAAATGTATGGTAAAAAAATTTCCAAACCTTCACGAAAATTAGGGCATGTCAATATTATCGGAATAAATAATGAATCAACAGATGAATTATTAGAGAAATTACAATCACTAAAACCTAAAACAGTTACCAAGCCATCTGATTAGATTTATTAATTGATAAAAACAAAATTATTTGTGGCTTTAACCCCTGCATTAATCATTACAGGTATTGCAATTGTATTATTGGTAGTATATGGTATGGATGTAGTTGTAGGTTATAGTACTGATAGTGGAGAAGGATTCATTCCATTTGATCATAAAACTAGAGGTATGGGATTAGGACTTCCTGCATTAATTTTACCAATTATAGCATATTTCATTTCTAGAAAAGAAGCATCAAAAGGTCTGGGAATCATGATAATTGTTGCAGGTATTTTGATCATTATAGGAGGCGCAGTTGTTATTGGAAGTGCAGAAGCTATGGAAGAAGCATCTGGAAGAAGCATACTCGCTGAAACAATTCCACTAATTATTGCAGGATTAGTCCAGATTGGATTAGGAATACTAAAAATTAAAAAATCTTAATTGATTGAAGATGCCAACTTGTGCAAAATGTGAAAACGATGTGAATAAAGTTTATGATTGTGATCATACGGATTTTGAAGAATATTGTGTAGAATGTTATACCGAGCTACATTACTATTTGACAGAGAGTGAATAATTTTATGTTGACAGATAAAGATATTGCAATTTACGCATTAGGGAAAACTGAAGGAGTTCATTCCATAGCTGAAACATTGGGAAAAGGTCTAGATGATGAAAAATACATTGAATCTTGGAATAAAACCATGAAATTATTGGGCATTGAGATGCCATTAAAAGAACTTGAAAAGATCTATAATGAATTTTCAAGAAAGATGGAAGAACTGGTAAATTCTGAAAACATAAAACCTGAAAAATCTACAACTAGTTAGATGAAGGCAATTATTTTAGCAGGTGGTAGAGGTAAGAGATTAAGACCAATCACAGATTATGTCCCAAAACCCCTAGTTCCAATAAAGAATATACCAATAATTGAATGGCAATTAAAATATCTAAAAAAATTTGGAATAGATGAAGTAATTATCTGTACAGGGTACAAACAAGAAATGATTGAAAACCATTTGAATATGAAAGACATTGGAATTAAAATTAAATTCTCTATTGAAAAATCACCTTTAGGTACTGGAGGCGCAATTAAAAAAGCAGGTAAGATGATCAAAGATAAATCATTTTTTGTGATTAATGGAGACACAATAACAAATATTGATTTGAAAAAACTTGCAACAAAGAAAAATGTAATTGCTGCAATTGAACTAAGAACAAAATACGGAATTTTAGAAACAGATAATGACAAAATAATAAACTTTAAAGAGAAAAAAGAAATTTCAGATACATGGATGAATGCGGGAATTTACCATTTAGAAAAAGAAGTTCTAAAAGAACTTCCAAACAAAGGGGATATTGAGAAAACAGTATTTCCAGATTATGCAAAAAAAGGAATACTAAATACAGTAAAATTCAAAAATGCAAAATGGTATTCTGTGGATTCATTTAAAGACATGGAAGAATGTTCATTGGAAGTAGAAAAAATAATAAAATAAAATTTAAAATTTTATGCGCCAGTTCTGTGCAATGTAACCATGCAATATGCCATTTCTTCAACAAAGGGTTCATCTTTACTAATAGAAGCATATTTTGTTGCATTATCCCAAAATGTTGGTTTTTCAACATGTTTTTCTGAAAATATTCCTTGACTCATGATTGTAATTATGATCTGATCTCATAATCTTCCGCCTCAATCAAAATTAACCTATTGCTAAAACAGATACACTAGAATATAGAAATGATGTACTATTTTCATGCGTATTGCATGTAGTTTAGGCTCACTTCTTTCAATAGATGAAGTATTGCAATGCTCAGAAATAATATCCAAAACCAATACTGATACAGTGTGGGTGCCAGAGACTTGGGGAATGGAGAACTTTTCCATGTTAGGTGCAGTTTCAACAAAAACCACCAATCAAAAAATAGGCTCATCAATAATTAACATATTTTCTAGAAGTCCATCAACCATCGCAATGGGGGCTACCACTGTAGATTCGCTATCAAATGGTAGACTAATTCTCGGACTTGGAACTAGTAGTTTGCCAATAGTAGAATCATTTCATGGATCTTCATTTGAAAAGCCATTACAAAGAATGAAAGAATATGTGGAAATAATTCGCCTTGTAACATCTGGAAAAAAAGTGAATTATGATGGAGATATTTTCAAATTAAGTAATTTTACATTACTAATTAAACCATTAAGAAATGAAATTCCAATTTATCTTGCTGCAATAAATCAGAAAATGGTTGATTTAGCATGGAATATTGGAGACGGTGTGATTTTTTATCTTAGACCATTAAATGAAATGAAACAAACAATATCCAAAATGCAATCAAAGAAAAAAATTGATGTTACATGTCAGTTAATCACATGTGTTTCAGAAAATTCTGAAGTAGCAGTTGAACGTGCAAAGAAAACAGTGGCATTTTATATTTCTGTAGGGGATATTTACAGAAAGTTTTTGGCAAAAAATGGTTTTGAAAATGAAACATTTAATATTTTTGAAGAGTTTAAAAAATCAGGATTTAAATCAAATCATGAATTGGTATCAGATTCAATGCTTAACTCTCTTGCAATATCAGGCACTCCCGATGAATGTAAACAACAACTAACAAATTTTGTTGATGCAGGAATTGATCAACCAATTTTACAATTTAATCCAATAGGGGATACAATGGATTCATTTAGATTATTTGAGAAAACATTTTTGGATGAGTGATATGAACAAAGTAGGAATTGTAGGGTATGGGATTACACCTTTTACCAAAGAAGATCAAAAAATTGAGTTTGTTTTATTAGATTCGGCAAAGGAACTTTTTAGAAATAATTCTCAAATTAATCGGGATGAGATTGATGCTGTATTGGTATCCACAAATAACAATTCAAAATATCTTTCTCCAATTCTCTCAGAAATGACAGGAATTCAGCCAAAAATCGCTCATAGCATAGAGAGTTTATGTAATTCAGGCACAAATTCTATCGTATCGGCATATTCCTACATTGTATCTGGCCTTGCAGATATGGTCTTGGTTACAGGAGCTGAAAGGTATGATAGTCCTGGGCAAATATTGGAATGGGATAACTCTCGTGGAGAATACAAACATCCAATTTTTTGGGCTTCAATATTTACCAAATCCTATAAACGAGAATTTTCAATTTCAGATGAACAGTTAGCAGTGGTTTCTGTAAAAAATCACAAACAAGCAAAAGAGAATCCAAATGCATTTTCTAACAAAACATACACAGTTGAAGATGTCATTAATTCAAAAAAAATCACAGAGGATCTTAGATTATTGGATTGTTCAAGGCCATGTACTGGAAGTGCATCGATAATCTTGGCATCTGAAGAAAAGGCAAAACAACTGACTGATAAACCAATTTGGATCACAGGAATTGGTCAAAAAACCACCTCGGCAGGTTTTACTAAAAACAGTTCATGTAGTTATATGGAATCGACCAAATTAGCAAGTCAAACTGCACTAAAAATGTCAAATAAAAATTCTAAAGATATTGATGTAGCAGAAATACATGATGCATTTTCTGTTTGTGAACCAATGGAATTAGAATCAATGGGATTTGCAATAGAAGGACATGGAATGGACATGATAAACGAATTACACAATACAAATAATTTTAAAATCAATCCTCGAGGAGGACTAATTGGTTCTGGACATCCATTAGGTGCAACCGGAATTGCACAAACAATAGAGATCACACAACAACTTCAGTCAGACGCAGGTAAAAGACAAGTAGATAATCCTAATGTGGGACTAGTTCACAACATGTCAGCTGCGGCTACATCATCAACGGTGCTGGTTTTAGAGACATGAATTTTGAATCAAAATTAAATGATGGGGAATTTTGTATTCCCGAATGTACTGAATGTAAAAAAATTGTATGGCCTCCTGCAGAATATTGTAATCATTGTTTTGGAGATGTTTCACTAAAAGACGGACCTTTTGTGGGTAAAATCTTAGAATTTTCACGACAAAATCAACAAGATTTCTGTTTGGTGGAGTTTGAGAATACAATTAGAATAATGGCAAAAATTTCACAGAGACCCGAAATAGGACAAATAGTAAAAATATCAAAATGTGGAATTGTGGATGGAAGTTATTTTTTTGAAGTTAATTAAATTTAGTGTAGATGTAGGGGGTTTCTGTTTTTTGATCAAATGTCCAAATTGTTGGTAATGATACAGTGCCAATTACATCCAAACCATATTTTTCAATGAATGAACTCCATCCACCGTTTTCTAAGTTACCGGATAATTGTCGCTTAGTATGAGTTCCGGCAAACACTATTCCCGTATTCTTTTTTATATTTGGAATGGAATTTATTTTATCAATTATGCCTGTAGCTAATACATCTCCACCCATTTGAGCAAGACCCCCAATGAAAAAGACAGGTTGTTTTAGACTTAATTCGGAGTAATTAAATTCTAACGCGTCTCCACATGTTGGATTGAAGTTTTGATTTGTATCTGAAGTAATTGTTTTTTGTAACTCTACTAATACATCGTCGATTTCAATACTATGTGAAGTTAATTCTAACAATTTACCACAAAATGCAATTCGTCCATCACCGGAACCAATATCTACTAATTCTAAATATCCAAATTGTTTTGCAATACTTGCCAATACATAAGCTGACATAATCCAGGTTGGATAAAACGGCTGACAACTTGAACCATGTTTGATACTGTTTAACCAATACTCGTTAATGTCACCTTCATAAACAATACATAAAGTTCCAGCAAATTTTTCCTCATACGAATTAAAGTATATTGGATTTTTTTGAGCAAAATCATGAAGTAATTGCAAATGTTCGGCATTCAAAGGGAATTGTTCTGAAACTAGTGATGGAATTACCTCCTGAATATGTGCATTACCCGTGTAATTTTTTGCAAAATCTTGCTTTACAAGAACCAGATTTCTTACAAGATCATCAAACATAATTTCTGTGAATTGTCGGGTTTGATAAACTCATAGATTAGTATGATTTTTTAGATAGGAGAAAGGCAATTTCTTGTTCTACTTTTTTTATTTGATCAATTGTGCTTGTTTTAAATTTATTAATATTCTCAAGTTCATTTTTAGAAGGTTCCATAATTGATTGAAATTCAAGGTGCTTTAGTGTACTTAGATAAAAGTCTCGTTGTTCTAGTAATTTTTCAATAATTATCTCAGACAATAATAAATTTGCAATCTAGAACTATTTACATATTAGAAATGTGAAGGATTTCAGAATTGTCGGATTAGTAATTTTTATATTCATTTCTAAATAATAAAAATAATCACTATCTGTAATTTTGATGATTTATTAAAGATGAATATGTTGTTTTTATTACTCTAGAATTTGTAAAAATTTTTGAAGATTACCAGGAAGAAAAGGTCGTTCAAATGAACAATTACAATCTAAATCCACTGCTTTTAGAAAAGATTATGTTATTGGTTCAAATCCAGTTGAAACCATGTTAGAATGAACAGTAAGTAATGCAATCAAATTAAAACTTAAAGATATAAGAAAAACAAAGTCATAAAATAAATTTAATGTTACAACCATATATCGATTTAAAAAATACTTTAATGTTACATTAAAGTGTCGACATGCGGGTAACTTATCATTATGTAAAAAACTGATGGGTTATTTTGTAACCATTCTATTATGTAGGACATAACTTTCTACTAATAATCGAAGAGTAATAAAAAATAACAAAATAATTTTGAAGTTAAATCTCTGGTTTTGAATTTATTTTTTCAATATGTTCTATAAGTTCATCTGGATCTAGAGGTTTTGATAAGATAGAATGTACTCCTTTTTCTAGAAGAATCTTTTGTTCTTGTTCTGATGGAGTAGAAGCTGTAAAAACAACTATTTTTTGTTTGTTAAGAATCCCATTCTTATCTAGACCATCTAACACGTCCAACCCACTAAAATCAGGCATTGAAAGATCTAATAACACTACATCAAATTGTTGTTTTTGAATTAATTCTAGACCTTCTCTTCCATTGTCCGCACAGATAAATTCATGTCCTACTGAAGTCAAAGCAAGTTCAGACAGATCAAGTAAATCCTGATTATCATCAATTTCCAATATTTTCATTTTTATTCCCTTCTTCTTTTGTTTTTGGGGTGCTAAAATAAAAACTAGCACCTTTGCCTGGTTCACTTTCTACCCATATTTTACCCCCTAATGCCTCTATAATTCCTTTACAAATTGATATACCTAATCCTACACCTCCATGTACTCTCTTATGGCCTCGCGAAGCTTGATAAAATTTCTTAAAAAGATCTTCATGTTTATCTTTGGAAATTCCAACACCATTGTCCTTTACATAAAATAAAACAGTGTCATCGGTTTCTTGCGCACATATCTCAATTTTTCCATTCTCCTTTGGAACAAAAACTATAGCATTCTCTATCAGATGTGAAAAGATTTGTTTTATTCTCAATTCATCACTTTGTATAACTATATGATCTCGAGTTGTATTAACTAGTTGAATTTTTCTTTCGATCATTTTAGATTCAAATTTTTTACATACATCTCTCATTAAATCATCAACTTTGAATTTAACATAATTAAATTTCATAGTACCTAACTCCAATTGTTGTATATCGAGAAGATTGATTATCATAGAATCTAACTTTTTTGCATTTTTCAAAATTTTTTCAAGCGCAATTAATTGCTTAGAATTTAATTCACCAAGAAATTTAGGTTTCTGCAACATCTGAGAAAATCCCATTATTGGAAATAACGGATTTTTAAATTCATGTGAAATCATGGTGAGAAATTCTGCTTTTGCTGTGTCTATTTCTTTAAGATTATCAATTTGCTCATTTTTAGTTTTAAGTAATTGTTGTTGTGACTCTTGAAGCTCTCTGAATGTGCTATCAAAAGTTTTTGCCAATACTGATACTTCATCCTCTGATTCCAATAATTTGGGATTAATTGTAGCTTCTTTTTTTCCTGTCCGTATATCTTGTACCGTTTTTGTAAGTGTTTTAATCGGATCCACCAAATTATTTGCAAATATATAAGATGAAACAAATGTTACTGATAACAAGATAGCAATTAAGGTCAATAACACAGTTTGAAGAAGATAAATTTCTTGATACGCTTCATTTTTATCAACTTCAACAATAAAACTCCACTCTGTTCCAATGACAGGAGTTATTGAACCTACAACAAGATTTCCTAAATAATTATGATATCCATCAAGATTCCAAGCTGTTCCATTCATCTTAGAATCCCGGAAAATGTCAGTAAATTGTTGTGATTGAGGTTTTAGGATTTGTAACTCGAGTTCTGGTCTCTCTGTTATTAAGTTCAAATCCAGAAGTGTTTGAGGAAATGTGGATTTAGAAATAAAGAATCCGTTAGAATTTACTAAATATAGATCAGCGCTACCAAATTCAGCAAGATACGATTTAACATGTGGATTTATTTTAAAAATATTGACACTTGCAGTGAGTATTCCTTCAACTCCAACCTCTCCTGAAATTGGGACAGATATTAGTAAGGTTGGAACGTCTTTGTCGTACTTGTCATATTCATTTTTTATAGTGTTTACAGATGGCTGGACTTTGCTTATTCCCACTTTTCTGTTAACTGCATCTTGAAAATGTTGTTCACCATATAGGTTGTCATCTGGAAAAGACAAACCTGTGTAAAATATGACATCCCCAGTTTGTGGATCACTTATTGCTAATTCTTGTAACCAGTCATATCCATGAATAGCAGTATTGATCTGTTTTTCCAAATTGAATCGTGCGATAAATGATTCATCAATTCCAACATCAGGATCTAAAAGTTTCTGTGTTTCGGTAATCATCACTTGGTTATCTGCTATACCTTGAATGTTCATCTTTCGTTGCTCAATCCATTGTGAAATATTGTCAGCACCAATTCCGGAAATAGATAATAATCTTTCTTTAAGATTGTTGTTTTCAGTTTCAACTTTATCAAAATATAGATACCCACTTATGACAAATATGGGAACTAGACTTAACAACAGAATTAGGGTGATGAGTTTTCTGGAATAACTGGAGAATAAATAAGTCATTTCCTTCAAACTACCCTTCTATGGACCAGGATTTGCCCAACTTTGTCCCCATCTATTATAGAGTTCATCAAGGAATTTATTCCAGTCTTGCTCTGATTTGTATTTAGGATATGGAATGGGATGAATTGGTTCTTCTGAACTGTAGACTATCTTAAATTGTCCATCTTCAAGAATTTGGCCGACTCTTACCTCCTTTGAGAGATGTTGTGTTTTGGGATCTACTCCTACAATCCCTTCTGGTGCAACAAAGGTGATACCTTTTACTGCCTCACGAATTGTATTGACTTCGTCTGAATTCCCTTTTTCCACTGCTTTAGCAAAAAGATAAACTCCAATGTAACCCGCTTCCATGGGATCATCAGTAACCCGATGAGGTCCAAATTTATTTTTGAAATTCTGAACAAAGACCTTGTTTTCTGGTAAATCAATACTTTGGAAATAATTCCAAGCCGCATAATCCCCAGCCATACTATTTGCACCTAGATTTCGAATTTCATCTTCTGCAATACTAAATGATATTGTTGGAATTGTTTCAGGTTCAATACCTTTTTTTCTAAGCTCGTTAAAAAATCCTATATTACTATCACCATTAATAGTATTGAGTATAACATCTGGCTTTGTTTTTGTAATTTTATCTACTATTTCTACAAAATCACTTTCTCCCAGTAACCTGTATTCTTCTCCTACAACTTGACCACCTATCTCGTTTATTCGTTCTTTTATGATTGTATTAGCAGCTCTAGGAAATACATAATCTGAACCTACCAAGAAAAATTTTGTACCCAAATTTTCAAAGGCCCAATTGACGGCTGGAAGTACCTGTTGGTTTGGAGCTGCTCCAGTGTAGACAATATTGGCAGATTGTTCAAGTCCCTCATATTGTACAGGATAGAAAAGAAGATGGTTATATTCCTCAAATACTGGCATCATTGTTTTACGACTAGCAGACGTCCACCCTCCAAAAACAGCACTAACCTCATCCTCAACAATAAGTTTTTTAGCCTTAGTTGCAAATGTAGGCCAATCAGAACGACCATCTTCCACAATAGGAACAAGTTTTCTTCCCAAAAGCCCGCCTCTTTCATTAATTTCATCTATTGCTAAAAGAGTGGCATCAACAACCGAATTTTCACTAATGGCCATTGTTCCAGACAAAGAATGAAGTATACCAACTTTAATTGGATTATCTTCATCTAATGGAATAAAAATGGGTTTACGAAGAGAATTATTATCTTGACCAATTAATGCAGGACTAAATGTTTCTTCTATTTGGGAATAAGCAATAATTCCAATTAGCGCTATTATTACCACAATGAAAATCAAATTAGCAATTTTTGTCCTTTCCGTAAATATACTTGTAATAATACTAATTTTATGTTTCTATCCAAGACAGATATTATTCAATAAAATCATTAAAATTCTGAAAGAAATGTAATTGAGATTAAAATTAAAGAATATGTTTATACCATTTTAAAAAAACCATTACATACTTGATCGAAACAGGTACAAACAAAATCACAGATAATCCTCAAACATTAGAAATCGAGCTTAGAAAAAACATAGACTTCAAAAAGGCACTTGACAAGTCAGCAATAGTTGCAATTACAGATAGAGTTGGTACCATTACCTATGTCAATGACATGTTTTGTAAAATTTCAAAATATTCAAGAGAGGAGTTATTAGGACAAAATCATCGAATATTAAAATCTGGACTTCATTCACCAGAATTTTTTGAAAATCTATGGAAGACAATATCTAGTGGAAAGATTTGGAAGGGAGACATAAAAAATCTAGCAAAAGATGGTTCCTTTTACTGGGTAAAAACCATCATCGTGCCTTTTTCTGGAAATGACGGAAAGCCAGAATTCTATATTGCAATAAGAACTGATGTCTCCAGCCAAAAAAGAACCGAAGATAAACTCAGAGAAACAATGATAGAACTTACAGAAATGGATAAAAAGAAAAATGAATTCATAGGAATGATTGCTCATGAGCTGAAAACTCCATTGCAATTGATCATTGGTTGGTCAAGTGTCCTAAACCATCCTGAAATGACAGGTTCTCTTAATGAGAAACAAAAAAAGGCAATGAACTTCATTCATTTTAACGCAGAAAAATTATCTGGTATTATTAGTGATTTACTTGTAACCCAGGCAATGGAATTTGGAAAAATAGAATCATCTCGTATTCCATTCCAAGTAGACAAAATGATGGAAGAGATTACTAAAAATTTTGGGAAAATCGCAGAAAAAAATAACATAAAATTAATTAATACTACAACCGAGCAGATTTTTCTAAAAAGTGATAAAGATAGAATCAAACAAATCCTTTCAAATTTAATTAATAATTCACTAGCTTTTGTACCCAAGAATAATGGCATTATAGAAATAAAAGCACAAAATAATGAAGATAGCGTAATTTTTAGTGTTCAAGACAATGGTCCTGGTATTCCAAATGATAAACAATCCTTTCTTTTCAAGAAATTTTATCAAGTTGATACCAGCCTAACTCGAAGACATGGAGGCACTGGTTTAGGATTAACAGTTTGTGAAGGAATTATTACTGCACTTGGTGGAAAAATTTGGTTTGAAACTGAACAAAATAAAGGAACCATATTTTATTTTCGTATTCCCATAGTCTAGATTATACAAAGGGCTAAGAAAAGTTATTTTTTAGAAAAGCTAGTTTTAAGATTTTTTAAATTTTTGCCACTAGAAGTGTTTTCCTAAATTGAGTAAATTCAAAAACTCTCCTTGGCCCTTTAGAAGAGATATGGTGAAAAAGATAACCTTTACGATATCGAAGACCTTAAACAACAAGATATTTGTAATTTTCATTTTAAAAAAAAATTATAATATTCAAAGGTTAGAGAGATTGAACTTTATTTGAATATTATTGAAAAATCCATAAAATATAATCAATCTTTTGACAACGGATCAAAAATCTTTGTAATTGACAATAGATCCTTTTCTCATTTCTTAATGTAAAATAAATACTATTATGACATTAATGAAATAATATGACTCAGGCTTGTTTCTTATGTCACAGGGAGATTGGAAATACGACTTTAATCTTCAAAAATTCGGACCTGAGAGTTAACGACCTAATAATTCCACCCCAAATGACTGATGACGATGTATTATGTGTACATTGTTTTGATCTGAGCGTAAAAAATCCAGCTATTAATGTAAGCAAAGGTAGGATCAATACACTAGTAAATATTTTAGAACAAGAAATGATTCATGATGCTGTTGATCTGGACAATCTTTTAGAAAACCTTGAACAAGAAATGAATGGATGGGGACTATCTGAACCCGTCAAGACTTTCTATTTAGTACAAGTTATGGATATTATTGAAATAGCTTTAACTGATCAATCAAGTAAATTATCATCCTTTAATGAAATTAGAAAACTATTATTGGATAACTTTGACGCATCTTATGAATCTAAAAATTAAGATTACTTAAAAGAAAAAACTACTTAATAAAAACATGAGGATACGCCCTAAACTAGTTCTCACATTTTCTGCAATTTTCATCTTAGCATTTTCTTCTTCATCTTATGCAGCTCATATCACAATACAATCATCTCTTCTTGATTCTGGCATATCAGAAGAACAGTCCACATCGATCTTAGAAGAAATTGGGACTTCAATTGGAATTGTATCTGCTATCATTGGAATTATTGCCGTATGTGTGGTATTTTGGGTTTCAGCTAGAATTGCTAACCCCATATCCACCCTGTCTGAAAAATTAAAGTCTCAAGAGATAGGTAAAAAACTCAGGAATATCGAAATTAAAAGAGAGTCGATTGATAAGGATGATGAAATCAACGAAGTCATTTACACAATCAACTCTATGATAAATCGACTCAATGATTTAGAGGAAAAAAAAGATGTCTTTCTTTCAATGGTTACTCATGAATTAAAAACTCCTGCCTCCACCATAGTCGGATTCTCAAAGGTTCTTCTAAACTCTAAAATGGCAGGTGAATTAAATCCTGAACAAAAAAAATCTATTGAAACAATGAAAAGAAATGCGACTAGATTAGAAGATTTGATTGGGGACTTGCTTGATTCTAGAAAATTAGGTTTATCCAAAATGAAATTTGCATATGCTAATGTGGATATTACAAAACTTGTTGAATACATATTACATAACAATAAAAACATTACAGATGAAAAAAACATAGAGTTTGTGAATTCAACGAAAGAAACAATCTTTGCAACCACTGATGAGTCAAGATTGGAACAAGTTTATAATAATTTAATTCGTAATGCTGTAGACTTTGTTCCCAAAGAAGGAGGGAAAATTGAAATCGGAGTAAAAGGAGATGATAACAAAATTATTTGTTATGTTAAGGATAACGGTATTGGTATTAGTAAAGAAAAACAAAAAGAACTTTTTAATCAATTCTATCAAGTTGACAGCTCGCTTCAAAGAAAACATGGAGGAACTGGTTTAGGATTATACATATCCAAAGGGATTATAGAGGCATTAGGGGGTAAAATATGGGTCGAAAGCGAACTGGGTAAAGGTGCTTCTATTTATTTTAGTATTCCCAAGATTAAAGAAGAAAGGAGTAACAATGAAAATATTGGAAATTGATGATAATCAGGATTTGCTTGACCTTTGTGAGGTTGTATTGAGTGCAGAAGAGCACGAGTATACTGGTATAAACGAACCTCTAGACGGACTAGAGAAGATTAGAAATGAAAAATACGACATGTCCCTTCTGGATTTATCCATGCCAGATCTTAGTGGTGTAGATATCATTGATACTCTTGTAAAGGATGGATTGATAAATAAACAAAAGATAGTAGTATTTACTGCCTCATCAGCTACTGAAAGTGAGTATAGCCCGCTTTTGGAAAAAGAGGAACATTTTATTCTAAAAAAATCTCTTGATGTAGATGCTTTAGTGGAGCACGTCCACAAAATAGAATCTGAAGGATAAGATTTGATGTCCGAAAAAACAGATATTATAAAACTTTATCTTCATTTTATCAATTTAAAAAAGATCTACATAGGTTCAATTGTTTTATTTTCTGTATTTGTTTTTAGTACCACATTTGTTCATACAGCATTTGGGGCAACAGCTATTGAAGGATGTGGATTATGGGATGTTAGCGCAGAATGTGATCTCTCTGGCTGGATGAAATTATTTATGGGTGACATCGCGGTAGGTGCTATCTTAGCTATATTTCTTCATATTTTAGCTCATCGTAGTAATGAATCCCTGAAAGAAAACGGTGAACAAATACAAAAAATTCTTCAAGGCCAAGAAACCACGAGAAAAGCACGTAGAGATTACGCGGTTCAAAATTTGAAAAACCATTTAACTACTTTACTTTTTGTTTTAGGAATTATTAACAGATTGACAATGAATTACAATACTGCTACTGATCAAAAAAGTGTGATTTATAGTAAAATTAAAGGAGAGGAAGAAAGGATGGCACGCATAATACAAAATGCACGAAACACTACAGTTTATTCAAGTGATACTCTTGATCCGACCCTAGTAAATCAAATAGATGGAGTTTGCACATTTGTCAGTGGATTAGGAATAACAGAAAAAGAGGGTAAACTAGAATTTGCCAAATATGATAAATCTAGACGAAAACTAGATGAGATTACAAAAAAACTTTCAGCAATTTCCCAATCAACACCTGTATTCAAATAAATTTTTTACATTTCTATCATTGTTAGAATGATACTAGGAACTAAGGGTTCACCCGGTGGTTGAATTGCTTCAATTCCGATGCCTTCCCCAGTTGCTTCAACTGACATCATAAAATTTAATGTATCTCCTTCGTTAAGACGAGTAAGGACCTGTAAAACAATGACATCTTTTTGATGATTTTCTTTGAGTGTATATCGGACATTAGAATTTGGGAGATCTACATTGTTAACTCTTAACCAAAAGTCTATCCAACGAGGTTGGTCACCACTCACTTTGCCAATTTGTGGTCCCGCAATGATGAGATACATTCCAGTGCGTTTGATTTCGATATCTCCCTCAATAAAATCAATGGTATGTTCTCCTCCAAACATATCTTCTTGATCAGTTAATTTCACCTCTATAGGGTCAGTGGTATCTGGTCTTTGCGTGTGACATGAAGAGAACTGACCATATGCTCTTCCAATAACCGCTTCGCCACTCAACAATCTTTTAGAAATTTGTGATCTATTAAACTTTTAATTCCTTTATTATGCATTTAATAAATTTCTAATTTTAAATGGTTTACCTTAATTATTTTTAGAAGGGGGGTTCAAAATAAAATCAATCTTGGTACATTGTACTCAAGAATCAAACCTAATGTGCATTAAATGAATTATCTAATCCTTTACCTGAAATATCATTAGATAAATATTCAATGAAAATAAAATCCAATACAATATCTCTTAATTATCTGAATTGAATAAAAAGTAAGAAATTGGAGAAAATACCATATCTACAATAAAGACATCTTCAAGCATAGGTACCTAATGTATGGAATTCAATCCCTGTATTAAGGAGTGAAATTCATGCTATCTATCTTTTTAATTTTGAACTAATAGTCAAGAATAAGATATTCTGTTTACAATCATTTACAATCAATTAGTTTCTCAGACGTTAATTAGGAATTGTTAAATATTATAATTAACTTATTGTACCTATGAAAGAAAGTAAATGCGCATACTGCGAATCCATATTTGAAAATAAAGAAGATCTATCAAAACATATAGATAAAATTCACAATAATAATTTGACGTAATAAACCTTAAAAATGATTTTACGTATGAATTAAAATTTCCTATATAGTATTATTCAAAAATAAATTTCTTGAGTTGAAAAAAATTATGATGTATTTCAAGAATATTATCACGGAAGGTTTTGAATATGAAAAATCAAGTTATCTGGATTCTAAAAAACTAAGAATTATTCTAAATTAGAAATAGTTTGATGTGCTATACTTTACTTGTAAAAATAATCGTAAAATATATGTCAAACCAATTCACTATGAAAGGTTATTTTGTAATTACCATCATTACTATATCTAATATTGTGAACAATATGCCAATTGAGAATAAAAGCAGAAACACTGACAATCACAAAACAAAAAATCATTAAAAAAACCAAAACCAATAATAAAAAAGCTGCCAGAATACGACGACAAAGAGGATATCAGTGGGAAGATACCATAGTAAAAAGATTCAACAGGGTAGAAAAATGGAAGGCATTTAGACTTGGTTCTCCCAGTATTGCATTACCTGATGTGTTGGCAGTAAATAATAAAGATAGTATAATATTTACCATAGAGGCAAAATCTGGAACAAGTACATCACTTCCAGTTCCAGCAGATCAAATTGAAAGGTGCCTAACATGGATTAAAACATTTGATATTTACAAGAAAAAACATGTAATTTTGGCATTCAAATTTCTCTCAAAGAAAAGAATAGGGTTAGGAGAATATGAAAATAGAGAATTACATGAATTTTTTAAGATTTGGGATGAATCACTAAAAATTACGGATTGTGTGTGTACTTATGAAGGTAGATTTTTTGCAAAAATAGATGGAACAAGAAAAGAACTTTTTCTCAAAGAATGTTCCATGCCATTTAAGACTAAACAGAGAACTAGTGCCCAATTAAATTAAATTTTCAAATCCTTTTTAAGGCTAAGATGCATAATGTCAATAATGCCTGAAGAGAACATAGAGATTAAATCAACTAAAAAAAATACAGACTCGTTGTTAGAGACAGTTTCAGATGCAGAAGTTAATTCAAGAATTAGTTTTGAAGAATTTACGGATGAAAGAGCGCTTATCAGTCATGATGCTTTTGGGAAAAAACAAATGAAAATCAAAGTATTAGAAGTATCAGATGAAAATCCCGTATTGAAATGGAAATTTGGAGATCGTGTAAAAGTTACAAAAATTCTTGTCACAGTTAAACATCTTACAACACAGCAAGTTGAAGAAGCTGAGTTCGACATAGAATCAATTGAACGAGAATTGGCTGAAAAAAGACATTATTCTTCAACAAACAGATGGATTCCTGCTGAGGATATAAAAAATGGATATGTCGTAGGTTCAAAACATACTAGATTAATCAGTGATGCTTCAGCACTAGATTACATAATATTTTAAACATAAATTATATTCAACATCATTATTTTGACCTAAAAAACATTATAAACAAAAGAATTTGAAATCGTGTATGAGTTCAAAAGAATTTGACGTGAATGGTACTGATTACAAAATAGTGATAACAGAGCAAGTAATTGCCCATGTCAATAATCTCAAGGAACTCTATAATGCAGCATATGAAGATCCTGAAAGTTTTGAGGATGTTAGTTCTGAAATATCCGATACAATTAAAGAAATTGCAAGTACTGTAGAGCCAGATGCAGAAGATAGTGATTTAGACGGTATTATTCAAGTGATCATCAAAACAGTAGATGCCAAGGCTGATGAAATCAAAAAAGAATTGGAAGGAAGACCTGCAAAAAAAATAAAATCTAAAAAATAGTTCCATTTTGACCTTAAACTCATAAAAAATCATGGGATAAATTATATTCTAATTGAAATAATCAATAACATGTCAAAAAGCTGTGAATGTGGTATTTGTGATCATCATAGTGAATCAGAATGTGTTCAAAAAGAATGCAAATGTTGTCTAAATTTCCACGAAAGATCAGGACCTAAACGAAAATAGTTATTTTTTAAAAATTAACTATCATTCTCATAGCATCCACATTTCTTTGAGATATGTCTTGAGCATCCAAATAACCTATGATCTACACATCCACATAATACACATTTTTTTCCATTAGTCATAACTTTTCAATTAAATCCCCTATACTCTCAATCATTTTCTTATCTTCTAATGCTTCGATAATTTTTAATCTCATATTTTTTACTCTATCAATATCATTAGAGTATAAAGGAGCCATGGTTTCAATTTCTTTCTCAAAAAAATAATTTTCTAAATATTGACTAAATTTTGATTGTAATATTTTAAAATCATTCAAAGGAATTTTTTTTTGATCAATATTGTTTGTTACAACTTTGATGAATCCATTAATTTTTAGCATTTCTTTGTTAATATTATCAAGATCTCCAGGTTTATCCTGAATTCTTTTAAGAATATTGTAAGAATCAAGTGTTTGAGAAAGTATTTTTTTTAGATACTCATTATATGAAATCATAATTACCATTATGATACATCTAATCTAAAGGTTAAGAAAAAATACCAAAATTAGATTAATTAAAGAAATTTTAATTTTTTTAAGATTTAAAAAACGACTTAACATGTATGAAATTTACACATTTGCTTTAAATTATCATTGATTATTTGTAATTACGATGCAAGGTGATGCCTATCTCAAGTGTATTAACCCACAATGTGGTTTAAAATATTCAATTGAGAGTCCAAATGTACAATGTGAAAAAGGCCACATGCTAGATGTAAAATACAAAAACAAACCATCAGTTAATCTAAAAGAAATTTTTTACAAAAGACGAAATTCCGAAGGAAGTATTTTCAATGAAAGTGGAGTTTGGAGATTTCGTGAATTATTAAATTTTTGTCAGATTGATACTGAAAACATTGAAGAATGTTCAAGATATTTAGTATCACTTGATGGGGCAGAGGGAAGACAATCAAAACCATACCGTATGTCAAAAGCTGCAGAATTCATCAATATTTCAAATGACAATTTATGGTTACAGCCTGAAGGATATAATCCAAGTGGCTCATTCAAAGATAACGGAATGGCAACAGCTGTAACTCATGCAAAAATGATAGGGGCAAAAAAAATTGTTTGTGCATCAACTGGTAACACATCAGCGTCGGCTGGAATGTTTGCAGCAAATGAGGGGATTAATTGTGATGTGTATATTCCTGCAGGACAAATAGCACCTGGAAAACTAAGTCAAGCATATCAATTTGGGGCTCAAATTGTAGAAGTGGATGGAAATTTTGATGATGCGTTAAAAGAATCACTGGATGATGCAAAAAATCATGATGGTTATACGGTGAACTCTATCAACCCATTTAGGATAGAAGGACAAAAAACAATTCCTTTTAGAGCATTAGAATATCTAAATTGGGAATCTCCAGATTGGATTATTTATCCAGGAGGAGCATTGGGAAATACATCAAGTTGCGGTAAAGCATTAATGGAATTATATGAATGGGGATGGATTAAAAAAATTCCAAGAATTGCAGTAATTAATTCTGAAGGTGCAAGTACATTATCTGATTTGTATAATGGGAAATTTGAAGGCGAAAAACTTAGATGGAATAAAGGAAATCCTAACACAGAATTAATTTCCAGGTACTATGATCATTTAGATAAAGAAGGATTAAAGCCAAAAACTAAAGCAACTGCAATTCAAATTGGTAGACCTGCAAATATATTGAAAGGTTTACGTGCACTAGAATTTACAAATGGTGTTGTAACGACAGTTTCAGATTCTGAAATGTTGGATGGAATGTCAGTTGTTGGCCTTAATGGATTTGATTGTGAGATGGCATCAGGTGCATCAGTTGTAGGAATAAAGAAGTTAATCAGTGAAGAGATCATAAAAAAAGATGACGTTGTCATTGGAATTCTCACAGGTAGACAAAAAGATGCAATGCTACCAGTAGATTATCACAATAATCCTGAAAATAAATTTGCAATTCCACCAAAAAATTAGCCTCGTCTTTTAGGTACAGATTATTAAGAATGTATATAGTCATCTCAAACCTTAAATCAATGTTTTAGCAAACAAGTACAACCAAAAGATGGTGCAAAAAAAATAAATGAACAATAGACAAAGTTCTGAAAAAAATTCTGGGAGAACCCTATGGTAGATTTGTGGATTGAAATTTCAACATTAGTTGTTCTTATCGGATTATCGGGATTTTTTAGTGGATTAGAAGTTGCTCTTGTGGGAATAAGAAAATCAAAAGTAATCCAACTATTCAATGAAGGAAGGAAAGGTTCTAAAGCACTTCATAAATTAAAAATGAATCCAAGCTGGATGATGTCTAGTGTAAATCTTGGCAATAATCTAGTAAATGTTGGAGCATCTGCACTTGCTACTAGTTTAGCAATTAGATTATTTGGTGATGATGGATTAGGAATTGCAGTTGGAATCATGACATTTTTGATTCTAGTGTTTGGTGAAATCACCCCAAAGACTTACTGTAATGCAAACTCCACTAAAATTGCATTAAAATACGCACCAGTGTTACTTGTATTTAGTTATGTATTTTATCCAATTGTAAAATTCTTTGAAATAATTACTAGGGGAGTTGTAAAAATGACTGGAAGTAGCCAAACACCACCTCCAATCACAGAAGAGGAAATCAAAGGAGTGATTGATCAAGGATTGGAAGAAAAAGCAATTGAAAAAGATGAGATGGAATTGGTTCACGGCGCTCTAAAATTCGATGATACGGTAATTCGCTCTGTAATGACTCCAAGAACAAAGATGTTTTCATTAAATTCAAAAATGTTACTTTTTGAAGCACTGCCACAGATTAATCAAAGCGGTCATTCAAGGATTCCAATTTATGGGAGTTCAGGTGACGATATTGTCGGATTCATCCATGTTAGAGATGTTCTCAAAGAATTAGAGAGGGATAATAAAATGGTGAGTCTTGAACAAATAGCAAGAAAACCTGTTTTTGCATCTCAAGAAAAAATGGTCAGTGCATTGCTAAAAGAAATGAAAGGCAGGAAAACACACATGGCAATTGTGGTTGATGAGCATGGAGGTGTTGAAGGTCTTGTCACTCTGGAAGATTTACTTGAAGAAATAGTAGGTGAAATTGAAGATGAAACAGATTTAACAAGACAGGCAGGATATGAAAAAATTGATCAAAATACAATTATCACTAATGGGGATATTGAAATTGACACTATCAATGAGATTTTTAAAACTAAAGTTCCTGAAGGGGATGATTATGCATCCCTTAATGGATTACTACATGAAAGACTACAAGACATACCGCAAGAAGGAGATAAAGTGGAAATTGAAGACTTGCGAATAATCGTAGAAAAAGTTTTAAAAAACTTTCCTAAAAAAATCAGAATCGAGAAAATTAAAAATTAATCTTTTTTAGCAAAATGCTCTTGTAATTTTTGCTTTTTTTCATTCATATGGAATATTGATTCTGTGTGGGTAAATGCTTCATGGTATGATTTTCCAAATAACATCGCTTGCATCAACATGTGGTTTTCAGGAATTACAATTCCAGTCTGATCATCAGAATACATCATTTGTACAGTGTCACCAATGGATACGGTCATGTTTGCGTGGATGTGTATCATGTTGGTATCCGTAAAATTAAAGCCCATATTTTGAGCATAATCTCTAACATCTTTTGTTCCCTTTGCAGTCCATAGTGTAGCAACACCAAATTCATTTGTAAATATATCATGAATTTCAGAAGGTTTTGGTGCGGTATTCTTGAATCGGATATCCATAATATGTAAGTGCATTTGTCTTGTAGGAACTTTAATTGCACGAACATAAAGTGGCGCATCTTTTCCAAAATAAAGTTTAACATCATCACCATGATGTGGTTTTTCAGTCATTTCTATGGTGTCTGAAAGTTTTTTTTCAGTTTGCTCAATGTCTGCCCATCGCCTAACAAGTGTTACATCAAATCGAACTAATTGATCACCAAATTTATCGCGTAAAGGTTCAAGAATTCGTCCCATTCCAGTAACATTACAACTACCTTGCATAACATGATGTTTGCCTAATGCTTGATCATAATTAGCTCTAGAATTAAACAGTAAATCTGAAACTGTTTCATCTCCAATTGTAGATTCTCCACCTTGATAAATTGCAGAGATATTTTTTGGCTCATAAAGATTTTTTTTATTTTTATAACCATGTCCACCAGGAGCTGCATCGATTACTAAATCACATTCATCTAGTGCAGATTCCAAGGTTCCAGTAATTTTAAAATTGGAGAAATCGCCCATCTTTTTTTCAGGAACATATACATCGAGACCTTTTGAAATTGCCTCTTCTACTTTAACATCAGGAGAATACTTTCCAATTCCAATAACCTGGATTTCTGGATCATCTTTTAAAAAAGAAACAATTCTGCTGCCAATAGAACCATATCCGTTGACAAAAACTTTCTTCATGATTTTGATATATTTGACCCATTTATTTAGGTTCTAAACCTTCATAGATCTCAATAATTTGAAGTGTATCTAATTAAAAAAATACCACGCACATCTTAAACAGGAAATCTATCATTTTAATACAGAAATTATAAAATATAAATATTGTAAAGAAGATTTTGGAAAATATACAAAATTTTAGTCAATTAAATGCTATAAAGATCATATTAATAATTTAAAAATAATCGAGTCTAGACAATTAAGAACTCTTTGAATTTTTAATTTCAAATATGGGATTTTTATCAAATTTTAAAAAAACATTCAGTCTACAAAAAGAGAAAAAATCGCCCAGATGAACGGCAAACATCTCAAAGAACTATTAAAAAAATTCAAAGAAGAACGAGACAGAGTAGAAAAAGAGACAGGTAGCAGGCCACAGATTGATCAAAGTACACAAATGTTTATGCAAAAAGTTCTGAACTTATGGATTAGTAAAGGTAGGAATATTGATGAAGAGAGATTTTGGAGAGAAGTTGATCACAATAGGCAATTTCCACATCCAGTGAAGTACTATGAAATTAATCGAGGAATTTAAAAAATATTAAAATTCAATAATTATTTTAATGATCATATTAAAAAAAATGAAAATGAATTTCCATGAATAACATATAATCACAAAAGACTAAATGTACTAAAAAAAATTACAAATCATTGATACACGGTCCGTCTCTTGCAATAGGTGCGGGAATTGCATCAATTGTAATAATTATTGCATTTGTTGGATTTGAGGGTATTTCAAACCAATCAGAACTTGTAATAGAACCAGCCCCAACAATTCAACAAGTAGGGCCACCAAAGATTACAATAGAGACATTCTTAGCTAACGGTTCACCAGTTCTTGGAAAATCAGATGCCCCAATTACATTAATTGAATTTGGAGACTATCAGTGTCATTTTTGCAATGTTTTCTTTCATTCAACAGAAGAGGATATTTTAAAAAATTATGTTGAAACAGGAAAAGTCAAAATGATTTTCAAAGATTATAACATAATTGGTCCTGATTCTATTAATGCCTCCCATGGAGCTCATTGTGCAAATGATCAAGGGTCATTTTGGGAATATCATGATATTTTGTATTCAAACTGGACTGGTGAGAATAATGGATGGGCATCATCAGAAAATCTAGGAAAATTTGCCCAAGAAATTGGGTTAGACATGGATATATGGTCTGAATGTATGGTAAAGGCACTACACTCACAGACAATCCTTGCAAGTAACAAAGATGCAAAAAATTTAGAATTAACGGGAACCCCAGCATTTTTTGTGATTGGACCAGATGGTAAAACAACGAAACTTTTTGGAGCACAGCCTTTTGAAACATTTAAAAATATATTTGAAAATGAATTAGAAAAATAAGAAAATGCGATCAAATAATTATTGACTTGTCAGAAAAAAATATAAAAATTCCCTTCCCAGTTACATAGAATTAACCCCATATCCTTATTAATGAATTTCAGAGAGCAAGCTTATGGCAGCTGGAATAGATGATATTGAAATATACATTCCACGATTGTATATTGATGCATCTGATTTTGCAATTAACAGGGGATTAGATCCAGTAAAATTACAAAAAGGTTTAGGGGTTTCTCAAATGGCAATGGTTGATGCCAATCAAGACCCAGCATGTCTAGCGGCAAATGCATGTTTGCAAATTATGCAAAAAAATAAACTTTCCCCAGAAGATATTGGAAGATTATACATTTCAACTGAATCAGCATTTGATGAATCAAAGGCAATGAACTCCTATGTGGTGGGAATGCTAGAGCAGGTTTATGGTCAAGGCGCATTTGAACATTGTGGAGGAGTAGAAACTAAATTTGCCTGTGTAAGTGGCTCTTATGCTCTTTATGATAATACAAACTGGATTAGAGCAGGTGAAGCAGAAGGAAAACATGCACTTGTTGTAGTTTCAGATATTGCAAAGTATGACTTGGGTTCTAGTGGAGAAATGACCCAAGGGGCAGGAGCAGTAGTTATGCTTCTCAATGATAAACCAAGACTATTAGCATTTGATCCTAAAGTTACAGCCACATCAATTAAAGATGAATATGACTTTTACAGGCCTTTTGGAAAAGAAACCCCTATTGTTCATGGACAGTATTCTAATTTGCTTTACATGATTCAAGTAAAAAAAGCACTTGAATCATACAAGAAAAAAGTAATTTCATCTGGACTAATCAAGATAAAGACAAATGAAACAATTTTGGATCATATGGATTACATCAACATGCACTTACCATACAGCAATATGGGAAAGAAAGCACTAGCGTATCTAGTTAGACATGAGTGGCGACAACTTCCACGATGGAAAAAAATATTACAAGACATAGAAATGGATGAACCAATACCTAAAGACCCACGTGGAACAATTGAATCTGTATTAGGTGATGAAGAATTTATGGCAAAAGATCATGAATTTACCAAACTATTTACTAGAACTCAAGAATATCAAGAAATTTATGAATCAAAGCTAGCAAGTTCGATTGTTGCATCAACTATGATTGGTAATTTGTATACGGCATCATTATACCTTGGATTTAGAAGTAGTTTAGAATTTGAATACAAAAAAGGAATTGATCTAGAAGGAAAAAGAATAGGATTTGGATCTTATGGTAGTGGAAGTAGTGCAATGGTATTCAGCGGAGTTGTACAGCCAGAATACGAAGAAATTGTGAATAAGATGAACCTAGAAGTAGAAATCGGCAATAGAAAAAGACTGACGTGGGAAGAATATGAAGAATTACATGAAAATAAACTATCACCAGAAGAATCAATGGTTAATTCAAAGAAAGAATTCGTTTTAGTTGATGTACAAACTGGAAAAGAAAATAGAGGTGAAAGACGTTACGTCTACAACGACTAATTAATCATATAATTAATTATAATTTGTAAATTAAATAACATAGATTTTGTTAATCATTCATTGAAATTTTTTACTCTGCATTTACGACAGTATGTAGCAAATAAATTTGCACTAGGATCATATTTTACATTAAAATCAGATTCATCAGTACAAAGCCTAATCTCATCTTTTACGATGTGTATCATATTATCGGCTAAAATAAAATAAGTCTCAGATTTTTTATCGGTCATAATTTCTTATACATTGAAAGGTACCATGAATTAAGTCAGCAAATTTTTGTTCTTTTCCTCAGCAATTCCTTCAATTTTTCCTTTAATAAAAGCAAGATCATATGTTCTAAGTAAAACCTCTTCACCATCTTGCATATTTGTTTGTAGATGTTTTGCCATATTTTTAAGAATTTCTTCTTTAGATGGAATTTCAGAAATGTCTGTCATTTTATTTTTCAATAACAACTATGTATTATAATCTAATCTTTGAACTATTCAGAATCCGTTTTGGATTTTAGTTTAATTTCATCACCTAGCAGGTCTCTTAAAGCCCTGCTTTATGTTACAGTTGGATGCAGAAGAGTTTTCAAATTTTCTGTCAAGATGTTTCATTTTTGATGTCGAAGTATCCACAACCTCTTCAATTATGAAAACTTTCTTTGCAGTTGATTTGACTTGAGTCTCAGTGAAAATGATATTTGTTGCGCGAATATTTTGAGAGATTTTGTTTGGATTTTTCTTTTTTGGTTTATGGACATCTGTAGATGTTTTTTGAGTCCATGTGATATTTCCTACATCCGATGAAGAAGATCTTTCGATGTTGTAATCCCCCAATGATTTGGCCATACATAATTCGTGTGTATTGCAAACTTAAGCGTATTGAAAAACAGACTTATTTTTGATTCAGTTTGCGTGTTTTTGCATTTCTTCTTGCCCATTCATCAATTATTTCAGTAAAATCTGAATCAAATTCATTTATTAGATCTGCAAAATTCTCCTGTGTGAAAGATACTCCATTTCCATTTTCATCAATAAAACAAAATCCATTATTTTTGAAATACCATGCCGAATTACCCAAGATATGATGAAAATGTTTTGGAAATAATTCTTCAAATTCAGCCATCCCTAATTCTTGAGCAAGACTAAGTACTAGTTGGTGCAATGTCGTATTTTTTGCCACTTTGATTTTTTTCTTACCGATTTTTTTAGTGGGATTAATGAATTCTTTTAGAATTAGTGTACGGGTTTCAAGATAATTCAAGCCATAAAAAATGAAATAATTAGACATCAGTCGCATAGTGGACACATCATGAATTTTGAATTTTTTTGAAACAAAAACTGTAAGTGTTGTCAATTTTTTAGGATCTTGGAAAACATTATTGAAATCTTGAAATGTTTTAGTTTCATCTTTACGATTTTTTACAATATTTTTTATGATTTCTGGAAATGTTGAAAAGTCTTTGTAAACTATCAGATTTTTAGCATCTGCCTTGTCAAAAAAATCTTTTATGATTTTTCTTCTTCTATGAGGTGTCATGAATCTTGTGTAAGAATAATGAACTTAAGCATATGGATGGAATTTAGAAATTAATTATCATTATACACATCTCTTTCCTTAGCATTGAATATTAGATCAGAATCACCTATTTTTTTTATAAATTTAACATACTCTTCTTTTTGTCTGATCATTTTTTTCTTATACTCACCAAACATTTTTTCTTCATCTGGTAGCTCATCTTTATGACATATTCTCTTGTGAATCAAGTAATTTGTAACTACATTCTCGTCATCCATTAGTATTATATCACAATGTTCACATTTCATTACTTAACAAACTAAACTATCATACATGAACAATTAAACTTTTTACAAACTTGACAGAATTACTTTCTTGACCTTTAATCCATTTAATTAAAAACAGCTTGAATTATTTCAATTCAAAAATACAACGCGTAGGCATTATGATATAAGTGAGGCTTTTTTATATGATTGAATAATGGAAGAAGAAGCAAATCCAATCAAAGATTACTTGTTTGAATATATTGAAAAATCACAGATTATTCCAAAACTGATTATTGGAAAAAAGTTTGATGAGGTAATTGAAGATATTTCAAATAATTGTTACGATCAAGTTGTTTCAATGGGAGAAAAAGATGAATCCGTTGGAGTTTTAGCTACAGGGTTACTACACTATCTACTTACTAATGCCCTGATCACAAGTCAAAGAAAAATAGATTATAATGGAATTGATATAGATATTGTAGTTCCAGACATAAAGACATTGGAGAAAGATCCAAAAAAGACATTGTTGATTTGCATACCAAAATCATCAGATATTCAAATAATCAATGAAAAAATTGCCAAAATGGAAAAAATTCAACCTGAAAAAGAAAATATCTGGTTAGTATTATCTAAAAATATTCCAGTTGGAAAAAAATCTTTTGTGTGGTCTAAAGAAAATAATACATTTTCGAAAATAATCTTCGAAATAGCTAAATTTAGCAATGTGGGTGGATCAAATAAATTTAAAATTTTACGAGTGTAGGATACATCTATTTCAATAATAATTTCAAATTAAGATTTTTCTTGAAGATTTTATACAGTGAGGAATCGCTCAAATCATCAATAAATGGAATCGAGCCCAATATTGGAACTCCCAACAGATTCTTCAAATCACGTGTCAATTCTTTTGTTTTGTATCCATCAGAATCAAAATCATTGATGATTATTCCTTTAATTGGAATTTTATATTTTTCACACATCATTACAGTCATTATGGTGTGATTGACAGTTCCAATTTTACTTCTCGTCACTATGACTACAGGGATTTTCATTTCTTTAATCAGATTTGCAACATAGTAATCTTTCAATATAGGAGTCATCATCCCACCCATTCCTTCAACAAGGATCATTTTGTGAAGTTTTGATAATTTTTTGAAACTTGAAAGTATTCCAGGAATTTTTGGTTTTATTTTCAAATTTTTCCACGCAGTGTAAGGTGATGCAGGTATTGGGAAGAATTGAGGGTTTACTAAATTTTCAGAGTCATTTACTTGAGCAGCAGTAGATAAAATTTCAACATCTTCAGATTTGAATCCCTTTTTCTGGGCAATTCCTGCAGCAAAAGGTTTCATTACGCCCACATCAATGCCCATTTTTCGAATAGACACTGCCAAACCTGCTGTGATGTACGTTTTCCCAACATCAGTATCTGTTCCAGTAATGAAAATGGATTTCAACACAATAGATTCAGAACATTTCATTGATTAATTCATCGGTTAGTTCAGCCACACCTAAACATCTATTCCTGTAATTACCCAATCAAGTGTTCTGAGAACGCCCTGATAGTATTTCATAGCATCCATAGATTCAGTTTCCAGCAATCTTTTTTCTATTTCTTTTCCATATTCTTCAATTTCTTTTTCAGTTTTCATGAATACCGATATCATAAGATGATTAATTCATTAATCTTTAGAGCCAGAAGAAAAGATCAAAACAAATCGGTTAATTATTAAGATCTGGAATTACACCAAAGTAGTTGAAAAGTTCTGTTTGGCACCCAAACACACAGATGAAAGAGTGGGAATCTTTTGATAAAATCACCAAAGGTAAAGGAGTATGGTTAATTGACTCCAAAGGAAACAAGATGATTGATGCTGTTGCATCAATGTGGTGTAATGTGTGGGGGCATTCAAACCCACAACTAATCACAGCCATTACAGAACAAACCAAGAAACTCCAGCATTCGTCATTGTTTAACCTTACAAATGAGCCTGCAGAAAAACTGGCAAACACTCTTGTAAAAATATCGCCAAAAATGCACAAGGTATTCTATTCAGATAACGGCTCATCTGCAATGGAGATTGCAATCAAAATGGCATTGCAGTATTGGAAAAATATTGGAAATAAAAAGAAAACAGAGATTGCAACATTAGAAAACGGATATCATGGAGATACATTTGGATCCATGTCTGTAGGATACGTGCCAGAATTTTTTGGCAAATTCAAAAGACAATTATTTTCAACAATTCAATTTCCGGTTCCAAACAAATACAGAATTCCAAATGGATTTACTGTTACAGACTATCAGAATCATTGTTTAGAAAAAATTGAAAATAGGTTTTCCAAAAACAACAACATTGCAGCATTTGTAATGGAGAGTGGCGCACAGGTTGCAGGAGGTGTAATAATTTATCCAAAAGGATTTCAATTCAAAATCAGTCAACTCTGTAAAAAATATGACGTGTTGTTTGTTCTAGATGAAATTGCAACCGGTTTTGGAAGATTAGGATCAATGACACAGTATGAGGAACAAAAAAGTATTCCAGACATTGTATCATATGGCAAAATGTTAACTGGAGGATATCTTACGATGGCTGCAACATTAGCAAATAAGAAAATCTATGATTCATTTTTAGGAGAATTTAACGATTGGACACATCTGTTTCACGGTCACACTTACACTGGAAATCCAATTGCTGCAGCTGTTGCAAATGAAAATCTGAACATGTATAAAAAAAGTAATTTAATTAAAAAAATTCAAAAAACGTCAAAAGTTTTTGATGAATTCTACGAGGAATTATCCAAAATGGATATCGTGGGTGATATTAGATACAAAGGAATGCTCATGGGGATTGAACTAGTGGAAAATAAAAAGGAAAAAACTCCAATTCATCCCCGAAAATCAATTAACAAAATATTCTTTGAGGAGGGTAAAAAACAAGGAATCTACCTAAGAACACTTGGAAACATAGTCATGCTTGTACCCCCTTTAGCAATAACAGAAAAGGAACTCCGTTTACTCCTACAAAAAACAATTAAAACAATTCAATCTGCAAAACCAAAGGTAGTTTGAAGACGGTTAACCCCCCATCACAAGAAGGGTTAACCAATCCATTATTTTTATAAATGGAATACTTGTAGTCTCATCATATGAGTGCTTTGGAATTCATCAAAGAGTGTCAAGAGAAAGTGTTTTCAGGGATTGGGATATCTTCTGATGATGCTAGCAAATTGTTGAATACATCAGAAGAGAGTCTAAAAGAGCTAGCAAAATGTGCAAATGAAATTACTCGTGATTTTAACGGGAAAAAAGTTGATGTTGAGCAATTAAACAATATCAAAAAAAACGCTTGCAGTGAAGATTGTACGTTTTGCGGACAATCAGCATTTTTTGACACAGGCATAGAGACATATCAATTACCATCACCAGAAGAAGTAGTTCTTAAAGCACAAAAAGCAAAAGAGGAAGGAGCTGAATCATACTGTCTTGTTGCTGCATGGAGAGAGCCTTCATCAAGAGATTTTGAAAAAGTTTGTAAAATTATTAATCAAATTAATGACAAAGTTGGGATTAGTGTAGAGTGTAGTTTGGGATTTCTTACACCAGAGCAGGCAAAAAAACTAAAAGAACTCAAAGTAAAAAGATACAATCATAATTTAGAAACTGCAAAATCAAAGTTTCCAGAAATTTGCACAACTCACACATATGAAGACAGATTGAAAACTCTAGGTATTGCAAGAGATGCAGGATTAGAATTGTGTACTGGTGGAATTATAGGATTGGGAGAAACAAGAGACCAACGATTAGAATTGGCAATAGAATTAGGTAGATTGTATCCTGAAGAAGTGACAATTAATATTCTTGTTGCAATGCCTGGAACTCCTCTAGAATTACAAACAGATCTTCCAAATTCTGAAATTGTAAGAATGTTTTCAGTGATCAGATTCCTATTGCCTGAATCAGTAATTAAAATTTCTGGAGGAAGAGAATCAAAGCTAGATGATTCGGGTGAAGAACTCCTGCAAAGCGGTGCAAATGGAATAATTACTGAAGGATATCTTACCATGGGAGGGAACGAGGCTAAAAAAGACATGGAATTAATTGAAAGAATTGGGCTCCAAGTATAACAATACAAATCAAATTTTCCGTGCCCACATCCCACTTGGCAGTGAATCCATTCTATGATTTAGTTTGAACATATTTCATTTCTTTAATCCTATCAATAATTTGATTATCTGTTTCTCATTTCATCCCAAAAAAGATTCAAGCATCTAAAGAATCAAGCATCAAAAACTATTTCTAAAATAAGACTTCTAGGTACAAATTTGATGATGATTTAATTACAGATACACCTCACAATATTCTATGAGATTCATTTTTCTTCTCGTACTTTTAGTAATTTCAAGTGGTTTTGTATTTACTGATGCTTTTGCAGACATATTTGGTGAACCAGCATTAAAAGTTAAAGATCTAGTTGTTGAAAAATATGTGTCAAATTTGTGTTGTATGATAACTACTATGACTTTTGTTGAAGATGATATTTTATTTTTACAAAAAAGTGATGGAATGGTTCGTTTAATTCGAGATGGAGTTTTACAAGATAAACCTGTGCTTGATGTGAGTGTGGATTCAGTTGGAGAAAAAGGCATGTTGGGAATTACTAGTGTTGATTCATCAGTATATCTCTATTTTACAGAGGCAGAGAAGGATGGAGGTGAATCATTAGGAAATAGAATTTACAAATTTGAATGGGATGGAAATTCTTTGTTAAATCCAGTATTGTTAAAAAAACTTCCTTCAAATGTTTCTCACAATGGTGGGGCAATGACTGTAGGGTTAGATGATCAAGTCTATGCAGTAATTGGCGATACATTACACTATGGTCTTCTTCAAAACAAGCCCATAGAATGGTTGAAAGGAGATGATATTAATTTTAAAGATAACGGAGTAATTTTGCAGTTAGAAACAGAAAAACCATATTTTGCTATGGGTATACGAAATAGTTTTGGTCTTGCAATAGATCCTGTAACTGGGAATTTGTGGGCTACTGAAAACGGTGATGATGATTTTGATGAAATCAATTTGATTCCAGAGAAATTTAACAGTGGTTGGATAGTCATTATGGGACCTGCAACTGAATCTGAACTAGATAGTCTTCCAGGGTATGAAGATTATATTTATGATGATCCAGAATTTACTTGGGAAGCAGTTGTAGCACCTACAGGATTAGATTTTGCAAAATTTCAAGAAACCAACGCTTATGATAATTCTCTTTTTGTAGGAGACTGCAATACTGGGAATCTTTACAAATTTGAATTAAATGAAAATAGAGATGGTTTTGAATTTACTAGTTCATTTCTTCAAGATAACATAATTAACAAGAATGAATCTATGGATGAAATTATCATAGGTACTGGATTTGGGTGTGTTACAGATATTGAACGAGGACCTGATGGTTTTCTTTATGTAGTATCATTAAGTGAAAATGCAATTTTCAGAATTCTTCCCACTGCAAGTGCGGCTAATATAACAGACTCAAAGAATGGAGGTGGCTGTCTAATTGCAACTGCAACATTTGGTTCTGAGCTATCTTCACAAGTACAACAACTGCGAGAATTACGGGATAATTCCATATTGCAGACAGAGTCTGGAATGTTATTCATGAATACATTCAATGATTTCTATTATTCATTTAGTCCAGATATTGCAGATTATGAGCGTGAAAACACAGTATTTCGAGAAATGGTCAAAGTTGCAATCACTCCAATGATTAGTTCACTTTCAATTCTAAACTATGCAGATATGGATTCAGAATATGAAGTGTTAGGGTATGGGATTAGTTTGATTTTACTAAATATTGGAATGTATGTTGGCATTCCAGCAAGCATACTTTTTGGAATTAGAAAGAGATCCTGAATTAATTTATACTCAGACTATTTTGCTAAACTGCCTATCTTTAACACACCCCATATTTCTGAACTTCATTTAAACCTAAAAAAATAAACAAGTTAAAAATTAAGTTTTTTTAATTAAATCCTTCATTTTTTGATTTTTCTTTGCTTTTGGTTTTTCATTTGCATATCCAATTGGTAAAACTACTACGGGTCTAAGTTTTGTTTTAATTATTTCTGCAACTGCTTTTTCGTTAAAATGCCCAACCCACACACTTGATAGGCCTAATGCCGTTGCTGCTAATTGGGAATAAGATGCTGCAATTGTTGCATCCTGTACTGAAAAGAGTTGTTTGCCACGATTTCCCATAAACTTAATTCTTTTGGGATCTGTACAAAAGACAAGAACAAGACTAGAATTAACATATTCTTGATCATGTGTTGCTTTTACTAATTTTTCTTTTTTCTTTTGTTCTTCGACAACAAAGATTTTGAAATTTTGCATTCCCATAGCCGAAGGACTCATCCATGCAGTTCTCAAAATTTTTTGTATCTTTGATTTTTCAATGGACTTTTTAGAAAATGATCTAACTGAGCGTCTTTTTTCTACAGTTTCAAAAAATGACAATTCTTTTTTCAAATATGATTTATCAATAGTTAAACCTAAACCTGAATCTCATTATTGAAATCATGTTTCATGCCCATATGCGTACATTTTAAATCTCAATTTGGTTACTGAATCCCCCGTGATGTGGAACCAAACATCATCCCTTTCCCAAAAATGGTCAGATCTCTAGTGACATAGTTTAATTCCTAAATTGTTGACATCCTTAAATCTCATAAATTTTATTTTTAGATATGGATCGAAATTTGATTTTAATTATATTAGGATTAATTGGATTCGGTACTTTTGAAATATTGATGTATTCAGGTTTACTAAATTTTTTATCATTTTAGATGCTCATTTTATCCCATAAACGGTTCAAAATATGCCATATTTTGAATGAAGTTTTACGCATAACTATCAAGTAAAATAAAAAAAATCATAATTTTATACCTAGATTTAATACATATTTATGAAAAAACGATGTTGTAATAGTTCATTGCATGATTCTTTAATTCAATCCATTCAGAATTTACAAAAAAGTAAATACGGTAAAGGCAATAAAAGCAAATTAACATCAATTCAAAGTGCATTAAAACTAGCAAATCCATTATTTGTATCGGCCGTCAATTCTGACGATACAAAACACAAAGTAATCAATTTTAGAAATATAGAACAAGCAGAACAGATTCCAAGAATTTTAGATGAGTTTGCAAATAATTTTGAAATTCAATGTCTTGAGAAAAATGGGGCGTCTGCTAGAAACTATTCATTGTTTTCGGTTACACTTCTTAAAATTATAAAAACTCTAAATGCAGACAAAAAACGAGGTTTGTTATCAGCACATAGCATTAACATCCTAAACAATATGTTTGTGAAACATCCTGTAGAATATAAAAAAATTGAAACCAGAGATCCGTTAAAATTTACATTTGTAATAATCGAACTTGTAATAGATGCAGAACGAAATCTTTCAAAAGATTATGAATTTGACATAATATTATTGCGTCAGATCATGCCATTAATGCAAAGATATCACATGAAATATGATAATGCATTATTACAAATAAATGATGAATTTAACAAAATACCAAAATTTAGATTAACCGTATCTATTGGAGAAAGACACAAAGAGATCGTAAAGATCTTCTTACAGTATAGTATAGCTAAACTCCCACTTGAAGATAAAATATCTAGGGCAAAAAATATCATAGAGAAAATAATTCTTGAAAATAATGATTCTACTGTCTTAGAATACTACAATCTATTGAAACTTTGTTTTGATGATAAAGAACTATGTCCACATTTAGTAAAAATTGTGAAAACAAAAAATCGTGCAGGTAGAAGATTTGCAAATACCATATTAGATGAAGTCTCAAAACTCTAATTTCCTACATCTATCTGCGTTCATTTCTATCTCCAAAATGATAGGTGAATCCCAGTGGATTCTAAATCGAATTGTTTTCTATTCCCAAGAAAGATTCAAACCTCTTAAGTTCTGGTTCAAAATCAAAATCATTTTTAACTCTTAGTTGGTTTTGAATGTATTATGGCTTTTACAAGATGTAGTAAATGCGGAGAGCTTAGATTTGATAACAAAATTAATCTTTGTGCAAATTGTGGTCATCGAATTACAAAGGTTGTTAAGTCATTTGAGTGAAATTAGATTCCTTAAATGGACTAGATTTTAGAAGCACGAATTATCCCCAAGATTGGTTCAGGCCTATATGGATTCAAACCTAAAAAATTAATTGAATGATTAATTTTCCAATTTGGAAACTGTGAGTATTTTCAAAGTTAATTGAAGCAATAAAAAAAAGAATGAAGTAAAATCAAAATTAGGAGTTCCAAATATAGTTATTATCGAGATTAGAAAAAAATTCTGATATGGGATTCAAAAAAGGAATTAACAAATGTGTAGAATGTGAAAAGAAAATGAAAGAGAATCCAGATGAAACAGGTATGTGTAGTAAATGCGGTGCAGCAGAAACTCGTATTGAAAAAACAGTGTACAAAGAATTAATCAATGAAGGAAGATTTCCATAACGTGGATTTCTGAATTTTGGAGTTAGCAAAAGAAAGAAAAGAATGGTGAAAAATTCTCATTCTATGTTTAAGCATTTAATTAGAACAAAGATTATTCGGATCTGAACAAATGAGTCCAATTTTTGATGACAATAATTTTGAAATTATAACACTAAAGTAAAAGAACTCATAATTCGTATTGTGCTTGAGTAAAATAAGCAAAATGTAATAGCTGAATCCTCTTCCTGTATTCATTTTTATCCCCAATTTGATAGGTGAATCCCCCGTGGACCCATATCCTTTCTTGGAACAAAGATTAAACTGAAAAATGACCCCGATAAGAAACGATTTTACACATGCCTAATTTCAACAAATAATAAGTGACCTCCAAACATAAACTGAATTTTATTGATTTAGAATTACAGAGTCTAAAACAAAACAACCTCTATAGAGAATTGCGATATGGGATTTCTAGCGGTTCACAAATTACTATCAATAATAAAAAACTCCTCAATCTTTGCTCCAATGATTACCTGGGCATACCTACGACAAAAATACAAATCGGCCAATTACAGTCAAGCTCCAGGCTGGTGTCAGGTAATGATGAATCATATAAAAAATTAGAAGACAAGCTTGCAAAACACAAGTCACATCAAAACAGCTTAATTTATCCAACAGGATACATGGCAAATCTTGGAGCAGTTTCAGCTCTAGCAAAAAAAGGAGATTTGATTCTCAGTGACGAGTTAAACCATGCAAGTATAATTGAATCCTGTAAATTATCAGATGCCAAAGTTTCAATTTACAAACACAATGACATGGAAGACTTGAATAAAAAATTAAAACATAAAGGAAAAAATAAGTTTGTAATAACTGAAGGAATATTCAGCATGGATGGTAATCTATCATCGTTAAATCAAATTGCAGAGATATCAGAGAAATCAAATGCAATTACAATTGTAGATGACGCTCATGGGGATTTTGTAATTGGAAGAGATGGAAAGGGAACCCCAGATCATTTCAGAGTTGCAAAAAAAATTGATTTGTATATTAGCAGTCTAAGTAAAGGATTAGGATCATTTGGAGGGTACATTTCATCACAAAGCAATGTAATTGATTTATGCATAAACAAATCAAAATCGTTTATCTACACTTCTGCACTTCCTTCATTTTTAGTAGAGCATTCCATGAAAAGATTTGAATCAAACAGACAAAAACAAAAGATAAAGCTAGAAAAAAACACCAAACAAATCTCAAAAGGACTCAGACAAATTGGCTATGAGATAAATTCCAATACACAAATAATTCCAATAATTGTCGGAAATGAGAAATCAGCCATGGATTTTGGAAAATTTTTGTTTGATAATGGAATATTTGCACAGCCAATTAGATATCCAACAGTACCAAAGAATCAGGCAAGATTAAGAATTTCAGTCACGGCATGGTTGTCATCTAAGGATATTGAAAAATCACTTGAAATTTTTGAAATAGCTTATAAAAAATTCTACAATTAACGCATAGCGTCAAAGCCACCAAGTGCAGGTGAACCGATAAGTACAGCAACCACAACTGTAATTCCTAAAACTATTCCAACAATAATAAATCGCTTATTCATATCAAAAATAATTGCACCCCAGTTAAAAATTGATTGTGTTTAGATAAGGTAAAGAAGTGGAAGAATGTTTTAAAAGGAAAATTAGGAATTTGTATCATGGCAGACCCAACAATACTTGTGGCATTACTTGCAGGTCTAAGTTCATTTATTGCTCCATGTATTTTACCAATGATTCCAGCTTTTCTTGCATACATATCAGGAACGACAGTTACAGAGCTTGGGTCCAAAAACGGAACTGTCCTTTCGATTAATAGATTAAACATAGTACTAAACACCGTATTTTTTGTACTAGGGTTTTCAGTTGTGTTTTCTACTCTGGGTGTTTTAATCAACAGTGTTCTTTCCAGTACAGCTGGTGAATTTACGGAGAGCCTTAACTTTGTGGGAGGGATCATAATTGTTGCTTTTGGTATCTTTTTGCTGCTATCCACAAAAATTCGTGCATTAAATATGGAAAAGAAATTCTTTCCAAGAAATTCAAAGTCAAGTTATCCAATGTCTTTTGTGTTTGGTTTAGCATTTGCAGTAGGATGGACACCATGTGTAGGTCCAATACTTGGGACAATACTTACTTTGGCAGCCACTACCCCATCCATTTCATTTAGTTTACTACTTGCATATTCACTAGGTCTTGGAATTCCATTTGTCTTGATTGGAGTATTTTTCTCAAGAGCCACAAGAATTATTCGCTCAATGTCAAAACATCTCAAATACTACAATGTAATTTTAGGTGCATTCATAATTATTTTAGGAATTTTGGTATTTACAAATCAACTTGCTTATATTGCAAATTTTCCACTTCTTAACGAGTTGGTTTTACTAGGGTGATCATATGAAATCAGAGATAAAGACTGCATTAATTTTAGGTATCGTTATTGCTGTAGGGGTAGGGATTTTAGGTGTGGTCTTTGCATCACTTGATGAAACAAAGTCGACAAGTACACTCACAGAAATAGATGCACTTTTGAAAATTGATAAATCAAGGTTCAAGGTTGCCCCAGATTTAGTAGGGATTGCACATTACCTAAACACAACACCAGAAGAATTAACTGAAGAGATAAAGGATAAAGTTGTACTGTATGACATTTGGACATACAGCTGCATCAATTGTGTCCGTACATTACCATACATTACTGCATGGAATGACAAATATGCAGATCAAGGATTGTTAATAGTAGGAATTCATTCGCCGGAATTTGAATTTGAAAAAGATCCAAAAAATGTCGAGATGGCAATTGGCAAATACGGCATCAAGTACCCTGTTGTTTTGGATAATGATATGAAAACATGGAAAGCATTTGAGAATAACTATTGGCCAAGAAAGTACATTGCAGACCATGAAGGATACATAAGATATGATCACATTGGAGAAGGCGACTATCAAAAAACTGAAAAAATTATTCAACAGCTTTTAGAAGAAAGGTCCACATCATTGGGAATTGAAATGACATCAAATGCACCATTTGTAGACATTGAAGAGTTTGAACATTCGATGTTTAGGACACCCGAATTGTATTTTGGTTACAAGTTTGCACAAAACAGAAACCAGTTAGGAAGTGAAGAAGGATTTCAGCCAGGAAAAACCATCTCATATTCAGAGCCAGACAACATAGATTTACACAAATTCTATCTAACAGGCCATTGGAAAAATCATGAGGACAGCATGGAGCTAATATCTGAAACTGGAACCATCAAGATGCTATACAATGCAAAAGAAGTAAACATTGTAACAGAAAATGATGCAAAATTGGAAATATTTTTGGATGGGGAACCAATACCAACAGAATATGCAGGAAAAGATATCACGTCAATCAACACACTGCAAGTTACAGAAGCAGGCCTGTACAACATCATTAACAGTGAAAGCAGTGCATCCCATGTAATGGAGATAAATGTGACTGGAGAGGGCTTTCAAATCTTCACATTTACCTTCGGATAGTGTAACCACACTGTCATGTAACCCCAGTTACAGTATCTGTGAGGACAACTCTGTTAAAAGTAAAAAATTCAACAGAACATAGGAAACTAAAGTATGATCAGTGACTCTTGGAATAAAACAGATGGTGAATCAATAACTCAAAAAGTAATAGGCAAAGTAAAGCCAGAGGAACCAATTAAAAATAAGATTAATTTTGCACAAAAAAAATTACAATTTCAAATTTCAAAACTAGAAGTAATTAACGAGAAATTACAGAAAAAACATGACACGATATTTGAAAAAATAGTTAACGCTCAAAGAAATAACAAGCCCAGTTATGCTCAAGCATATGCTGGCGAACTAACACAGGTTAGAAAGATGAAAAACATGGTAGGCGGAGCAAAATTGTCCATGGAACAAGTCAAACTCAGACTAGATACAGTTTCAGAATTGGGAGATGTGGTAGTAACACTTAGTCCATGTATGGCAATCATCAAAGGACTAAGTCCATCATTGAGTGGAATTATGCCTGAAGCGAATGCGTCAATGGAAGATTTGTCACAAATACTTGGTGATGTTATGTCAGGATCATCAGTAAATGTTGCAGACAATATGAACGTGAACACTGCAGCAAGTGCAGACACGTTGGCAATCCTGGAAGAAGCACATAGTGTGATTGCAGGACAAACACAATCAGCAATCCCAGATGTTCCAGATACACTCAAACGACAAATAGTTGAAAGAAAGTCAGATATATTCATCTAGAAAAATTCAAAAAAATATTTGACAAAATCATGTTGAATGTTATTTTTAATGTGAAAAAATAAAAACACACTATTTCCAAAAATATCCAACACATGTACTTCATCATATTGAAGTACACCAGGGATCTCAAAAACAGATTACAATTTTGGACTTGTTGCAGAAATTGGAGGATGAAACACGCAGATGAGTTCAAGAAGAATTACAGACAAATTACTCCAGAAAATATACTTGAAACGATTTAAGGATATGTGGATTATGCTAAGTTCAATATTGAGATTTTATTAACAAAACGGGTTCAAATTTCACTGGGAGCACGACGTGTTTGGGGATATAGTTAGGCGTTAAGAAATCGTACCCACGTGGAAAAAAATCAAAAAAGGATTTTTTTAATATTGTCAACATCAATGATTGGTAGTATTCCGTTGAAGAACTATAACTCAATCAAAGACAAAGTCGAACAATTCAAAGAGGTAACAACTAGGCCAATGTTTGGCTATCAATGTTATTCCATATCAAAAAAATTCTTTGTAGGGTTTAGTAACAAAAATGATTTTCAAGTAATTATAAGACTACCAAAAGAAAAACAATCCGATGCGATCGTTCATGAGGCAATAAAACCGTTCTCACATGGTGCAAAAATTGGGTGGATTGAGATTGATTCTAAAAATATTCCAAATTCAAGTACTGCAATGAAATGGATTACTTTGGCATATGAGTATGCTCAAAGTCTTTCAAAGTGATTAGAAGAATAATACAAAAAGAAAAAAATCTCTGAGATTTTGAATCGTTTATTTTAAAAGTTACAAAGTAAAAATTTTCGTTAGTTTTCATCGTAGAATTTGTTGGCAAAATCATAACAATTTTGAAGATATTTCTTCAAAAATGGCTTCATGTCTAACTCCCGTATTGCGATTTCAAATTCTATCTGAGATTCAAATTGGTTTTTGAAATAGGGAGCCATACGAAATAACTCATCAATATTCTCTACATCCTCAAATTTTTCTTTCTTTAGAAAATAATCTAGTGTTCCTTCTAATCTTCTTTCATACACTTCTTTTGATTTTCCATCTTCTTGTTTGAAGAGATACATCTTATTCCCATCAAGTTCCTTGTGTGCTATGTTATTTCTTTTTTGTATGAAATATGACATCAAAGGATCTTCCATCAATTTTTCATATTGCTTAGCATACAATTGGTAAAAACTTTCTATTTTATCATAATTCGGATGATCTAAAAGTTGTTTAATTCGTTTTTTATTATTTTTAAAATCATTTGTCTTTATTTTAATTTTTAATGAAACCAGGAAATCTTGTATTACATAATCCAATGAAGACCTGCAGGTAATAACAAAAGCATTAAGATAGTATTCTGGAATCTCACTGTCTTCCTTATAGTGAATGAATAATTGATCTAGAAAATATTCTGCTTCACGTAATTTTATTTTGAAAGTTTTGGGTTTCAATTATATATATTAAAATTATTTTTACTCCCTAATATGATTACATCAATGTCAATAAACACAAATTATGATTATTTTTTAATAGTCTTTAAAAAATGAATTTCTAATTTATGTAACAAAGGTTTAATGAACACTTTGCTGATTTTTTAAATTAAATTAATTCCAAAAATGTTCTTTCATGACGTGTTGTTCCAACTTAGAGATAGGTACTATTTTTCCACAGGTTTTACATCGAAATAATTCGGATTCATTTTCAGGCATTCTATTATTGTTGATTATGTGGATGACAAAGACACTGACATTTCTCACCAGTACACAAATCATGTTTATTCATGATGCATTTGGAACTAAAATCACGTAAAGGAGTCTGTTTCCAGATCGAATTATTTTCTACAACGGTTTCATCAACTTTTCAAGGTCTTCATGTAACGTTAACGTGATTACTTTTGGTTTAATTTAGATAAAAAGAGAATCGACATTTTCCTAAGGTAGATGCCACATGTGGAAATCGTAGTTTCGTAATCCTATACAACATATGAAATTAGACTTTGGTATGCAATGTATACGCCCAAGTTATACCAAAAGTATGCATAGAAATAGTATGCAAGCATTACAATCAACATACAAAATAGAAGAAGACGTAAAAAATGAGGCTCTTCTCTCAATTGTCGCAGACAAATATTGCAGATTCATCCTTGAAGCCATTATGGATATGCCAAAATCAACAATAGAGATAGCCAGTGAAAAAAAGATTCCTCTTAGTACCGTATATAGAAGAATCCAGACTCTTCATGACAACAAACTGGTTCAGACATCTGGCACGATTACGGATGAAGGAAAGCGACTCTTTTTGTACAAAAGCAGGATCAAGGGAATCAAAAGTAAATTTGAAAGCGGTAAGATTGGTGTTGAGTTGATTCTCAATTAGTCCCTTTCTAGTAATCCATAGGTATCATTCATAATCTTGTATAGGATTATGTAAAAATTAATTATAAAAAGATAGAAAAATATTGAGAAAAAGAAAAAATATTCTACTTTCTCAACTTCAATGCCATTTTTGCAGCTATTGCCCAAGACATCACAGTAAATCCAATTGGGAATATCCCGCTTGTTAGTATCTGTGGTACTTGTTCTATTGCAATGCTTCCACTGGAATACATTGCTGCTGCTACTGGTAAGGCTACCAGTCCGACTACTCCGAGTTTTGTCTTTGTGTGCTCGGAGACTTTTTGCTGTATGTTGTATGTACTCATTGTAATCGTATAGTGTAAGGGGACTGCAGTACTTAGAATGGACCTAACTTTTTGGGATCAATTTATTCAGGAAATGAATTGAAACACTCACAATGTAGTTCAGTAATTGAACTTTTGTTCATAAATTGAATTTAGCAGACAATACAGATCAAAAAAACCATGTAGTTTATAGAATTTAAAATAAAAATAATTATTTTTTTAATTCCCTCTGAATATTTTCAGATTATTTTCCCATTGATTTATTTTTTTTAACATTAGGGCATGTCTCCATACCCTCTTTTTTACAAGTACTTTGAATAAATCTGTCAAAGTCATTTTCGTCAAATAACTGCCATCCCATCTTATGTATGTCCAAGTCATATGACCTGTAATCCTCTATAATATCTCCAAACCAGGCCCGATAGAGATCCTCTTCTTGTTGTGCTTGCTGGTGGTTATTGAAAAATTTTAGTTCTATCCAATCAATATTGCCGTTAGTTCTGGCTGAAAAGTCACAATACGGAGCATTTGTAAGATATTCTTTCATTGATTCCACCCTTGTCACAAAGTCCTTTGGAGATGTGAACTTTACAGTGACAAGACGTAAAATTGGCATGTTAACTTGGTTTAGATCAACCATTGTGGTATAACCATGAATTACATTTAGTTTTTCCAGTCTTGCTATTCTCTTTCCTATTCCTCGCTCAGACATGTTTGTTCCCAGATCTGCAAGTTTTTTTACAATCGTTCTTGTGGAATCCCTTGCATTTGCAATAAGCAAGTTGAGTATCTGCCTGTCAATATTATCAATTACAATTTCTTTCTGATTTTTCACGGTTACAGGTTGAGTCATTGTCATGATTTGAGCAATTAGTTTTAAAGAATTCAAAGATATTCAGGAACGTTCAAAAAGTGAACTAATCTTGTTAAAAAAATTCATAATTTGAACAAATGTATCTCTGAAAGTATAATGCATCCTAAATAATTCCAATGAATAATACTCTCGAAATCAAATGAATACACCACAAGAAATGAAAGAAAATCTCATCATGGAGGAATACTATTCATTTCTTTATGATTTGGCCACAAAGAAAAACTATGGACATTCGTCACAACTAACATCAGAAGAAAGAAAATATTGTGAAAGATTACTGTCCCATACCAAGTCAAAATACAAATCTAATGAATTGTACCTACCACTGATGAAAAACATTCTAAGATACCAGAATGTAAAATAGAAACAATGTGTTAACTGTGAAAAAATTAAATAAAAAAACACACTTTTACAACCTTTATCATTTTCAATTTTTTTAATTTCTGTATGATCTTAGATAAGATGCTGTCATCGTATACACCATAAGGATATTTTGCATCATCAGTAGTAAGATTATGCAATAATTTTCAGACCGACATGTGAAATAATTTAGAATTAAAGATAGATTCAATTATAATTCACAACATAATTGTACATATTTTGTATCAGTGTATCATATTAAGAAATATCAAAGAAACAAAATCAATTGTTTAATAGGTCATTTTGATTTTTTTTTACTTTTTTCAACCAAAATTTTCTTTATTCTAGAAATTGTCGGATAGCTGTATCCACGTCTTCGATAATTTGCAATCATCATCTTCCAATTCTTTAATCTCCACTGAGCTTGTTCCATAGTTACGGAATGCACCTCTTTTTGAATAATGCTTTTTCTGCCCACCTTTAAGGTTCCAGCATCTTTTGCAGACCACCGATTCATTGCAAATTTTAATCCTGAAAGGATTTCATCTACAGGCATTTCTTTAAAATAATCTTTGAGTTTCTTTAGTTCATCATCTGTGGGTTTTTTAGAAATCGGTAACTCGATAATTGGTTTTTGCACAAAAATTTTAGATGATCATACTTTAAGAGAATCTTGCTAAGCTAGAATTAACTAAAATAGGAAATATTAGAAACGATCCAATCAATCCTAACAACCTAAAGGAATGTTTGAATTTTTGCATAAAGTCATGTATATCCCAAATCCAATAATTATTGCTGCAAAGACAGACAACGGAACCAGAAGAAAAATATTGGTTTTACGACCCATAATGGAAAGTGAGTAGCAGACTATAAAATTGTCACATTGTTAATCTGTTGTAATTGTAAAGGTGCCTCTTGTTTTTGGATCTTGCAATAGTGAAATCATCGCTCTAGGCAACAAATCAGATGCCTTATCACACTTTACTGCCAACGTTCTAGGACATATGAAATCACTTTTTCTAATTACAATGTCATCATTATGAGTAAGAATCAGATCAGGATGGCCGTTTCCTTCAATTACAAATTCATGATCACCTACACGAATTGAAAAGAATACCTTAGCATCAGAATTTCTGAGTTTGTCTTTTAGTTCTTGAGGCAAATCATTGCAACTGGAGGTTGCATTAACTCCCACAATACAATCTCCCTGAGGTGTCAAACGAGATTCTTTTGTTATCTCTATAGTTTTTTGATGGTTTGATCTAATATTTTCATGTCCAGAAAATTGAATTTCAAATTTCATGAATTCAACATAAATCAGTTTCAAATTAAGCTTGTTTCTTAGGCTCCGATCATAGAAGTGATTATTCTCAATTATGGGCACAGTTTAAATTGTACATTCTAAGCATTGGAATCAAATGCTTCCTGCACAACAAGGTTACGACAGAGCAATTACCGTATTCTCACCAGATGGCAGATTATACCAAGTAGAATATGCCATTGAAACCGTAAGGAGAGGAACAATAGCTGTTGGTGTAAAATGTAAAGATGGAATTATCATTGCAGTTGAAGAAAAACCAAGAAAATTACAAATTTCCAATACTGCTCAAAAGATTTTCCAAATTGATGATCACGTAGGAGTTGCAGCAGCAGGATACATCCCAGATGCAAGAAGTCAAGTAGACAATGCAAGATTCTTTTCTCAAAGTAACAAAATGATTTATGATGAACCAGTTGAAGTTGAAACAATTGCAAAACATTTAGCTGATCAATGTCAACAATATACTCAATATGCAGGTGTAAGACCATATGGTGTTGCACTTATTCTCGGAGGAGTTGTAAACGGTACCTCACAATTATATCTAACTGATCCTAGCGGAACATACATCTCTTATGATGCAATTGCAATAGGTTCAGGCTCTGATCAAGTAACAGACTTTTTAGAGAAAACTTACAAAAGTGATCTTTCATTAGATGAAGCTGCAACATTAGCTACTGCAGGAATTTATCTTTCAAGTGAAGACAAAGAAGGAACCAATCACATCAGAATGGCACGCATTAAAAAAGATACAGGATTATACGAAATAGTTTCAGAAGAGCAGATTACAAATTATGCCAATACTGCTAAAGAAAAATATCCACACGAGCAAAAATAATTATTTTAAACACCTGTGAGACTAAGCACATTGAAATTATCTATTGCAATTCCAGAGTCCGCTTTATCAGATGAGTCACTCAAAATTGATAAGACTAGAAAAATTTCTGTTCTAGCAAGAGCTTGTGCAATTTTTAAAATTGATACAATCTATGTCTACCAAGAAGGAAACAACAAATCAGATGGCGCCCTCATGATAATGATTCTGAAATATTTAGAAACACCTCAATTTTTGAGAAGAAGATTATTTCCAAAAATGAATGACCTGAAATTTGCAGGAGTATTACAACCATTAAAAATACCCAGCCACATCACACCAGCTAATTCTAAAAAGATCATACGAGGAGATGTCAGGGAAGGAATAGTAGTAAGTATAAAGGGGAAAAAATTTGTCGATGTGGGTATTAACCACCTAATAGAATTTTATAGTAATACTTCAGTTGGAAAAAGAATAACAGTTCAATTCAAGGAAGGATATCCTAAATTATCAGTTAAAGAAATAGACAAGAGTGAAGTTCCATCATATTGGGGTTATTCAGTAAAAGAAAGAGCAAACTTGTATTCAGTATTATCAGAATGGAAAGGAAATATCATCATGACATCAAGGAAAGGAAAAACGGTTACAAGTGAACAACTATCCAAGTACACAAAAACAGATGAACCAATTCTAGTGGTGTTTGGATCTCCTGAGAAAGGAATTCATGAAATTATCGGAGGAAATATGAATAAGGTTCAAAATGCAAAGTCGCTAAATTTTTTCCCAAATCAAGCTACTGAAACTGTACGTCTAGAAGAAGCAATACTTGGAACATTGGCAATACTTAATGTTCAAAACACACCATAACATGCCTGAAAGAAAGAATTTCTTGTTATTAGCAATAGGTATTGGATTTGTAGGAATCATTATCGGTGCAATAACAATTTGGAATTCTGCATCTGAGTTGTTTACACCATAACAAATTAGACATACATGGTTAACCTAAATTTTTTAAGAGGTTAACGATGTCTCATATGGTTTAATAAAGGGAAATCAGCGATTCGATTTAGTCATGGGAGCTCGAAAACGACATTCACCGCGTAGAGGAAGTCTTGCATACTCACGTAGAGTACGTGCCAAAAGCATGGAAGCAAGAATTAGGGCTTGGCCAAAATTAGATGCTTCAGCAGAACCAAAAATTTTAGCACATTGTGGTTTTAAAGCAGGTTGTGTACAAATTGTCAGTATTGATGATCGTGACAAAGTGCCAAATGCAGGGAAACAACTAGTTAGTTTAGGGACAGTGCTCGTAACTCCACCAGTTTTAATTTTAGGAATTAGAGGATATTCAAAAGATCATTATGGACGACATGCAGAGTTTGATGTTTATGCTGAAGATATTCCAAAGAACATAGCAAAAGAAATTACAATTAAAAATATAGAAGGTTCCATGGATAACGCAGAAAAAAGATTAAAGAAAATTAAAGAGATTTTTGCAATAGTTGCAATTTCTCCAAGAGATGCAGGATTGGAACAAAAGAAACCATATATTTTTGAAGCTTTAGTTAGCGGAGGAGATATTGAAAAACAATTTGCACATGTAAAAGAATCACTAGGAAAAGAAATTAAAATTGATCAAATTTTTGAAACAGGTGCAACAGTAGATGTTGCAGCAATTACAAAAGGTCACGGATGGCAAGGTGTACTCAAAAGATGGAACGTAAAAAAGAAACAACACAAATCAAGAAAAACAGTTAGAGAGGTTGGTTCATTAGGTCCAATCTCACCACAGAGTGTCATGTATACAGTTCCAAGAGCAGGGCAAATGGGATTCCATCAAAGAGTAGAATATGATAAAAGAATTATGATAATGGGAAATACTGAATCAGATAAAATTAAAATTAATCCGGATGGAGGATACAAACACTTTGGTTTAGTAAAAGGGGATTTCATCATTCTAAAAGGTTCAGTACCAGGCACTTACAAGAGATTAATCAAACTAAGAAGTCAAATTAGAAATGCACCAGTAAAAGTTAGCAAACCAAACATTTTGGAGGTAGTAGTATAATGAAGACAACAGTGTACACAACTACTGGAACAAAAGATGGCGAAGTAGAACTTCCTCCAGTATTTTCAACCCCACTAAGACGAGAATTAATTCATAAAGCTTTCACCAATTTAACATCCCATAAATTTCAAAGACAAGGAAGAAAACCAAACGCAGGTATGGATGTCGTAGCAGACTCCAACGATCCTCCAACAGGTCAAGGTGTATCACGTGTTGCAAGAATGCAAGGCGGAGGAGGAGGAAGACAAGGACAAGGAGCTGAAGTGGCATCAACCAGAGGTGGAAGACAAGCACATCCACCTATTGTTCAAAAGATAATTTACAAAAGGTTGAATAAAAAAGAAAACAAATTAGCACTTTGTTCTGCAATTGCAGCAACTGCATCAAAAGATCTTGTAGAATTAAGAGGTCACAAAATTGATGGCATAGAATCATTCCCAATTATAGTATCAGAGGATATTGAATCAATTTCCAAAGCAAGTGAAATTACCAAAGTATTAGATTCATTGAAACTATCACAAGATGTTAAGAGATTAGATGCAAGAAAACCACGTTCTGGACAATCAAGACTTAGAGGAAGAAGTAAGAAAATTGGAAAAAGTGTTTTGTTTGTAACAAAAGATTCATCTAATCTATCAAAGGCAATCGGCGCATTTCCAGGAGTAGAAGTAAGAAATGCCAAAGATTTGAGCGTATTAGATTTAGCTCCAGGTTCTGATCCAATTAGATTAACAGTATATTCCAAATCAGCAATTGAAGAAATTGGGAAAATCAAATCAACACATCTAGAATTAATGGTGAAAACACAATGAATGTAGATCAAGCAATGAAGATCATAGTCAAACCATACATTACAGAAAAAACTTTTGCAATGGTTGAAAATGAAAGTAAAATTTGTTTTATTGTAGAAATATCTGCAAACAAACCAGAGATTGCAGAAGCTGTAAAAGTGCTTTACAAAGAAAATGTCAAAAAAGTAAACACTGCAAGAACAATTTATGGTAAAAAAGCATTTGTTCAATTTGAAAGTACAGAAAAAGCCAGAGATCTTGCAACGAAGATAGGAATGCTATAATATGGACCATAAAACTCGAAGTACATTAACAGAGGAGAAGAGAGATGGTTAAAGAATTTTTATACAGAGGTATTCCTAAGGAGGAGCTAGATAATTTATCATTAGAGAAGCTATTCCTATTATTCAATTCCAGACAAAGAAGATCCCTTACCCGAGGCATTACTGATGGTAAGAGAAAATTGATTGAAGAGATAAAGGCCGCAAAAGCAGGCAAATTAAAGAATCCCATCAAAACCCACGTAAGAGATTTGATAGTTCTTCCATACATGGTAGATGTTACAGTAAATATATTCTCTGGAAAGGAATTCGTTCCACGTACAATCACAACTGAAATGATTGGACATTATTTGGGTGAATATGTAATAACGAACAAGAAGGTTTCACACGGCGCACCAGGTGTAGGTGCATCGAGATCCAGCCTTTATGTACCATTAAAGTGATTATTATGGGTAGATTCAATTACGCTTTCCAAAATTATGACGCGACAAGGCACGTACGTTCTTCATTAAGAGAAAAAGACATTTCACATAAACATGCACGTGAAGTTGCCGTATCAATTAAAGGACTATCCATTGAAAAAGCCCGAGATTATCTACAAGATGTGATTAATAAGAAAAGAGCAGTTGCATTTAGAAGATACAAAAATCAAGTAGGGCACAAAGCAGATCCTGGAATGATGGCAGGACGTTATCCACAAAAGACAGCAAAAGAATTCATCAAAGTTTTAGATAATTTAGAATCAAATGCAGAATACAAAGGAATGGATTTGGATAGATTAAGAATTGTAAACGCAACAGTACACAAAGGTGTAGTTGTGAAAAGATTTACTCCAAGAGCAATGGGAAGAGCAACTCCAAAGAACAATGTATTAACTCACGTCGAATTGGTGGCAAAGGAGATTTAGATATGTCAGCAGTGAAAAATGTAATCAAAGATAACTACAACATGATGTTACTCAAAGATTATCTCAGAGAAGCAATTAAAGATGCAGGTTTCTCACATGCAGAAATTTCAAAAACCCCAGTAGGAACTAGAGTTGCATTGCATGTAACAAGACCAGGGATTGTCATAGGAAGAAAAGGAACAGGCATCAGAGCACTCACTGAAAAACTTGCAACAGATTTTGGATTAAAAAATCCACAAATTTCAGTAATAGAAATTGAAAAACCAGAACTAGCACCAAGTGTAATGTGTAATAGAATGGCATCTCATCTTGAAAGAGGAACAGCTTTTAGAAGAGCAACAATGTGGACATTAAAACAAATTATGGAAGGCGGTGCAATGGGAGTTCAAATTACAATTTCAGGTAAACTTAGAGGTGACCGTTCTGCATTTGAAAAACATACACAAGGAATTTTACCAAGAGCAGGACATCACGCAGAAGTAATTGTATCTGAGGATATTGCACACGTAAAAACAGCAATGGGATTAATTGGAATTAGAATAAGAATTGCAAAAAAAGAAAAACTCATCCCAGAATTTGAGATGAAAGTTGAAAACCCAAAGAAGACAAAACAAGTTAAAGATGAAAAAAGTGAGGACTCAAAAAAAATCAAAGTAGAAGAAATCGTAATTGGAGATAATAAAATAGAAGTTGTCAAAATAGAAGGCAAAAAAGATGAAGCAAGGTCAGAGTCAGAAGCAATTGTATTAGAAGAAAAGAAGATAGAAAAAATAGAAACACTAGAAGAAGAGGAGGCTAAATTGAAATGACCAGACTCAGTATGAAGACAATCAAAAAACTAAATGAAAAAGATCTTAAAAGTAAAATTCAAGAGTCCAGAAGTGAACTTGCAAAACTTAGAGTTGACGCATCCAAAGGAACATTAAGAAAAGAAAGTGGCAAACTAAAACCATTACGTCACGACATTGCAAGAATGTTAACTAGAGTAAACGAGATGAGGAGAGAAAAATGATCACTGCATACAACATCAGGTCTCATGAATTTATAGGATTAGACACAGAGATCGTTCAGTCTACTAACCCACAAGTTATAGGATTAAATGGAAGAATTATCAATGAAACAAAATCGATGTTCACAATTAATACAGAAAATGGAGTTAAATCAATTGCAAAATCTACAAATGATTGGAAATTTTCAATTCAAAATAAAGATATCATAGTAGACGGCTCCAAAATTGCAAAAAGACCATTTGATAGAATAGGAGGAAAGACATGACTCAAAATATTGGATTAAAAGTAAAAGAACCAACCAGAGAATGCATGGATAAACATTGTCCATTCCATGGTGATTTATCAATTAGAGGTAAACTCTTTGACGGTAAAGTTACAGGAAATAAAGCAAGACAAACCATAACATTACAAAAAGACTCACCAATCTACTTTAGTAAATTTAAGAGATATGCAAGAGGTACAAGTACGATTCATGCACATGTTCCAGGTTGCATAGATGTTGAAACAGGGGATCATGTGTTAACTGCAGAATGTAGACCAATATCAAAATCTGTTTCATATGTAGTTGTTGAGGTTAAAGCATAATGGCAAAGCAAGCAGGTAAAGGAGTACAAGAATTTAGACCATATGTTACCAAAGTACTTCCAGTTGGAGCAAACATTGTTTGTGCAGATAATTCAGGTGCCAAAATTTTAGAGATAATCAACGTTCCAAGACATAAAACTAGAGCATCAAGACTCCCTTCAGCATCAGTAGGTGACTTTTGTAATGTTGTAGTAAAGAAAGGGCCAGCAGAATTAAGAAAGCAAGTTTATGGTGCAGTAATTGTTAGACAGAAATATGCAATTCGTAGATTAAACGGTGTAAGAGTTTGTTTTGAAGATAATGCAGCAGTTCTAATCACTCCAGAAGGAGAAACAAAAGGAACAGACATCAAAGGACCAGTAGCTGTAGAAGCTTCAGAGAAATGGCCAAGAGTAGCTAACTTGGCATCAATGGTGGTATAATAAAATGAAGCCAACTAAAATGCGTAATAAGATGATTTATCAAGCGTCATCCCAAACAAGAAGCAAACAACTTGGGAGTGCATTATCCAAAGATCTTCACAAAAAATATGGCAAAAGAAGTGTCAGAGTCATAGAAGGAGACAGCGTTACAATTGTTCGAGGAGAATTCAAAGGAGTAGATGGTAAAGTAGCAAAAATATCCAAACCAAAAAGCAGCGTAGCCATCGAAGGAGTAAAAAAAGAGAAAACAAAAGGTGATAAATTTGATGTTTATATTCACACATCCAATCTTGTTGTTACTTCACTCAGTACTAACGATAAATGGAGAATTACAAAACTTGAAGGCAAAGATCCATCAAAACAATCTAAAACAACTTCTGCAAAAACAGAAACCGTGAAAGTTGCTTCTAAAGAAACAAAAGGAACAGATGAAGCCAAAAAACAGGAAGATGAAAAATAATGGTAAGTATTGCAGGTAGTAAAAAACTCAAACGTCAAATGGCTCCACAATTTTGGGGAATTACAAGAAAAGATAAGAGGTTTGTAATTACAGTAAAACCAGGTCCACACAAAAAGAGTCAAGCCATCCCAACAGCAGTATTTCTCAGAGACACGTTAAAGATTGTCACAAGTTTAAGAGAAGCAAAAGCTTCAATATACTCCGGCAAAGTTAAGATTGATGGTGTTGTAAGAAAATCACTTCATCACGCAATTGGTTTAATGGATGTAGTGGAATTAGAAAATGTTTCAGATATTTATCGTTTAGTTCCAGCAGAAGAAAAAATGCTTAAACCGATAAAAATCAACGAATCAGAAAAATCGAAAAAACTTGTTACAGTAACAAGTAAAACCACAATTAGCAAAGACAAATTACAAATTGGATTCCATGATGGGCGTTCAATAATTTCAGATAGTAAAGTGAACATTGGCGATACTTGTTTAATACAAATTCCAGATGTTAAAATTCTTGAAATAATTAAACTAGAAGTAGGCTCTCAAGGACTAGTAACTCGTGGAAATAACGTAGGACAAATCGGTAAAATAGAAGCTATAGAAGAAGGAACATTTATCCTTCCAAAAAGAGTCATCCTAACGCTAGAGGATAGAAAAATCGAAATACCAGCAGATATCATTATGCCAATTGGTAAAGGAGAACCAATAATTCAATTAAAGTGATCATATGTCTCAAACAACAGAAATCCCAATGAAAAAAATCTCTTTAGAGAAAGTCGTCTTAAATATGGGCGTAGGAAAATCGGGGGATGTAATTAATATTGCAAAAACAGCACTTGATCAGATTTCAGGAAAAAAATCTTCTTCACGTAATGCAAAATCACAACAGAGAGATTGGGGAGTAAGAAAAGGAGAACCAATAGGAGCAGCAGTGACAGTACGTGGAAAAGATGCAATTGAATTAGTAAAAAGATTGCTAGAATCAAAAGGAAATACAATCAACGGTAGATCATTTGACAATTTTGGCAATTTTTCATTTGGAATTAAAGAACACATAGACATACCAGGTGTAAAATATGATCCACAGATAGGAATCTTAGGACTTGGAATTTCAATCACATTAACTAGGCCAGGATATGGAATTAGAACAAGAAGTAAACACAAAGCAAGAGTTGGAAAAGATCACATTATCAAAAGCCAAGAGGCAAAAGATTATTTTGTAAAAGAATTTGGAGTGTCTATAACATAATGCCAAAAGATAGATCATACGAAGCCACTGGAAGGAAAAAACATGATTTTGGACGAGGTTCAAGATGGTGCAAGAGATGTGGTGATTATACAGCAGTTATTCAAAAATATGATTTGATGTTATGTAGACGATGCTTTAGAGAAGTCGCAACATCTTTAGGGTTCAGGAAAAATAAGTGAGATATAATGCCAGCAACAAACATTTTAGCAAATCTATTTGTCACACTTTACAATAATGAAACCAGAAGGAAAAGTGATTGTGTAATTCTTCCAACTTCAAAATTAGGAATTGAAGTTCTAAAAACACTTCAAAAAGATGGATATATTGGAGAGTTTGAGCATATTGACGATAAAAGAGGCGGAAAATTTAAAATTAAATTATTGGCAAAAATAACAAAATGTGGAGCAATATCCCCAAGATTCAAAGTAAAAACGGACGAATATAATAACTGGGAGCAACAATATTTACCAGCATATGACCGAGGAATGCTTCTTGTCACAACAAACCAAGGAGTAATGTCACATCACGAAGCAACACAAAAAGGAATTGGAGGATTTTTAATAGGATATGTCTACTGAGCAAATCGATAAATTCCAAGACGAAGTAGACATTCCAGAGGGAGTCACAGTAACCGTAAACAAACACATGTTAGGGTTTGTAGGGCCATTAGGTAAAACATACAAAAGTTTCAGAAGCATCCCAGTGAATATCAAAATTGTGGAAAATAAAGTCATGCTAAAAGCAATAGGTTCCAAAAAAAGGGACTATGCAATTTTACACACAGCAAGATCAATTATTAGAAATATTTGCGAAGGTCTAATTGTAGGATATACAATTAAAATGAAAGTTGTTTATGCACACTTTCCAGTAACAGTAAAAGTAGAAGGAAAGAAAATTTTAATTGAGAACTTTCAAGGTGAACGTGCACCAAGAGTTACTCACATTGTCGGAAATACCAAGGTCATACCAAAGGGCGAAGATGTAATTCTTACAGGAGAAGTTTGGACAGACATAACTCAAACTGCAGCAAATATTGAGCTTAAAACTAAGGTTAAAAATAAAGATCACAGAGTTTTCTTAGATGGTATTTATGCATTTGAGAAGACAAAAGGTTTAGAAAAATAGAACTATAATTTTCCCAATATGACTCTTGATCCTGAATTTTCAAAACAAACAACGGATTTAATTCAACAAACATTAGAGTTATACAAATCAGCTGGTGCATCGCCAAGAATTAGTGAAACGTGGAATTGTGAAAATATTGGTGATTTTTTATGTGGATTTTTTGTAGGTGAAATGGTAGGTTCAGCACTTAGTGCTTTTCAAATAGTCCATCAAAAAGAGCCTACAGCTGATGAGCATCTTGAAATAATTGAATTAGTTGAGAGTCATTCAAAAGAAATTAAAGAATTTTTTGCAAAATTTAACTGAGTGATCATTTAACATTACTGGAATACACATAGTCGCAAAGATTAAATCACTTTTATCAAGGTACAAACTTGTGCCTCCCTAGCTCAGCGTGGTAGAGCATCCGACTGTTAATCGGATGGTCACCAGTTCAAGTCTGGTGGGAGGCGCGTAATATTCCTAAACTCGAATTTTGAAACATCTTGTTTGCATACATGTAGTAGAAGATGAAAATGAAATTCAGAGTATTTCTAAATTCGAATTTAGAAACATTAATCGGTTGTTAGCAATTAGTTTACTCAATTAGACAACATAGATCTAATAGGAGATCGCATACTTAGAATAATGCAGGAGGGTTACATTGGTCAGGACTAGAAGGGCCAACAGATATTGTGTCGATTGTGGAGCAAGATTGGTTTATTATCCAAGATTGTCAAATCCAAAGGCTCCAAATGAACATAGAGTACTAGTTTATGCATGTCCAGATTGTACCGATGACTTTGAAAAACCAAAAATGTTTTCCATTAAACGTAATCAAGTGGAGGATCCATTGGAAACAGTAGAAATTGAGATTACACAATTACAGAAAAAAGCAATTGTTGCAAAATAGAAGTAAAGAAGTATGTCGTATCCAGAAAAATCAAGAAGTAATGCGTGGTTCTTGTTACCAATATTTTTTGGAGTTATAGGAGGAATAATTGCATTTTTTATTTTGCGCCAGGATGATCCACATAAAGCAAAGAACTGCTTGTATTTGGGAATTGTATTCATGGTAATTGGAATTATTTTCAATATTTTGGTTGCTGCATCATTTCCAAATTTAGATTCAGGTTTTGATGTGAATATATAACAAGTGTTACGTTGTTTTCCTAGTAATGATACACATTATGTCTAAATTCGAATTTAGAAACATTATAAATTTAGCATGATAGTCATTTGAATTTAGAATCATATAGAACTAGTTTATGGAAATTTGTATGAGCGTATCTAAAATGAGGGACAATGTAGAAAGATGGGTAATTCATGAAGGTCTTTCTTTTGAAGAGGTAAAAAATCCTGAAAATAGTTTTCAAGTTCTAGTAAAACATGCAGGTCAATATGGAATTCCTGTAGATGTGTTTGAGCCAAAAGGACAACCAGGAATTCTAGTGATAGGGGCCAAAGTAATTATGAAAAACAGTCAAATTTCAAGATATTTAGGATTTAATACAGAAGAAAAAGAGAAGTTTGAGAAAAAAGTTGCCGATTTTTGCTATTCAATACAAGCAATCAACAAAATTATCACAGAGGATGGTAAACAAAAGGTTGGAGTTTATGTTGTGATGGATGATAAGGAAAACATCAATCAACAAACCATGTTAGATGCAATAGACAAAGTCTCAGAAATACATGAAAAAACATCAAGATTTTTGCTAAAGACATTTTAAAAAAATAGATGATTTATCAGTTCTACATGGATATTATATCAAAAATTTTCTAAAATGAATAATGAAGCATAATCATTATAGATTGACAAATCAACGATTAATGAAAAAATTGAATCTACAAACAAGGTCTTTAACGAATTTAGGGAATTCTCATTAGTATTTTTTTCCAAGTTTTTGATTAGATTACATCAATTTCAAAACAATTTCTAGAATGATTAATTTCACAAAAACAAGCCTAGGCGTTAAACCCCCCCTTAAAATTAGCATGTTTAGGCATAATGTGAAATTTTCAAGATCAGGTGTTTTGATGGGGGGTTGAACACTTGTGCCCATATCCAAGATGCAACCATCATTCCACCAAGGTCTCCCAGCTAAACATGTATGATCTTTTATTGTTAGGCATGAAAGCTAAACCCCTCCAAATTAGTAAAAAAATAAAGAAAAAATGGAGATTACCCCACTGGTGTGACAGTTAAGTCAGTCAAACATAGATGAGTTATGTTTCCATTTCCATCATCAGTTGGGACGATGTTAAATGATGCATAAGCTGCTAAGTCTGCGCTTAGAAGATTATAGTCATCTAATGGAACATTATCTACGCCTAATGTGTTTCCTCTTACAATCAAATTGTAAGCAAATGGAGAAATGTTGTTTTCAGTATCAATAGTTCTTCCAACATCAACTTCTATTCCGCTGAAGTTTAATTCAGTAGGGAGGTCAGCACATGCTTGATCCTCTTCTGGCAACAATGCAGTTTTTGTCAGATCTAGAATGTGAGGATGCATTAGAGGACCGTCATTTAGTTGATCATCAACATTTTCTGGCAAACCAAGAGTTTCTTGAAGTGCCTCTAGAACTCCAATGGATTGGCCATTAGGACATCTTTTAACTTCATTAATATCACCTTGAACCAATGAATCTGCAGCACAAACATGAGAAGTGAATGCCAAAACATTCTCTGGTAGCATGATTGTATCATCAATATTTTCAACTGGAATTCCAGTATCATGTAATGCTGTTATGAATCCATAACCATATGCTCCAAAATTACCATTGTTGTATATGGCAGTAGCAGTGGTGATTTTTGCTGATGCGGTACCATCTCCATTGTCAACAAGAGCAATATCTTTGATGTCTAGATGTGTTACTCCGTTAGAATTTGCTTGAGCACTTTGAGTCATTATCATTGAAACTACAAATACTGCAGCTAATGAAATTCCCAAAATTGCTTTTGTGTTAGTCATTGGTTAAGTCCAAAACATGAGACATTTAAAATTAATCCTGTATGATGAAGATATGACATTCATAATTTTGATCGCATATTTTATCAAAATATCAGGGGGTTTTGAGTACAAATATGCACAAAAAATGTGCGTTTCAACTATATACCAAAAAACTGTACAAATTTTGTGGCAAGGATAGGTCTTGTATTGGTACTAGGAGTGGTAATCTCAATAATGGCAGTTTCTATGTACATGTATGTAGAAAATAAGATAAACATAATTGAGGTAAATAGTGGCGACAAAGTCAAAGTAGGACCTGTAGAGTACACAATAACCTTTGAGGGAACACATAATGGAAACAAGGAAACAAAGGCTGAAAACATGTTTGTTCATATCGGAATTGTTGCAAAAAACATCAGTGAAGAGAGAACATTGATGTCAGAAGATCAGTTCTACATTCTAGAAGACAAGAAAAAATACGTGGCAGTATATGGAGAGTTTTCCTCAAAAGATTTACTCTCAGAATGGCTTGAACCAGGCAAAGCAATAGAAAAAACAACACAGTTTGACATTCCGTTTGATGAAGAAAAACAGTACAACGTAATCATAAGGCCACAAAAAGAGCAGACATCTGTTGATACTGCAGTTGTCTGTATTACTAATTGTGAATAATAAATTCAATAATATCAAAGAAAGATAGCCTAATTTTCTATGATTCCCCCTTGTTGGTTTGATATGTTTCTAAATTCGAAATTAGAAATATACCAAATTACTCACTCATCTTCAACTCAGGCAAGACAAAGACT
>Ga0224503_10000007_pt1 | contig 62656 bp, 92 predicted proteins | sample SF_Oct11_sed_USG_2_FD_169106 | JGI IMG/M metagenome (GOLD analysis project Ga0224503, IMG submission 169106) | Sediment microbial communities from San Francisco Bay, California, United States - SF_Oct11_sed_USGS_21 | ecosystem: Environmental > Aquatic > Marine > Sediment | place: USA...
CAGCCGCTCCACATATTGCATAGATGTTCTGTTGGCTTAGTGGAGGGGCTAAAGAAACTGTCTGAAAAGGAAGAAGTCGAAATGCGCATGCTCCGCCAGTGGCTAATAGTGCGGCATTACCAAATGCAAAGTACCCAGCAACAGCACTGATATTCGTTATCCACAATGCACGACGGTTTGGATTAGCGGCTACGACTATTACAGGTGCAGCATTCCCCATCGTAGCCGTATTCAATGCTCCAAATATGAATGGTGCTTGGTCTGATGTATATGATCCTCCACTCGCTGGTGTTACGAGGACTACGGGAGTAAGTGCTCCTCCCAAAATCGGTCTATCTGCTAATGCCATAATAATGACTCCTAACCAAAATATACACGTCGCTTATATCGACGGCTAACAACTGCATCAACTACTATTGCAAGAGAACTTAGAGAAAATGGTAACAAAACTGTCAAAACAACTTGGCTTGGAAAAACCGTACATAGGACCGTCAGTAATCCCCCCATCCACAAGGAGCAACACCAACGACATACAAGCCACTTCGCCATAATCTTCTTCATAGCCGGTGTATCATCGGGTACTACCTTTTGAATTGCCGATGTTCCATCATTCACATACCTGATACCAAACCACGTTCGCAGTCTCTCGAACATGTCAAATAGTCCATCCTCGTCAACCAAGAGAGAAGATAATCTCCATACTGCTGAGAACATGATCACGATGTCAATTAAACTGATACTTATCTTTTCAAACATCTTTTCAAACATCTTTACGAAACAAAAAAGGACAGTTCCTAAACCTTCACTGGTCTAGTGAACTGTCCTAAACGTCTACCTGTTTGGTAGACTAGTCTATTCAATTAGCCGTTCATTTAACTCATCGCCATAGCGTTTATTGCATCAATCATACTCATTGCTCTAGCTTCACCAACACCCCTATACTGTTTCAAGCCATCAACGCCAAGGTTGAGTATGTCCTGATATGTTTTTACTCCATCATTGGCAATTTGCTCTGCAATTCCGGGTGTAACACCAGGAAGCAACTCTATCTCACCCCTCGTGAGTACGGCAACCTTCAACGATTCAACAGCTTCTGCTTCTGTAATTTCTACCTCTACTTCTTGTGGTACGATACTTTTTGGTTCTGAAGTAGTTGCTCTAGTATCCGCTTCTTGTTTCAGCGGTATAATCGCTTCACTCAAAATCTCAGCAATCGGCTTTGGTTCTGGCGGCTTTGATATATCAACCTGTCGCTTAGGAAGCACAGACTGAAACTCCTTCTTATCAAATTCCACTATTCTGAACCAGTTTGGTGACTTCTCAACATCAAGCCGATGTACGAGAAATCTATCGCCAGCTTTTCGGTATCGGTAGTCGATCGACCACCCACCGCCACGCCGAATCATAGGGACTGACTGTAGCATCTCGTTAAAAATGGCTACTCCAACAACACCATGATTGCTGATATTTCCTGGTGGTATCCCAAGATACTCTGTTAGTACAAAATCTTCATCCTTCATGCTACTCATATTCCTCTGGACTCCTGTTTGTGTAGTCCCAGCTAATTTACTTGCATAGTCGTGCACGCTACTTTTACTTCCCTTTCCACCACAACCACCTCCACAACCCACGATTTCACCTCCTGCATACTTCTCTACCATATATTGTACCAAATTACGAGCCAATTGTAAACCCTCTGGACTATCTGGATTTGCCTGCCATCGACGGTTTCCAGAGAAATATCGGTATACGAACAACGGCTCATTTATGCGAACGAAACACTTTCCCGCTCTCGCTAACCTGATCCAGTAGTCCCAATCCTCCCACGATTCCATCTGTTCATCAAAACCACCTATCTCATGATGCCACGATGTAGGAATGAGTGTCGTGATATTGCACCATATATAGAATTGTCCATTTTTGCTAGGTTGCTGTACTGCCCGCATCCAGTCATAATCAGTTCTGAAGAACCTCATGAGAGCATGCCCATCGCTTTGCCTGTACTGCAATAACCTATGCTCTCTCTCCATTTGATGAGCGTGTTCCTCATCTATAACAGCGAGACCATTATGATCGCCATATACGGCTACGTTTCCATCACATCCTATACACTCCTCAAGTAGTTTGTATATAGCATCTGGATATAGCCAGTCATCTGCATCGAGGAACAGTGTATAAGGTGCTCTAGCTATGTCCATACCCCTGTTACGAGCATAGCCGGCTCCTATCTTCCCTTCAGTTTTGAATACTCTAACGAATGGAAATGCTGATAGATCAAGATCATTACTGCCTGTATCATCAACGACGACGGCCTCCCATTTCCTGTATGTCTGTGCCTCCAAGCTGTCAAGTGCATCAATCACGTCAACCTCGTGTCCAGGACCTACAGGTATGATGACGGACACAACAGGTTCATTGTATTGTCTAACCAGATGACTGTGATTACCTCTACGATTGCTCGGTGTTGCTATAGAGGCAAATGGATATTGCTTGTCTATAGTCCACGGATGCCATTGCAAATAGTTTACCTCTTTATAGCTTCTATCTCCTGTAGTTCGGCCACCAAGCAGGTAATAGAATAGTGGCTCTTTCGTAACTTGCTTGATTCCCCATCCATAAGACCCAATGCGGAGCCAGAATTCAGCATCCTCTGTCCCAGCGCCATTTGGTGCATAACGCTGTCTATATCCACCCAGTCTCTTCCAGCATTTACGCCTGAACACATTGCACGTTGGTACCTGATTGTTACCCGTTACTTGTTTATTGAAATCACACTCTGGTGGGAATCGACTGTCTCTCTCCAGAATCTCATCATTCTGTGGTATCAGTAGTTTCAATCCACCATATACCAAGCCCAATGAATTATCAGCTTCAAGATGCGGTATAAGCGTCTCAAGAAATGTTGGTGCTATCTGGTCATCGGCATCCAAACAGCAGATATACTTTGCGTCTGTATTTGCAATTCCAAGGTTACGAGCTGTGGCAACACCACCATTTGGCTTCCTGATGTATTGAACTCTGTCGTCTACCTCATGTAGACCATTAACAGTTCTCTCTGTCAATCCATCATCATCAGATCCATCATCGACGACGATAATGTCAACGAGCTGTTCATACGTTTGTCTAATTGCACTCTTTACCGCTATATCAACAATATTACCATATTGATAGGATGGAATGATAATCGCAGCAGTCGGCTGCTCTGAAACCATAGCGAGTTTGTATACCTCTGCTACCTTTTCGCATACCTTCTCCCATGTAAATCGTTTTGCTAACTCTCTACTATTTTTGCCTAGAACATCTCTATGCTCAAGGCAGTATCTCAATCCATTTTCCAGATCAACCATATTTCCTGGCTCAGCGAGATATGAGTTTACACCGTGTTGACACCAATCTAGTATACCACCCTGCGCAAACCCAACGATCGGTTTCCCACTCGCCATAGCTTCTAAAATACCAATGCCACCTGTTTCTTTCGTCGTACTAACAAATACAGAACAGTGCTGAACGAGTTCTTTCATTGCATCGTGTTGTATGAGACCTGTTACTGTTACATTTTCTGGGTTGTCATGACTGAACGTATTTATGAATCTCAAGTCTGGTGTACGTCTAGCCAATTCATCAGCATTGGCAGGATTACAAACATCCATACCTTTTCGGTTCTTGTTGTAGCCGATTATATAACCATCATCACTGGTATTTTCCTGCCAATCATTCCAGTTTATCCCATGCGGTATGACGTGTGGTGTAAAATGCATGTCTCGCTGAAATGTTTCGGCAACCCAAGATGAAGGAACAGTAACCTCTCTCGCATGCCTAATTGATTCAATTACATTTGCATTTGCACTATGCTCCCATTTTGATGCCTCATAATCGGCAGTCCAGTACATACCGTGATTATGACAAACTAGATTTTCATTTGGCGCATAATCATTGTAGCATCCTGCATGCACAGCTAGAATGTCATAAGAATCACCCATGTTGACTAGGTCAACACCGAACTTTGGCAAATGCTCAAAATATGCCTCAATAACGCGCCTAATTCCAGATTCACTTCCTGGATTCTTGAAATCTGTAATATGCGGCAACATTAGTACTTTCATTATATCTCCCTTACGTTCTATCCACAACAACTAACACGCTTTTTCCTTGTTCTCTGTGTAGAATCAGTTTCCTTTTCTTTTACCTTTATTACCAATCGGTTCGGTACTTTCTTTATGGGCAATCCAGCATCTCTGATGACGGGGTGTGAATGTATCGCTTGTTTCTTCATTATCATTTCCTATATTGGTAAATGAACATCTTTTTCCCATGGTCTTGGTTTATCGTCTGTTTTAGGATTCCATCGTCCCTCGTACATTCGACGTGTTCCCGCTACTAGGTGTTCTATGTAATCACGAATTGGAAAATCGCTAACTGTATATCCAGCCTTCCTTGCCATAAACATGTTCAATGTACACGGTGCTCCGCTATGCGAGAACGGCGGTAGAACTAAATACTTCTTCCTATCATATACAGCGGCAGATGGATGAATGTATCGGAGAGATTTTCCTGATTCTACTGTTGAAACACCATTGATAGGATCAACGTGCCTTAGCCAACCAACAGAATAGGTATCGTTAGATTGTAACATCTCGATCATTCTTTCCAGAAAACCTCCATGTTGAACTATACAGTCAGAGTCCAGTGTAAATACATAGTCAGTTTTACACAACATGATTGCATCGTGCATTGCAGGGCCATGGCCTATGTTTTCCCCGTGTAATACAGAGGATACGTTTCTAAGCCTATGTGCTCTCTCAATATACTTCGTTGACTTGTCGTGAGATCCATTATCAACGAGTATCACTTTAACGTTGGGATAAAATTCCCTGAATGTCGTTAAGGCAATTTGGACAAGACTGTATGTTTTGAAATTTACAATGATACAAGTAACAAATGATGATATATCAACAGTCTTAGCTACAGACTTAACTACAGCCTTCTTTTCTACAACTGTTGGTATAGGTGCTAGAACTGGAGCAGGTATAACTATGCTTGTCGGTGCAACTGCATTAGCCTCTGTTACTGGCCTACTTCTAATTCCTGGATGTGAGTGTACTTCTTGCTTCTCTGCCATCGTATTACCTAGATTACAATATAACAATCGTTGATGCTGAAATGCCATCGCTGCAACGAAAATCCGCCGAACCCGAATACTTCCTTCACTGCCATCAGCTGACCTATGTCATCATCGCGGCTCATTCCACTGAATGCTAAAACAGACCCTCTAGTTAGAAATGGAACTAGGAGATTTAGACATTCCTTCATATCATCGTATTCTACTACATTGAAATATACGAGAGCAATAGAGGCATGCGGACCCTCGTCACAATATGCTTCAAGATCATTGGAACAAGACAGCGACCCACTGTCATAAGGAAGAACTAGTATACGCCTTTTGCCATATATCGTTGGTTCATATATTTCTGAGAACCATCGTAGTATAGCCATATAGTCATTCCTATTCACCTCACTCGTTGTGCCAATACACAGAATATCACCATGAATAGGAAGAATTAGTTCGTATAGATCATTCAGGAATAGAAGCTTTGACAGATGCAGACTATTGTGTAAAGTAATCATCACTACGATCCTTTGACAAATATACTCGTCCACCAGTCAAAAGTTCCTGATTGGCCTACCCATTCTAGATCTTTTTCTACATAGTCTGTTCGTTTCCATTCGTCACCAATCTCCCGTTTTAGCCAATCAGAGTTATCGAGTAGTAATATGCCGCCCATCTTAACCTTTAGCATTGCATTTGTCAAACACCAACCGCGACTACTGGCTTCACCGTCTACGAACACGAGATCAAATGACTCATCAGGATAGTCCAATATCACGTCTGCGTAAGGTCTGAATCGGTCTTTCTCACTCTCTGGCAGTCCTCGCTTATAGACAAGATTTATCCTAGATACGTCTACGCGAAACTTGGCGAACATTTCCTTTACACGCCTGATCCATTCACTGTTATGTTCTACTGAAATCACATGAGCGCAATGACGTGCCCAATAAATCGTGCTGCCGCCAGCCCCCCACTCAAACACGTTCCAATTTGATTGTACTAGAGATTCAACATGATCAAAACTTTCAGGTGTGATCCATGGTATTCCATCTTTCAAAGAACGTCTTCCATAAAGAATATCGTCGTGAATGTGTTCAGTCATCAAGCACTTCCTTCAGTGCTTTACATACAATCTCCACTTCCTCATCAGTCATGGACTCGTTGATGGGTAGGGACAGAATCTCATGGCTTAACTGAGTAGCGATAAAGTCATCTGGATTGACACCAAGATACTGAAGTGCAGGCTGCTCAGGTAGAGAAAGAGAATAGTGGATGTTAGTTTGGATACCTTTTTTGAGCAGTCGTTTACGAATCACATCTCTATTTTCTACCCGGATGACAAACTGATGATAAGAATGGACAATTTCTTCGCTTAGGCTAGCCCATCTAGTTATGTGCTCATCCCCATTATCAAAATGCCCAAGTTCCCACTTTGCATTTGCACTCGGACCGAGAGGCAATACGACAGCACTGTCTGCAAGAGTACATAGATAATGACAGGCTATTTTCCTACGCCTTTCTACCCACTCATCCAGATGTTTCAGTTTTACAGATAATACTGCTGCTTGAATCCCGTCCATTCGAGAGTTCCAGCCAATATAGTCATGCGTATACTTCTCTCGTCTGCCGTGGTCTGAGAGCCGTCTACACATATCGGCTAAATCATCATCATCTGTTACAATACAGCCTGCATCACCCATTGCACCTAAAATCTTAGTCGGGTTGAAGCTGAATATGGCAGCATCACCAAAGGTTCCGACGTTCTGACCTTTGTACTTTGCTCCATGAGCGTGTGAGCAGTCTTCAATGAGAAACACATCGTCAACTTCCTTCGTCCAAAACACCACACCATTATCACTATTCATATCACACGGATGACCATACTGATGGCAAATGATGGTAGCCCGACAATACATTGTAACACGCTCTGGAATAACAGTATAAGTTACTGGATCACAGTCAACAAATTTAACAGAGGTAAATGGTGTGTTCAACAAGGCTTCAGCAACAGGATAAGCAGTGTTAGCTGGGATTGACACAATAGGAAATTCCAACATTTTTATTTCCTTTGCTGCTCTCATCACAACACTTATTGCATCTGTCCCACTCCCAACGCCTATACAGTGTTTCACACCAACATAATCGGCAAACTCCTGCTCAAACTTGTGCACGAACGGGTTATTGCGCATGCCACCGATAAACTCTGATTGAGCAATAACAGCGTTAATTGCCTCATCTAGTTCTGGTTTGATTGCAGCATGTTGCCGATCAAGGTTAAGTAATTTGATCATTTCTCAATCTCCTTAGCTGGGTTACCACACACGACTACTCCATCAGGCACGTTCTTGGTTACAATTGATCCAGCACCTACCACGGCACCTCGCCCAACGGCAACTCCTGGCAGAATTGTGACATTTGCACCAATAACTGCCAGACCCTTAATAGTAACACCTTCACGCTTCTTCTCTCTTATTTCATACCTCGGTCCTGGATACTTATCATTGCAAATACACACACAGGGTCCTATCCAAGCATCATCCTCAATTACAGTCAGCTCAGGAATGAAACAGTTGGAGTGAATTCGGACATTATCACCGATTATGACACCAGGACCTATTTCTGTATGAGTTCCGATAGAGACGTTATCACCTATCTTACAGTTTTCACGGATGAGAACAAAGTGGCCAGTTGTAAAGTTCTCGCCAATGTTGCATCCTGCATAGATACGTGATGGAGCACGTATAAGCCAATTGTAAGTACTGATAACTTGAGAAATCCTATCAACTCGGAGTTCATTCGTTACTAACATTTTCCCAACCTTGAATGTCTATATCTATCATTCAACTCCACAGGATTACCTGTCTCCATACTCTCATACATTGCCAGAATGATCTCTAATGAACTCCTGCCCTCAAACCAGTGCACAGGCCAATTACGGCCAGCATCCAGATGAGCCAAGATGTCTTCATAGAATTTTCTGTGCCCATACCCATACACATCTGGTGGGTTCTCCCCAGTACCAACTATAGATGAATCAGTCATACCATCTATTACCCAAGTTCGTATCTCGTTGCAGGCAAAGCCACCAACAACAATAGTTCCCTTGTCTCCAAGTATGGATATTGAACCCTCTATACTTACAGGGCGTGCTAGAGTTGTACATTCCAAAGTGCCCAAAGCACCAGATTCAAATTGGACAGTGGCAACCAGCCCGGTTTCAACCTCAGCATAATCAGAGTATATTGCCCTAGCATAGACGGATTCCACTGGACCACAGAACCATTGCATCAAATCAACGTGATGGTCAGATTGGTTAGCCAACACGCCTCCTGCATCCTTCCATGTGCCATGCCAGTCCTTATAGTAATCAGGATAACGATCCCACCACACCCGAACAGAACAGAAATTAATCTTGCCGATATGACCATCGTCTACAGCTCGTTTTGCCGCCTGTACTGCTACATTGTAACGGTTCTGTTTCACCGTACAAAGCCGCACACCGGCAACAGCACAGCATTGAACAGCGCCGTCAACATCATCTAGGGTAAGTGCCAAGGGTTTTTCCACAACAATATCAGCACCAAACTGAGCCAATGTACAGACATGTTGTGCATGCATTCCAGATGGTGTACAAACAGCAACAATATTTGGTTTTAACTCCTTCATCATTCGTTCCATATCAGTGTAATTCTTGACACTATACGCTGATGCAAGATTGAGAGCTTTCTCTGGTATAACATCGCAAACAGCACATAGATCTAATCCCTCAATTTCAGACAGAACATGTGCATGGCGTGGAGCTATGCGACCGCAACCTAGAAGAGCAACTTTATATGTCACTTAATCACCTCCGCCAACTCTTTAAATCTATGGCGCTATTGTCTTCTCAGACTTCTTTCTACTCAGGTGGCTTTTCACCTTGAAAAGGTCACTGCGCAGATATGGATCTCCAGGAATACGGGCAATGGGAATACCTAGCTTCCATCTAGTATAGTCAAAACTCAGTTGATCTCTGCATGAGCCGTTTTTTACTTCATTCCACCAGAATGTTTCAAATTCCCTAAGCTCTGGCGTATTACGTCTCACCAATAAAATACAAGCCGATAACACAACGCTTTCTGGAAATCCTTCGGCACGATAGCGCTCCATCTGAGCATTGATGATTTCAGGTTTGTCCTTACCAAATCTAATGCAAGCGTCTGCTTCTTGATATACGTTTTCTCTGTGAGGATGTTTCCAACAAGCAATGTCTATACCATTTGGAAGAAGCTCCAAGAACCTCTCAGGAGATGCTGTAATGTGAGCTGCAGACGAATGCATGATCGTAAACTCATAGTCTGGCATAACGAGACACGACTGGTTAAAGTAGTAACGGCTACTATAACTATTATCCCTACAGGGAGCCTTTACATTGACAACATTCCAGCCAGGAGGATTCACATTCTGGTCTGTGAATAGAGTTGTTGGAAAAGTTGCTCTTGGTGAATCATCATAGTATCCGAACATTGCTGCATAAACGCCGATTTTTTTCATTTTAGCTCCTTTTTGTCTCAAAAGATATTGTTTCTATGATACTGCAATATTGCTTAGGATGAATATTGTTTAGGATACTATGATGTCCCTTCGTAAACGCACATACTGAACCAGATGCACTGATAACAGTGTAGCCGCACCTGTTAAGTATCAACAAACTCTCCATTTCCATCATACCAATTCTGCATATATAGACCGCCAGCATGCTCTCTCAGTTTAGAATCCATCTTTTTAGCAATCAGTAGACATTTACCTACTTTCTCCTGTTGCTTTCCATTTGTCGTATCATGCAACTCTCTGAGCATCTGACACAGAGTGCGTTTGGGTGTCCTAAAAGCAAGAATACGTTGTAACTCCTGCACTCCAAGACCACTTTCACGGATTAGCTTATCACGACGATCCTTTAGATCAACTATCTGTTTCTCTAAATCAACTATTTCCTGCACGCATGCACTCCAATTTTGACTATATCAGATGAAAAACAGTCACCCGGTATCCAGGATACTTGTATTCCCGTCTTCCATCTCACATAGTCAAATGATAATTTGTCCCTATGAGAACCATTTATGAGAACCATTTCTGACTTCATTCCACCATAGTCGTTCAAATCCTGCAACTACACGTGTATTTCGCCTAATGATGAGAATGCAGGCAGACAGTCCAATATTGTCTGGAAACCCGCTATCCCAGTATCTCTGTCTCTGAGCACTGACATTCCCAGCAGTATCTTTTCCCATACTGACTACAGCATCAAACTCGCCTGCTACTGTTTTCCTGTAAGGATGCTTGAATAAGGCCATATCATTATCAGTAAGATATTCATCAACTAAGCTAACCGGATCTCTAAGCAACTGCGCGTTTGCACCATGCATTATGGTTATATCATAGTTTTGTGCTACAACACAGGACTGCGTGAAGTAGTATCGTGATGAACGCTGATAAGTATCACATGGTGGATCAACACAAATGATATTCCACTTGTCAGACTGAAATGCAGTGTTGTCAGACTGAAATGCAGTGTCTGTAAAGTATAGATAGTCAACGCAGTCATTATAGACAATAGGATCAACGGGCACATCATAGCTCCCGAAATTTGCAGTATACACATCTATTCTCTGACTCATTATACTCTTCTCCGAAACCATGCAATACTGTCAATGAGTATTTGATTCAACCACTCGTTCTGATGAGTACTGTTGAACCATTCATCAACTGCCCTTCTTACACCAGCAATATGCGGAAATTGCCTCAAGTTCAGGTCTGTTGGAGCATAGTCGTGGAAAATGATGATACCACCAGCGGCAACCTTTGGTACCCATCCAGCTATATCACGTTTGACAGTCTCATAGTTATGGTCACCGTCTACCAATAGTAAATGAATCGGTCTGTTAAACTGCTTCCATATCTCAGTGCTATCACCTTCAATGAAGTGTGCATTTAGATCATTTCGCCTATGAATGCCCTCATCTAGCTTGATGTCAACGCCATACAAGGTTGCATCTGGCGCACCACGACGAATACACCACATAGTTGCACCCCATAGCACGCCAATGTTTGCAATAACAGGATTATCAAATCGTGATTCTGTCAACTCTGCGTATTGCTTAATGAATTCACGCTCTGCCCTCGTAATCTGTGCACCTGGAACAGTTAGATAGTCTTGCATTTATGTACCAACATTAGAAATTGTTATCTTATACTTGCCACTGGTTACAACCATAGTATCCTCATCAATTTCTTCATCGAGTATAATGTTAAAAGGTTTTGACTTATGCTTTGGCAGACTCGGAAGTGGTACCCAATGAGTAATAGTGAACAAATTCTCATCAACTCCTTGTACATGTCTACCAAGAGTCATCGTTCTCCAGTTACAATAAGCATTCCGCCATGCAATAAAGCACCCACTACTCCTATCAATTGATCTTATGCTTTCTGCTACTACGAGAACTGGTTTACCCATCATCGGCATCTTGTCATCAACACTTATCCATTCACCCATTTCGGTTTCTCCTACGGACACTCTATCCATGAATCATATACACAAAGCACAAATGGGCACTCTTCTCTATCCTGTATCTTGTCGTGCGATTTACCACCAACCAATGACCGTTTCGATATGATCAGGTCGCTTTCCTCTCCATCATAGTTTAGATACGATAACAGTTCTTTCACAGAATTAACCTTGATAGGTCTAGGTTTCACATTACCAGATACTGAAATCAACAAAAATCTCATTGCGCTATCTGCTATCTTTGTCATTTGATCAGCTTATCCCAGTCAGTGCCTTGTCTACTATGACCAATATGATCATAGGCACGTGGTATTCCAGATGGCAGAATGGCAACATGTGGTGATGTATCTGTATATGGTTCATCCTTGATCTTGTGTGCAAATGCCTCCTCAGTCTGCCCTAATGGCAAACCATCTTTGTACAACCCTAATTTATCATGGAGCCGTCTATGTTTAAGGTGTGGGCGATGACTGTATACGTTCAGGTGAGGAGAATGCTTGGAAATCCTAAGATAACTTAATCTACCAATCTTGGTATCACATTCCCTAAGTTCTAAATTGAGTATATGACCGGCTAAGCCATCATATCTGACGATTCCAAGTTCTTTGTTTGCTTCCAGTAATGCAACACCCTTATCAAGATCAATCGTGAATAGAGATACATAATCATCCTCGTTGAGATAGACGTAATCAGTAGTGATTGAGTTCAGCGCCTTGTTAACGTTAGCTCCCCATCCCTGACGATTAGTAATAGTGTGAGATAGACTTAGATGCTTGTAGTCATTGATAAGATCAGACACATAACCATCTTGTGAACCGTCATCTGCTATATGCCAATGTATAGGACCTGAGTACTGAATATGCTCAATGAGTGTATCAATGGTTACTCGTATCTCACTTGGTCTGTCAAATGTCACTATGAGGACCGTCACTTGAGGAAATTCAAAGATACTCATCAACTATATTATAGTTCATGTTAAGTTTGTTTGCAAATATAGTACCAAAGTACTGTTATGGGTATTGACAGCAAATTAAATCTGTGGTATTATATAGTTGCTTGAGATTGCTCTCGCAGGAGCACAGTACTTTTACAGAGACTGACTGAGTATTCGAGGACTCAGAGCATGAGGCTAATTGGAACTGTGAAATACAGATGAGGCCGAAAACGCCGGAATACTAGTTGTGAGATTAGTATGTAAGAGTACCTATAAAGGAGTGCTGGATGCGGCCCACAGTCTCTTAAAAGTACAGGAGTAGATTAATGATTGGGATTGTAGGCGGTATGGGAATCGTTGCTGGCAGAGAGTTTGATGCCGAATTAAGATCGTTTGGCATCAATACAGCTCGCTCAGATAATGAGCATCCATGCCGAGTGAGTTATCTTCTAGGAACTGGACCATCTCCAGTTTCAAGCATAACTGACGCCATTCTCAATCTCCACGAGAATGGTGCAACAAAGTTCGTCCTAGCATGCAATACGGCGCATGCTGTTTACGACGAGCTTATTGATAATCTACCGGAGGGTTTTAGGGACGATGTATACCATCTAATCAACATCGTCTTCGAAAATGTTCACAAGCCCCTATGGCTTGGAACGACGACTCTGTGCCACAATACTAATCTCGTTCGCCATCGTTCTAAGCTTCCCAACGACAAGGATCAGGAAACTGTACAACACGCTATCTGGATGGCAAAGTCCTGTCAGTTTCCTTATTCTAGTGAGATACGACATCTCTGTACAGACCATGATACCATCGTTGCAGGTTGTACAGAGATGCCAGCAATATTACACAATACTGGTATCAAATATGTTGATCCAGTTCACTTGCTTGCCAATAGTATCAAGTAGTACCAAGGAGGATAAAACATGGACTTCATGAAACAACTAATAGTGAAGATAAAACAACTAATAGCTAAGATAATCAGGATAGTAACCACGAAAGAGCTGTTGGTTGTACTCATAGACGACGACAATGATGCACGAGTACTTGGATGGCACAGATTCTCATCTATTCCACAACCTGGTGACAGTATATGGTGGAACGTTGATGGAACGAGTGTCATTCTTACTGTGCATAATCGCTGTTTCTGTGAGTCTAGTTCACTAGTAATGGTTCCTACATTATCAGTGGAAAGGAAGAAAGAAAATGGAGTACGGGTTACACGTAAGCCTCCTGTCGTGCGGAGGAATCGTCGGTCTGCTAGGTTTTCTGCTTCTGGTTTTCAAAGGTCTCGGACGACGTCCAAGCGACGAGGCTTTCGATCCAGAGTCAGGAGCGCCAATTGAGTAACATGGACGGAAAAGCCGAAAGTGCTGTGTGATTTAGCAGTCAGCAATGACCATACAGCACTATGAATGAGATGACAACTTGTTCACTGATGAGGTAAGTCAAATGAGAAAGCTTGATAATGAAACAGCAAATGAACTAGCATCTGGAATAAGAGATGGTACATACATCGTCTATACAGACGATAATGGTGTACACGTCATACACAAAAACCATGCTAGTCCATATCATTATCGGCACTCATTATCAGCACGAGACTTCATGAGAATAAATGAAGATAGATGTGATGATTGATTTCTATTGCTATTACATCCGCACTACAGGCAGGAGACCTAGTTGGTATACGTACCAGACGCAAGTGGTTCGAATCCACTAGTAGTGCCGATGTAATAGCGATAGAGGGCCAGAAAGAAAAGGAGAAATGAAATGGGATTTGAGAAAAAACTCATTAGGGTACAAAACAAAAAAGGTTCTGGATGCATGATCTGGATTTGTGCATCTGGTATCGTAATTGCACTAGCTATTGGGGGATATGTCATAGCATTCCTGCCAATAGCAATTGAATTGGCAAAGTAAACTACCTTGCTGAGAGCAATGAATGATTACAAAGTAGCTATTCTCACCATAGTAGTGACTGTAACATACATGCTCATCTGCTACCTAGTGGAGGATAAAATAGATGAATCCATACAACATAGACGCAATCGTATACCAACTATGCTGTGGGAGCGCCGTTGTCACAGCCGTAATATTTCTGATTGCCAGTTTCATAGGCCGCATGCTAAGCGGAAACGTAACTGGCGATGGCGAAAATAGAGGACGGTATTTCAGGGAGTAAGGAAATGAAAACGAGACTAGGTTGCCTATTTATTCTCATATTTGCTACCGTACCCTCCATCATCGTAGCCGGAATGAGTAACGCGATAATGGAGGGTACAGCAATGCCAGCATTTGCCCTATCGTTTGTTGGTACAGTGATACTACTATGTGCTCTTTCTATATTGACACATAGGAATAAAGGGAATAGATGGTAATGGTAATAGTTCAGATTGACTATTTCTTCAATGGACAGGACAAGAAAATAGCAGGTGGTGGACACCTGTTTGAAGATGATGGTGTGACAATAGCAGAAATAAGAGATGAAGTAGAAAAGTTGGCATGTCTTGAACGTTTACCATCTCTTACTTCTGGAAGCAGGAAACCAACCACGATACAAGTGACCATTCCAAGAAAACCAAACGATACGATATGGATTAGGAAATGAAAAATAAACGATTGGGCAGAACGTTACGACTTCCAACAACAGAAAAACGCAACTGCTCATTCCAGCGCCCAACAACGACGATGAGATGCAGCTACTGCGAGAAAGATACTTGTCACGAAAAGATTGAAAGAATGTGGCAATGTATCTGCTGCGGCACACCACAATAAAAAGAAAGAAAATGGAAAACGGCAGTAATAATTGCCCCTTGTGTAGTAGACGGCTATTATCAAGTAAGCTGTGCTACAAGTGTAAGGCTAGATACACAAAAGAGTGTAATAGCTGTCCAATGAAAAACTACCAGTACTGTAGTTGCGGATATGAGAAGTTGCAGAAGTAGCTACAGTTACATTATAACAGCATAATAGAGGGATAGCTCATTTAAGCTATCCCTCTATACTTCTTTTACTTCTATGACTATGCTGACATTAAGTCAGTTAGTTTATAGTTTACCGGTCACGTCCAATTCCATTAGGTGCCCACACGCTATATTTAGTACCGATTGGCCTCACGCTCAGGCCACCGTTAGCGAAGTATGGGCTATCAGGATCACTACTACGGAGATGCTCTAGAGGTGTATAGCGAATATTCTGGATCTTACCAGCCAACTGAGGCGTCAACAGAACAATACGCTGCTCCGTTTTCAAACCCAGCAAGTAGCACCAATAGTCTTGCTTTAGTGCCCAACTAAAGATGCCGTTGTCAGTCCAGAAGTCCTGCCGACCACGAAGTAGTTCTACGTTAGCGTCAGCTAGAGGATCACGGTAGTTCAGATAGTTGCGGAAAGTAACGGGTGTACGACCGAGAATCGTCTTTGGAACGAAGTACAGCGATGATGCAAACTCACCTGCAGCTAAGTTTTCGTTGTTGGTTGAGTCATTCTCAAAGATGCCATCATCAATGACAACACGGTAGTCACGTCCGTTGATAGGTAGATACATGTTGCTGCGTATCTTGTCACGCAGACCTACGTTGTTCTCATCGTTGATGACGCCGACTTGTGTTCCCGCCGATGTCAGACAACGATTTGTGAGATACCGGCAAGGCCAACACGCTGACAGTTCGTACCAGAGTTCAGGACGCATAACGATGGCCCAATCGACGGGCATAACCTTCATGCGCCTAGCATTGAACTCTAGGAACCATGCCATCATAGACGTATACTCAACGATATCACGACCCGTTCCGCATACATCATCATAGCCGAAGTCTTTCACGTCAGAGTCTAGGGCTGGACAAGTAACGCCTTGGTCACTGTCAACCTGCCCAGTAGCGATCTGGCGATCAAGACCCGGAAACTCACGACCAATGAGGGGATTACCCTGCCACATCTGACGCACTAGCTCACGTTGAGCCAGAACACCAGCGGTAACCATCTCTGCCATCGTGATGATGTTTAGGACCTGTCCTTGAGTTAGACCAGAAGGAAGCATTCCTTTGGTTACATCAATGTCCTGGAACACGGAACCGAGCAGTACTAGGTCAGTAAAGTCACCACGGTTATACCGCGTCATCACACGATCAAACTCAATCGTATTCGTATCGTAGCGAATGCGCCCAAATGTACTGGTCAGTGTACAGCCCTTCATATACCCATGAGGAGCTGCCTCACAGGCGTCATCTGGCTGAGATCCTGTAGCCGCCGTGAATCCGGTTAGGGATGCATAGCGGGGATCAGTATCAACAGATGGAATCAGAGGCAACTCTGTACCAATACCATGGGGTTCTACGTGAGCGTTGATGACTTCCCGGTTCAATCCACAAACCGAGAAGATACCAGCACCATCATGTAGAGTCACAGCAGTATGGGTCGTCGCCTGTTTTTCACCTTCTGCATAGGATTTGACGAGCTCACTGAGGACCTCTTCTCGAATCTTGTCACGTAATTGTTTTAGTTCTTTCTTGTTCATTATTTTACTCCCTGTGATACGAGTATATAATCAAACAACGATGTCTCTACCGTCGCTGATCAGAACTCGTCATAAACATGTTTAGCAGAGGAACGTCAGTTGGACCATCCTTGTCAAGAGGCTGTGTTTGTTTAGGGCCATCTTTAGCATATACCGATCGACCATCAACGCGCGTCTCCTTCGCACCAACAGCACGTTGTACCATGCTGAGTAGAGATGCGGCTGGTGTCAGCTCTGCCTTCTCTGCAATTTTGACTTCATCAGACCGTTGCACATTTGCCAATTCCTCGCGCAGTCCCTTAACCTCATTGACGAGACCATTGATCTGATTGCCAAAATGAGTAGCCAGGGTTGTGAATGACTCTGCAACTGCATGTTGATATTCCTTCTCAGTGCTGTCATCAACAGGTTCTGAAACAGGCTCTGGTTCGCCTTCTGCCAATTCCTGCTCAGTAACTTCAGTGGATTCACCGACTTCGACATTTGTCTCAGCTACAACGAGTTCCTCTTTCTCATCCTCTTTGACAGTTGCTTCTACCTGCTCACCAGATTCCTTTTTCTTCTCGTCCTCATCTTCTGCATATTCAGGCATTCCACGCATTTTCTTGATAATGCTCATGATGCCTTTCTTGGCTGTACCGTCTTCCATGTCACCAGCAATTGCTTCCATCTCAGCTATTAGGTTAGGTTTCTTTGCCTTGTAGGCTACGGTAGCTTCCAGTTCCTCCGTCGCTTTGTTTCCAACGAATTCAACCATGCTGACGAGCTTTCCACCACCAATCAGCTCCAAATCTTTTCGTTGTTTCTCATTCATCGCAAACTCCTTCTGTAGAAATACTGGTAATGTATACGGATTTGCAGCAGCGTCTAACGGAAGAACCGTCGTCTCGCTTTTCTCGAACCAGTTATACACACCGTCTTTCCGATCATCGCTTTTGTATTCGTATTTGTGGGAGCATCCCCAACCGTCAGCAGCAATGTCCGGATGCCCATTTGGATTCTGATTGAAAAACTCCTTGAAAGCATTCCCAACGGGCGTATCGTCAAATGTCCCAGCCTCAACCAAGAATCGGCCTGTAGTTCCTTGCCATCGGATGTCACCGAACTTTGTTCCTGGCAGATGCCAAAATTGATATTCACCTTTTATGTCATCGTCTTCGTGACGAGAAATGTAGTCTTCGATTGATTTGGTTGCAAATATCTCGCCTTCACGATCTTCAAATGCGTTTGTCGTAAACGTTAGTAACCAGTCACGTCCGTCGGAACCTTTGAATGAGACGAGGGATGAACCGTACTCGGCAGCGTCACTCATTGCTTTGAGTGCTATGGATGACTCTAGTACATCCTCGACTGTGCTTTCTTCCTCGTCTTCGTAATTTCCCCATCCGACGAATTCCATCAACGCTGACTTTAGATCGTCAATCTCTTGTGCAACTCGTTTGACGAAAGATAGTTTCTCTGAACGGACGCGACGACCGGATTTAACTTGAGATTCGATCTGTCCTGCATTCTGAGCAATAACCGCTCTTCCCGCATTACCAGAAGCGGTAACTGTTTCAGCATCCGTTGCACCAGCCATCTTCGCTCCACATTCAGGACAGGTCTCGCTTCTGCATAGTTTACCTGATTCGTGATCCATCTTATAATCACATTCAGGACAGATACATTCCGAAACCTGTTTGGTTTCAGAATCATCCTCAGATTTGGTCTCAACTTCAATATTAACCTCATCCTCTTCAACATCCGGCATCGACACTTGCTCTTCAGATAATGCTTTCTGTTCCTCTTTCAGCATCCCATGTGCCTTAGTAATTAGTTTCTTGCGTAGGTCCTCCGTAAGCCACTTGCCGTCACCTTCTGTTGCACCAGTCACAGGCTGGCCAAGACGAGACAACGCATTACGTAAATGTGGCAGGTCTACGGAACCATCAGCATTCTTATATGGCAAATGACGAAGACTTCTGGGAACAGTCTTATTTTCATCGTCTTTGTCACCATCAGACTCTACATACAGGAAAGCGGAATCAGGAAGATTGTTTACCTGTGCTCGTGCCCACTTTGCCTTATCATCAGATTCCTTCATCTCAATCTCGTCACCATTCTCTATAAGTACGAGTATTTCTTTCATCTACATTCTCCTCAGAGATACATTTCTCAGTTCACCTTCTAGTATCAGTTCGCCGTCCACCTTTAGTATCCCACCTGCTTTTTCCTCTGCTTCTCCAAATGATTCAGCGTCTATGTTAGGGCCTACAAACTGGTTTCCATCTTTCACAAATGATGTAACATATAGTGCTTTTATATCTGTACCAGTAAGTTGATAGTTTTTTCTATCTTCATTCCAAACCAAACTCAATTTGTCAAGTGTAATTTCTCTGTCATCGTCAAGTTCTAGTACAATTGGCTCATCAGTATATGCAAGTGTAATATGTGGTGTATAGCCATGATTGTCTATTGCATTTACACCTACAGACTCAAGAGCATCAAGAAGGCGCTGTCTCCATTTTACCAGTATTGGAGAATCAAATAGAGCAACTACTGGTTTTTCATCGTTGTCTGACATGAACTGTCCAATTCCACTAATCTTGCCAGTAACAGGAGGAAGATTAGATGATACGTTTTTAATAACCTTCTCAACGATGTCTCTATCAATATTGCCGATGTCTAATCCTGCCACTGTCACATGAAGCTCTTTTGGACTTTCACCCTCTGGAACAGCCAATCTACTCGCACTGCTTGAATCAAGAAACAACAGTAGCCATACATCAGACACAGATTTAATATCACAACATTGGACATGTTTTACAAAAGGCATATAATCAACATTATCATTAACAACAAGGTGCCCAATCGTGATCGCCTTCTTGCCATTATTGTACACACTATCACCAAGTTGCAGTTTTCTTAATGCCATATTATCAACAACTCATGTACCAAGCTTATTTTTCTTATACACCAAATATACGTGTCATCGTACGTCTCACCAGTCAATGCAAGTTTTAGATTAGTCCCTGATTTTCTAATGTCCATTTGGAAGTCCTGGAAGTTCTGTCAATCCAACAATTATGTCACCCACGTTTACCCCTTCTTTACTAAACCATTTTGGCGATGCCTCCAATGCCCACATGCTCGTATCAGGCCCCATGTGTACCGTTTCATCGTTTGGTACAAGGTCTGTTAGTCGTAATACCTTGTAATCACTATCAAGAAATGCAACAGTTAGCGGTATCTGTGTATCTTTCATCCAAATACCAGTAGTTGATTGTAGTGGTATGAGAAGTCCTTCATCATCAGTTATATGGTCACGACCAGAGAAACCTTTAATTGCCTCCTCCATAGTCTTGGCAATGGAAATTCTCAAAAGCCAGGATTTTTCATCAGATTTCAATATAATAATATCACCGTCTCTCCAAATGTATTTGCTGATATTCTTCATCTATAGCAACTCCGTATCAACTATATACACATCTCCTGCCTTACGTATACTAGTGATTCTAAACTTGGAGTTCCTCGGAAGAAGAAGTTCAGCCTCTCTAGCCACTTCACCGTTAACAAGACCACCCATATATAACCCATGACTTCCCTTGGACACTTTGATTCTCATCACATAACCGCCCTTCTCAGAAAATCCAAGTGCTTGTTTTTCCAATAAAGAAGATGAGACATAAGCACTGTCTTTGAACACCTGGCCTTCTCTAAAAGATGCGCCTGTCCCAGAGTCAATTCCTCTGTATACCACGACATTGTTTGGAACTACGCCTCTCTCTAAAGCATCATCTAATGGCTTAGTAAATTCTGAAACGACATCCTCTGTAGAAACACGTCCAGCAAACCAATCATTAACATCACCGTCACCATGAGCTCTTAAGGTTGCATCAACCCAAAATGCATCTGGATCATCGCCCGTTCTGAGATAATCATTGACTTCCTCATACGCATTTCCAGCATACGATTGGATTATTGACTTCTCATTTGGAGACAATTTCTCATAAACCTTTGCCCAATGATCTCTGCCCCACTGATCCGCATCTTCAAAAGAACCAAAGGATACTCCTGATAAAGCACTTCCTCCAACTTGTCCTGGCCTTCCACCATGACCATGATGACCAGATCCAGGACCTCCTTTATCACTCTGAAATACAACATTTTTCATATACATCTGAACGCCAGGAAATACAATTGTCTCTTTCGGTTTATCGTAATTCTCAAACTTATCAATTGGATATAGATACAATGATTTCTTGTCTGGCCACCACCGCAATCTATCTTTCATACTAACACGATGACGCTTATTAAACAGATCATCAAATTCACCTACACTAATCTGTATTGGTTCACCCACATCCATCACACCATATGCACTATGACCTGATACAAGAACTTTTCTACCAAATAGCCTTTCGTCATATCGTGGTTTAGCAAAACACTTCATATCACCAGATGCGATTAACCCACCATAAGGCGGGACGAGATATAAGCCTTCTTCTGGCTCCTTCATCTCTTCGTAGTGGTCAGCAACTAGAGCGAGCGCGTCAAGAACGCCATTTAATTCATCTATAGTTAGATTCTTTATCGCAAGCTCTAGTTGCTGGTTGCACGCATTTACTGCCATGATATAAAAAAAGACACCGAAGGAATTGCTTCCCCCGATGTCGGGTAGATTATGGTAGTATTATTGATTTATAATAGATAGACTTACGAACAGTTCTCTAAATCTAGTTCATTCACCCAGTCGTGACTTCTCGGTTCAAATCCCCGTGTGAGTGGATTTAGCCATCCAACAAGTTCTCCGTTACCACGAAAGTATACTGTGATGTCAATAGCACAAATTACATTACCATCAACCCTAAACCCAGATCCGCCCCGTTTCCAGCGCTTTGTGAATTCACGAGCCGCTTTCGTGAGCCGCATCTTAATTCCATTCCACTTAGGCTCTGGAAACGGCTTAACTGCACCCGTATTGTCATACTGTACATCTGACATATAGTCAATCTCCATCTATATTATCTATATTATAGCGGATAAAACAACGTAAGTCAAATATGCATCATCGTAAATAAATGTTGCCGAATCTGGCAAAACTAGGCGTAAAAACAGATTGTAAACTTTAAGGTTCGTCTATTGATAAATGTTTTAATTTGTGGTATAATCTAGTTAAGGAGAAAGAAAATGAAATGCCAAAACTGCGAACAAGAATTCACACAAGAGGATAAATCAAGCTCCAATTTCCGACAGTGCTATGGCACGAGTACGACGCATCGGATGTGCCCAGGGACACGATGCTACTCCTGCGAGAGAGAGATTGCCTCATTCGGTGAGGCAAAGAAGTCACCAGCTAACTTGGGGACAGGATGGATGCATCGAGGTTGTCCAGTCAAACGGATCTCGATTAAGCCATCGCATGGACCAGAAAATGATCCATCATCATGGATCATAAACTAATAAAGGAGAAAAATATGCACCAGCTAGTAAATATATTGCAAAAAAATCCGCCACGTCTCGGACACAAAACGATCGGGATAGTATTTCCCGATCGAAGAAACCGCAAATATTCCTGCTATACAGACTTGCTGAAAGCACGCGAGGTTTTCCTGCGTCACGCGCTGAAAGCAGGAAGGAATACTAGATCATCTGCGCTCAGCTTATCGTCCAGTGATTTTAGCATGCGCGAATACTGGACATTCCCAACTCAGCGCCAGACCGAGCTGGCGCTTCTCGTTGTAGCTCTACACCACTTAGCGTGGATAACCACACTAGGCATCAGCACTAGGTGGATGACACTCAAATGTGCTATTTTATCGCAATTGGTGAAATAGCTTTCAGTGCTCGCCAAAAGATAAAAATCCTCAAGATAATTAAGAGAGAGAAGGAGATAACACTGATGCAACCCTATAGCACGATGCACCAGTGTTACCTTCTCCCCTGTTCCTCTTAAACACCAGTATACAATCATCAAGATAGTACCACACTGTCAGATTCTGTCTAAGATTGAGTGATAGATCTTTGATTTTACTGTTTACAACTCGGTTACTCTTGCGTCTCGTGTCTATCGTAAATGTACCTTCTCTACCCCTGATCTTAACCAAGTTGCATTTTCTGTTGGTTCGCTTCATAACTTTGAGCACATCGTCTATTGACTGTCCAACGCGAAATGGAGTTCTCATCACTTTATCACCTCTACCCCTTTATCCGATTTAGCAATCCCCCTACTGATTGCTAAATCAAGACGTTTCTGAAATCTATTCGTTCTCTCTATACGTCTGGTTATGACATCAGTAAAATTACGTGCCCTACCACCAGGATGAACAAACGCCTTCGTGCTCTTACGGTAGATAAATGGCCCCTTTGCACCACCACGAGATGATGTCAGCTTTCCAGGTCTAGTCTTTGGTCTACTTCCACCTGTCGGGATACGCAATGCTCTTCTGGGAGGCTTTGGCGTAATGGGACCCATGATGTGCGGGCGCGTTCCATCGTTCACGTAACCGAATATCTCATCGTCCGTCCATACTGCTATGAAACCGGTAGCCGTAGCACGTCTCAGTGATACCTTCATCTCAAACTTAACTTTGTGATTCCAGGTACGCACAGTCTGACGCAGCTCTTTTCTGATCATTCTACCTTCTGCTCTAAATGCATTGAGTAGTTCAAGACGAACAGCATCTACATTGATGAGTTCTTTCGGTACAAATCCCGAAACCTGTATGCTTGGCATTATCGTATCCTCTATTTCCTCAACTGCTTGACTATCTGTATAGCCATGATACAATATGCCTCGTTGAAAATCAAATATGTCAACAGAGGAAAAGATGAATCGAATAGGGTTCGTCTTTTTTTCTGGTGATGGGGAGGGGGTGCGTTCGATAGCGGAGGAGATGCTGACTTATTTTGATTGAATATTCCCTCGTCCTAACTCCACATTTCCCTTTCTACTTGCCATCATCTAATAACATCATACATAGCACTACACAGCACAGTGTTAGACTAACGGTTATGAACGACGCTGATAGCACCGCGATGATTGATACTAGGATGTTATAATCTTGCATACTTCCTTGACTTTCAGTGTCACACGTGATAAAATGAGGTTGGGCACACAGGCACCATTTTCTTCTCCTTTTCTAGGGGGTATGGGTTTCGGCTCATGCCCCCAACCTCATTTTATCATATGGGTAACAGTTCTATGTTTTCTATCACTCCGCCGAGTTGTGGCGCTCGCATGACGACGCACTCATCTGTTCGTGCTTCTAGTACAGTATCCCACATATCAGTGGCGATATTCCAAGTTACTTTCCCATTATCAGTCATAAATATCTTGCCTTCATACAACTCTGGAATATTATCATACGTTGGCCTTGATAAATATGTAGCCAGTATATCTCCATATATCGTCATTGGTATGAAGTAGATGGATGTTGTATTTCTGTCTCGGTCAATTTGTATGTAACGGTCTAATACGACATCGTATAGATGGCCATCGATTGGCATCTTGCATTCGTTCATCATCCAATGATACAGAGATTCATCACCGTTGATGATTTTCTGTAGACCATCTGTATTTTCTATTCTCATCGTCGCTTCGATCGCGCCACAGCCCGTACCTGATTCCATATCCCAGCAGATAGCTTTGTCATCGTGATATACACGTCCACAATATAGGCAAATGTACTGATCAGACGATGGTTCCTTAGAACCTCCACAGTTACCAAAACATTGAGTTATATTAACTGATCTGTCAGATCCACAGTATAAGCATTCCCAAAAGGCTTTGGCGATATTTCTTCTAGGAACGAAATCAGTCATACTACTTATTGCTGGCGCAAGTTCATACCACGTTTCTGGTCGCATTGCTACGATCCAGGTTGCCGGTAGCATATAGCTTTTGTGTGCTACATCGTACAGGTATCGCCTCATAGACGTAATGCGTGATAGGATATTTCCAGAATCATCAATATTGCCCATGATACTTTTCCCCTCAAAATCTATAATAGACCCCATCAGTGCTGGAGATTTGACGTTCATGTCGTTGGCTTCTCCCCTTATTTGTGCATCTAGGCCCCACATCGATCTTCCTGCAGATCCATAGTTTATGCCATTCCACATCTGTCTGTTCAGTTCTCTTCCCATCGAACACATAGCTTGATTCATTGCCAGTATTGTGTCTTTGTTTACTTCATCCTGCCGCATCTCTTCATTCGGCATATCGTATACACGATCTGGAAAGTCAGAATTATACCTTATCTTCCCATAAGGAAGTTCGATCGAGTGAGAATCACCTGTATTGGTTAATAGGGCAACAGTAGCAGTATGTCCTGTCACTTTCTCTGTTTGTAACATTGGATATAAACCGCTACTACAATACTGTGTGAGGAAATCACGATCCTGTTTTTGACTCATATCTCTGCAATTCCGTGTGTCAACTCCAACCATTATGTTTCAGTCTCCTTGGCAACTTGTCCATGACCCAATGCGCACAATCACTCACACATAGGCCGGCGAACAGGTATAACGATACGGTCCAAAATTCACGATCACTCAGTATATCGAACACGTCATATCCCAAGATTATTCCAAGTGTAGTTGGGAAAACGAGCAAGTAGCACAGTCTGATAATTGTACTGATGATGGGTGCATGTGATACTGACGATCTATGCTTGACGACTTTGGCATACGGCCACCACAGTGCCATCCACAGAAACCCAAAAGGACCTAGATGTTTCACCAAGTCCCATTCTGATCTGCTTATGCCCTCCTGGTCTAGGTCAGGTGTGAGGAATATGCCAGCAGCACAACCGAGACCAGACAGTATACCAGTATAGAAATTACTACTCAGATATGCTATGGTAATACCAGTCGGAATTGATAGTGCTATGCTTGCCTGTCGATGTGCCTTACCATTCATAGTGCCTTAGTACAAAGAGAACACCACTTGCACATACAAGCGTTGTACCAGAGACAGATGTTGCGAATTGTATAAGTGTACCACTAGGAACCACCATACAGTAAAGTGATATTATACTAGCAATGATACCAGCAGCACTAAGCATGTTGTTATACAGACAGAGCCATCTTGGCTCATCATTTCCAGTTGTATTTCCAGTTGTACAGCAATTATTCTTTGTTTCATTACATTTACAGTTCATTCCATACCTCCTAGCTGATAATCCATTATCAACTTCATTATACCACTGTGCAAAGAGTTTGCAATGTGTTTCTGGCAAAGATTAGGAGTAAATGCTATCATATTCTTTAAGGTTTGTCTATTGACAGGAGCTTAAAACTGGTATATAATGTGATTGTAGGAAGTCGAGACGACGACGATACCGCGAAATGTGGCTTCGTATCCTCGAACTCTTCGGTGTAACGGACGAGGAGTTCGATATTGCAATAGAGGAAAGGTTGCCATAAAATATGCGATATAAAATCCGTATACGAAGGAGTAATAAATGAAAGGACTTAGCGTGATAGAATATCTCAGAACAGTTGGTCAGGCACTTTGGGGGCTAAACGAGCAACCAAAAGCCAGAAAATCAGTACTTAGATTTGCACGAGGAGAACTCAACACTGCTCTCACTCTCGTGGAACGTGAACTAGAGGAGACAGAAAATGACAGCAATGACAGCAGGAGTGATGAGACGTAAAAGGTCACAATTCCCAGTAGTGTTCCTGTTCATCGTAATTCTGATGGCAGTTGGTGCTGTTGGAATGCACGCAATTGCCCAGCATGGTGCGAAAGCTGAAGCAGTATACCGTTGCATCAACAGTAACGGCCCATCTCAGACTTGGCAGCGCAGTAACGGATATAAGGCTGATGTGTGCCAAGTTGAGCCTGGGAAATTTGGCGTCCGCATCTATAACGAGACACCGAATGGAACAGTGGAGGAGATTACGGCCTTCATCAAAGACAAAATGAAAAGCTTGGAGCAGATTGAAAGGTATCTCGTCAATTCGGGCTACACCAGACTACCGTAGAGTTAGAGATCGATAACTTCACTGTCTTCACTGTTAGGTGCAACGAGCCGTGGGATGATTTGTGTATCATCGATCTGGTCCCACGGTTCTGTTGTATTGCACATAGGCATGTATCCAGGAATGTTTCCCCTCATCTGCCTAGCCGTTCTCGCCCGTAGATCAGCCACCTTGCCAGCGGCACCCATCACACTATTAACTGCCTGATCGATACCGTCTAGCCTCCCTTTGACTTCCAGTTGTCCATATCGATGGCCAAGCCAGAATGAAATAGGCAGAAGTAGCGTCGTTACCAGTGCCCAAGGTCTCACTATATTTGCTGGTACAAAGCCCATCGCCCACCATAGAGCCATGAATGTACTGATCCCCACAGTCAACCATACGACTATGATGTCTAGTTTGCCTGCTAGTGGCGTTTGCCTGTCTGCCTGTCGTGTTCTGTGTGTTGCTCTCATTGCACTCGTCCTGTGTGTATTGATCGTTGGCAGGCAGGCAAACGCCCATCCCGCCCATGTTATGATGCACAGTCATTATTCGGTTTTCATCAAGTGATAACCGCGATCTTGAATTAACTCGTAGGCACTCCTGCCCATTTTGAGTAGTCGGTTAGCTCTAACACTGCCTGGCTTGCCTAGACCGTAGCTGTCTAGTCTGTCCTGCAATGCTGGCCGTCCGTCACCTTCACTTGCCGAGATGACAGAACTGCCTAGTTCATTCCCCGTGTAATGCCATTTGACAGTCTCTATATCCTGACCATTATTCTCAGCACAGTATTCTGGAAACTCGTCGAATAGGTAGTCTTGCCTACCACCGCGCAGATTCATCGTAGCATCTATGTCGTGCTCGTCAATCAACACAGTTTGCACTCGATGACAAGCACCTGGAACCACAATGTAACCGTCACCTTCACCGAGCAGTCTGTCGGCACGTGGGTATGATCCACCAACGGCAACCTTGGAAGCATCAGCGTCTGTTACGAGTAATGCTAGTTTTCCCACTAACAGACGCTTAATGGCCTCATCACCAAACGTTTTTACAGATGGGTGTTGTGTTGCAAGTAGGCAATGAACGTTCGTTGATCTTCCTAGTGATACCAGCTTCTTTATCAAGCCTACGACGATGGGATCATATACCAATTCCTGGAATTCATCTATCATGACGATGAGGCTATTACTGTTTCTCTCGTGATTGCGACATCGGTGCATCGTTTCTTTTACAGCCCAGCCGAGCGCGTTTCTTATCTCGTCACCTTCTGTTGCACATGGCGCTACTACACTCGGTAGGTGCTCAATCTCGTGGAGACTGTCGCCCATTTTACCGTCTACTAAAACCAGCTTGTTCTGCGGATGCCGGCTTAGTTGTACTGCTGCACTGTGAAATGCTACACTCTTACCTGCTCCGGTCGTACCAGATATGAGATAGTGAGCTGTACGATCATTTAGTGATGCAGAGATAGTTGCCCCCGTCTCACTCTTGCCGATAGCCCAACGCGTTGAATCTTTTGATCTCGTATTGAGAGAACTTAGTTTCACGTTGGTATCCGATAGGTGACTCGGCCATCCAGCCTCTACACGCACATAACGATTGCGCATGAATACTTGCGGATCTCCTACAAAGTCCCACGGAATGAATTGGCGCAATACTGCTGCATCGTTCTTTGCCAGAGACTTTACCATATCACCAGCATGAATACCACACATCATCTCTAGTGCTCCTGCGCGGGATCCTGCTATGGTTTCTACCTTACTAATATGGCATGGATTAGTCGTTAGCAAACTTGATCTAGCAATATGTACAATGTGTTGTGCCCATTGAGTTAGGAGATTGGTTTGTGTATTTGTACCAGTGTTCACGATATTTTCCCGCCTGTTAGTTGGAATGAACGAATTCAACTATTCTACGTCTATTGTAATGATCAGGATCAAAGTTATAGATTGGTATGGTTTCTCCAAAATACTCGAGCTCGCATCTACGAGATTCTACCATATCATCAACGATAATATTAGGAACAATGTCAAGAGTCAGTATTCCTAATGATAGTAACTTAATGAATTGTCTTCTATTCATTGATGCAAGTCGCATTTTTCCTAAATACTCTATCCAACCAGATGAATACTATAAAGCACACTGCCAATGTAGAATCGTCTATTCCAGCAATTGCGCCTAAGACGAATACGACCAAGAACGATATTAGCCACTGTAAAGCCATCATCGACATTCTCTCGATTGAGTTTCTCATTATAACCTCTCTATCATCATGATCTCTCTTCCTTTGCATCGTGATTAAACACACGCCATATTATACCACATGTTAATAATTTCTCATAATTGTGTTATGCTTATAGTGTTTATAGAGTAGGTATAGTACCATTGTACTATTGAAGTGCTTGACAGGATGTTAAATGTGGAGTATAATTGGATTGGTTAGAGGTTAATAGGGAGAAGCAAATGGAAAATCAGGAAAACCAAGAGTTCATAATCAACCCTCATCCGCATTGCCTCAAATGCAGTGGGGGCTTGTATGTAGTAGAGGCTCGCAAGACTGGTGAGCCATGGTTCGGAATCAGCGTGCCAGTGTCTCGTGCAGGTGCACGTAAGATTCTTGCGCAAAACAACGATGTGCTTCAAGCACTAGCACGCAAGATCTACAAGGTTAAAAAAGGTTAAAAATGAGGCAGTCACACACAACGATTGGGAAGAAAGCCAAGTGTCTGGCATATCGCAACAGTAAGCGATGTGGGCGTGTGGCAGTGGCCCTCGTAGATTGCAACACCGCAACACAGGGCAAAAAGTACGATATGCCGATGTGTCAAGAATGCGCAGATGAGCGTGTGATGCATTGGTCTGGAATCATCAAAATCCAGAATGATCAAGGATTCACGGTGTCATCAGATGTTTTTGATACATGGCATCAACGATATTATCATCCGATTCATATTTAGGAGTTAGTGATGTGTTGCTCAGAGTGTGGACGGATTGTTGTAAAGTCAGTGTCCAGTACAGGTGCACGCGAAATTCTCGCGCAAGACACTGGCACGCTTCAAGCACTGGCACACAGTGTCTACAAGGTTAAAAAAGGTTAAAAATGAGTACTTTTATTATCAATCCACAGCTACAGAGTTACAAAAATTGGTATTACGTGGAAGCACGTAAGGCTGTTGGTGGAGTCGGGTGGTTCGGTATATGCCTTCCGACCTCGCTGGCACGCGCACGCAAGATCCTTGAACAAGACGCTAACGTACTCCAGGCACAGGCGGCAAGGGTCTGCCAGAGTCACCAAGCAGAAAAGTAGAGGTAACCGAATGAATGACAAGGCTATAGCAATCATAATTATGTTAGGTATCATCGTCATAGTTTTCCTATGCCTTCTCAATAGCATAGTGATGTTTAGATAAGGAGAATGCAAATGTTGATGACAGAGCTGAATCTCATGAAAGAAAACGTGATACTAAGAGATCTTGCAACAGAGTTAGTTGCTGCACTGGAGGATGAGGTAAGATACACTGGAGAAGATAAAGCCGCTGAAGCATCCCTCGAAGCATTGCGGAAGGCGAAAGATGTACTCAATGATTACACAGAAGGTGAGTAATATGAATATGAATTCAAGGTTTGCGCGTTTCGTGATAGCGGCAGTCATTGTGATTTTCCTGCTATCCCTACTGGTTATCGCGGTATGGGACAATGAACCAGAAAATGTTCCACCGGATTTTGATTGCACATCACACGTTTACGTCCAATCTCTAGGAAAAAGTACCGCTATCTATTGTGTATACGACGACGGCGATACGCAAAACGATGAGCAGTGCATGACTGTCTCGTTTGAGAAAACTATACGGCAACCAGACCAGAATGAGGAACCCTATTGGTTGCGGGACTATGGGTTCTCAATAGAGTGCTATCAAAACGAGACGTGGCTGGTCTCAGTCTACTTTGAGGATAATACAAGAGTGCAATTTTTGGTACATTAGTACTCATGACGGTTCGTTGAGGTGAAATAATGATTACACAGGATCAAGTACAATTGCGTAAACGGTCTGATACCGTAAAGAAGGCCATCCCTTGGTTCATATCAATGTCCCTAAATGTCGCTGGCTTGTTCGCTAATTTCGCGTATGGCAACAAGTCAATCTGGGGACCAATCGGTTGGTCAATCATCGCTGTATGCTGGATTACATATTTCATCAGGATCAGGAAACTAGCATTAATCATTGGTCCAGTTATGAATCTGGTCTCACAGATTCGTAATATTGTGATGTACATCGGATAGGAGAAACAGGAGACAATGTCTAGTAATAGTTTATGCAGTATATATGACAGTCTTACGAATAATTTCATTGTTGTAATCAAATTCAACGTATTTGACTATATCCGTGAGTTTGCTACTGAATCATGCCAGAAAATGTTGGATTATCTCTTTGTACGGGCACAGATTTTGGGTAATGAAGTATATTATAGTATTGGAATGTGTAACGAACTCTCACGATTCCGTGATGAAGAAATGGTTGAGTTTGATCAATACTTATCCAAACTTGGCAAAGATAAATACTGGATGACAGGATTATAATAGAGATTACAAAGACATTTCTAGGAGAAACATGAACAACATTGACAGTGTAAGACAAATAGCGAAAATGCTAATAGATGGCAAAACTGATCTCGGCAGGGTAAACGTCAAGAAGGACGATGGTTATTTCCTCCTCAGCTATACCAATGAAGCACAGTATGGCGAGGAACCCTTCACAGCCATTGAACGTGCTTGCCGTGGTCTAGTCATTCGCAACGATGGCAAGATCATGGCGCTTCCTATGGAGAAATTCTTCAATCTTGGTGAGCCACAATGCAAATCGTTGCCAGACGAACCCTACCAAGTATGGGAAAAGGTTGATGGATCACTTGGTGTTTTCTGGTATGAATATAGCAATGATCCTAAAAAGCCTTCTTGCTGGCGATGCAATACGAGGGGGTCATTTTCAAATACATATATAGACTTTGCGATGAATTGGTGGAATCAGCACGTTGACCAATCGGGCATTCCAAGCAATTACACCATCATGGTAGAAATTTGCATTGATGATGACGAGATGTCACGTGCCGCCAAGAAACCCCAAGGTCTGTATCTCATTGCTTGTCGTGATAGGAATACAGGAAAAGATATTCCTATCACAGAACTAAACGTCGATGGTCTATTGCCAATTCAACAGGAACAACATAAATCAATCAACAAAGTTCTTGAAGCGCGTGACACAGAAGAAGGAACCGAGGGCTGGGTCATTCGCTTTGAGTCTGGATTTAGGATAAAGATAAAAACCACTTGGTACCTGAAATTGTTCAGGGCTATTCATTTTCTGAATCCGAACAAGGTTAGAGAAATGATGCTGGAAGATCCATCTGGAAAGTGGAGAAACGATATTCCAGACGACTTACAGCCGCAAATTACAGAAATGCAAGAGACCATCAACGAGAGGCTTGCTGTTGAACTTGCGAGAATAAATGAGGCGTATAGCACAATTCAGCGTATTGAGTCTCGCAAGGACTTTGCACTTGCTGTGATGAGAGATTACAAAGGCATCTCGAAATGGTTATTTGCGTTACGAGATGGGAAGCTTAGGCAGGGTGACGTATTGCGGAAAATGGACTTATGAAAATGATTATCTACAACAAATTAGACATTGATTACGATCTGGCATATTGTGCTCATCGTAATACAAGCTTCTCTCCAGAAAAGAGAGCTACTGGTGTTATCTCTGAGTATCTATCAGAGATGAAATCTATCTGTGATGAGTTTGTAAAATTTGCAACAGACGAGAACCGAAAGGACATTATCTCTGATCTTGAATCGTATAAGACTGGCTACATCAGCAAGTTATCTACATATTTGCATTCTCATTCCCGTGTCGTTTCACCTATGGTCGTCGGTCCTGCAAAGTTCCCAACAGCTACCAACGAGAAACGATTTAATGCTTCTGATAGAAAGCGAGATGAGTGGTTGTCATGGTGCAAGAACTTTAGAGACAGAATGAGGAGAAAGTATGATCCTGTTATTATTGCAAATGCACCAATCAGGTCTGATGACAGTGACGCTACTGCAAAACTTACTGCCAAGATTGAACAGGCAGAGAAGTTGCAGGGCCTGATGAAAGCGGTGAACAGGATCATAAGAAAGAAGCAAACTCAAGAGGTAACTGTTGAGCAACTTGCCGATCTCGGTCTTAGTGAGAAAACGGTAGCACAACTCTTGATACCAGACTACATGGGAAAAGTTGGATTTCCAAGCTACAAGTTGACTAACAACTCTGCAAACATTCGGCGCATGAGAAAGAGACTTGAGCAATTGCAGGTAGAGCAACAAAGAAAACCTACTGATGACAAGGTTGTGAATGAAATTATTATAAGAGAGAATACAGAGATCCATCGTCTGCAAATCTTGTTTCAAGATAAGCCAAATAGAAAGATGAGAGAATTGCTAAAATCTCACGGATTCCGATGGGCGCCGAGTCAAGGTGCTTGGCAACGGTTACTGAACAATAATGCGAGACGGGCTGTAGAGATTATGCTAGAGAAACAGGAGGACTTGAAATGAATACGCTAGATGCACTCATTCTCACACTGGTAAATGACTATGGTTTTGAGTCTAGTGCAATTGTTATAGACAGAGTTGCTAAGCGACTTCAGCATGAGCATTTGGGGAAATGTGGAATAAAAGTCTACCGAGTACGTGTTGCAAATCAGCTTTTGCATCTCAACATATACCATATCTTGTCAGAAACAAGGAAATTGTACGTAGCACAGACTTGCTCGTGGCTTGTCCAGATAGCATGGAAGAGAGACGCAGGTCCGGCACATGGTCAACAGTACGATATGCAAGATTGCTACGTAAACCAGTTACCATCATCTATCCAGACGGAAGTATAGTTAAGGAGTAAGAAACATGCCAAAAGATAATTGGGTTATCGCAGGAGAACCGGACGGATCTGTACCAGAAATCGGCCAAACATATCGGGTATTTCATACAAGAAAGGGCGATCTTGTAGTGCGCATTCTGGACGTTCGTGGCTATTGGGCAGACTGCGAACTTCTAGAGGGTACCGTGAAATGGAGATCAAAGGAAAACAAGATGTTTCGCAAACATGATACACATCTTACAATACGTGCATCCTTAGTCCATCTTACCAAAATTGACGAGGATACCAATGTCTAACCCAAACCGCCAACCAATTGACAGAGCAACGAGTGTACTGGTACTACTGAGTCTATTTGCACTTTTAATGCTGTGTGTCTTATCTGCTGTTACTTGCCAGATTAGTACCATCTATACCATCATTGCTGCAATAGTACAGACAATCATAGGTATACTCGTTGGATACATAGCTTATCTTCTGATAGCAGGATAGCAATAAATGATTCAAATATGGAATGAGTATAAAAATGAATTGTGAAAAAAAACTAGTGAGAAGAATTAGAAGAATCAACGTATACTACTCAACATTCGAGAACAGCATTGAAGCTATCATAGTTGATTCATCCCGCCGAGGTAGTGGACCGCTAATTGTGCGACTTTATAGCAATGTAACGATACAAAGTTATAGGAGGCTGTGTCGTGTAGTAACTATACGCGCAAAAAGTGTAATTGTGGATAGTACCGCTATAGGCTGGCAAGCAGTATTTGATAACAAACCACTATCACAGTAACTGTAAGGTAGGTAGACTATGTATCTCATAATCTCAAACAAACACGTTGTCCACAAGACACCAGAAAAACCAACAGATGAACAACTATTCAGATGGGCAACGTACTACCACCCATATACCGTTACACTTGCTGAGGTTGTATCTCGTGTTGGATATGGAAAGAGACAAGAAAGCGAAGAAACAAGCCTCGAAAAAATTGTTTGTGGACGATGATAATTGGTGTCACTTGTTGTATTTGCGGGCATATAGTACAATTTCACTGCCGTCATGATGAGCAGCGCTATGTCTATGTCTGTGAGTTATGTGGCAATACCTTTTTCACAGATACAGACCACAATATTCTCAACGAGGACAGGAACAGTAACTATCAGTGCATAGACATAGTGCCAAACGTCAAAACTGCCTGGAGAACACTGGGTTTTGGTGAGCAGGATGTGCAGTGTATGTGTGACACTCTTCGACACGACGGTGCAGATGTAATAGCCTGCGGTTACCATACTCACTATACTGATAGTAACTGTCCAGTCATTCTTGCGTATGTGAACAATGAGATAAAAATGTGCTCGTTTGATCTGGCAAACGGGCGATGGGGAAAATGGGGAAGAAAATGCGCTATATGGGATACCTGGGGGAGGTGCGAGATATGGGATACTTGGGAGAAATGTGAGCGAAAGGTGATTGTATTAAATGGCAATCTTGAACTGTATGAATCTGACGATGAGGACATACTATTGCATTATGATCCACGTCTTGATTCTGTCAATCCTGATCTCTTACAGTCAAATAGAGAATTTGCAGAGGAACAATTGAGCAGAGTGAAACATGGAGAAGTACAATATCTCAACCAGTCCTTGAGACTCACAGCAAGAACGATTGCTGCCTTCGCTACAAAGATGAATTCTATGTTGATCAATATTAGGCATGATTTAGAATACTGTCACGTATACTACATAGCGATAGAAAATGTCAAAACAGGCAAGGTTGAGAAATTCTGTTATGATGAGAGACATATCATCCTAGCTTGGCCACTGAATCGCCAATTGCAGGATTCAGACTGTTGGACTATATCTGGACATTACCAGCCAGAGAATGAGCATAGAATTGAACAGGTGATAAGCTTAATAGAACATGATGGATTTCGCTATCTATCTTATGGTCCAATCTTCAAAAGACAACGAGTGAGACTAAGAGAAATCCATGGACAGTGAAAGTATAATCGGCGTTTCCTGTTGTGACTGTGGAAATATCGTCTCTTTCAATTCCCGTTACGATGAAACAGCCTATGTATTCATCTGTGAACTGTGTGGAAATGCCTTCTTTACAGACCTCAACTATGAAGTAATAGATGAGGAGAGAAGGAGAGATTACAGGTGTATAGATGTTGTTGCTGATGTGCATGCCGCTGCAGAGACATTAGGGTTCCCAGCACATGCGGTTGAATCACTCGGAGCAGCGATTGGTAACGAGTCTGTCATTGCATTTGGGATAAGTGATGGTAATGAAAGGTTCGTAATTACCTATGATGATGATACATATTTTTATAAAGCGCGTAGTTATTGTGAGGTATCATTATATTTTGCCGCTGGTGGCACATATATATGGGAAAATTCTATTGTTATAGATGACTACCTCATGGGTTATAGATTCCTTATATTTATCCTTCACTATGACTCTGGGCTTGATGATGACTATGAGCAGGAAGCAAAGCAGGCTGCATGGCAACAGGTCCAACCTACTATTGAGAAAGAAGATTATAGTCTACATCAGGCAAATGTAGATTATGCAGTAGACAAGGTTGCAAAGATTTACAATACAAGAAATGCAGATCAATTACATCAAGCAAACATCACATCCCTCTTAGGAAATTCTATTTTATTTGCCAACTTTGCAACATCAAGAAATTCCATCCTCGTTGACCTATACTACGTTAGACATCAAGAGAGACAAATATACCGCCAAGATACTGTATATCTCACATTGAAGAACGTAGATACAGGAAAAGTTGCGCGATACTATTATGAACCTGAACGGTATAATAGATGGTATAATACCTTTAGGTGGCCTGGAACCGATGAAAAAAGATACAGTGATGGTACAAATTTCATCAGGAGAGTAAGAGTGTGATATGGAAGATGAACTACTTCACGAAATAACTGATGAGATAGAGATTCTTGATCCAGTTTTGTTTGATGACAGTGTATCATATAAACAAGCCTGTCACCGCTATGATGAAATGACTGCACGAATCTTCAAACTTTTCGGCGTCAAAAAAGAGGACTGGCTCACAGCACTATAGGAGAAATGATGAATTTACTAGAACAAATAGGACATCTAAAATGCGAAGCAGAAGAAGAAATAGAAGCGATCGTGGAAAGGTTATATAGAGAGACTGGTTGCCACGTGTCTGAGATAGACATCAGAGAGAAAACATACATTGGTAGAGATGGGCCTGAATCTGGACACTATATAGTTTCAATTTGTCTCAGCAGTATTCATCTCAATGTTAACTTGGGAAACTGACAGCTAGACATTTAACCAAGTAGTCTATATATCGTGTATTGGACATTCAGCTTCTGGAACAAAACCATAGGGTTCTGCATAACCGCAAGCATTGCCACAGTTTCCTGTCAGGAAATATTGGACGACCGACCTGCATTTCCAGAAGAACCAGGATACATTACTGACCAACCGATTGGCTGATCTAAAACGGGACTCGTATAGTTCTACCAACTTGCTCATTCCTTTCACGGTATTCGTGGAAGTCTGCCCTTACTCATGGGCTCATCGGTCTCCTCAAACACACACTCACACTTGAATCCGTGACAGGCAAGATCAGGATGCTGTGGACGAATCTGAGCCTCTACCCATTGGCTGGCACGTTTAACTTTTCCATTCAGTTTCAGGCACGATGTGCAATGCATGGTATCACCGTATATCCATTTTAACTTCTTGTCCCATAGCGCCATAGCTCTGGATTGGTTGACTATATCGTGATACCTGTTCCACCACATGGAGGCTCTTGACTTGAGTTGCTTGAATTGGTAGCCTGTTTTCTTGTTATGCTTGACTATGAAGGTTGCAAATCCCCTTATGTATCTCTTTTCCTCTTTGATTCTTTCTTTCAGTATTGACTTCTCTATGTCTGTCAGCTCGTCTACGTCCGTGATACCGGCAGCACCCGCACCATCTAGCCACGCTCGTTCAAATGCCAGTGGTATGATCTGCTTCATTACACCGATGAAATCACGCTTACTGATACTGCCGTTCCACAAGCTCTGTACCACGCCCCAGATGTCCTTTTCATATCTGGCTGCACCAGAGGCTTGTTTAATGGCAACGGCGAGTGATTTGATGGAAGAGAGAATAGACTGAAAAACCTTGTTATCTCCTCCACCAAATCCTTTTTTTCTCGTCTCCTCGTCACGCTTCACCCAAGCATCACCCTCTATCTCGTATAACTTCTTGAATTGGTTTCTTGCAACAGCCCAGGCGTTCTCTACCTGGCCACCTTCCTCTATCGCATCAGCCATTTGTGCAAGATGGTTTACCTGAGACAGTGACAGACGTGCATCGTTCATAGTTCTCAGATTCTTGGGTACATTAGACATAGATGACCAGGCTTTGAATGACTGGTCTATATCCTCACTATCACGTTGTACATCAATACGTCTCACATCTCCATCTTGCCACACGAAATATAAATCTTTAGACTTTTCTATTCCTGGTCTATTTCTATCCACCAGTCACAACCTCCAATTCAAGGTCATAGCCACCCCACGGGTTTTCTTCTATGCCTACAATCATAAACTCCGTTCCAGGGGGAAGCAAAAACTCATGTTGCCCTGCCGTTCCCGATAATGCTTCTATATATCCTCCTCTTGAACCAGGAGGAACAGTAATCTTAGCAGTAATTGTGGACTGAAACGCCTCGCTTTCCATAGTGGACGTAGAAGAAAATCCATCGTCAGCAAACATCTCTCCCGGTTCCATCCACTCAAATTCAGAAACACATCTAGAACTAGAACAGATGCCACGATAGACTGTAATTTCTTCTTGTGTCCTATTTCTGTTCAGTGCAGACTCTATGAGAAGTGCCTGTTCTCCATCTTCTCCAGAAAACATACCACCGCTGCGAAGCGCCCTGTTTATCGGGTCAAAACCACTCTCAGTATAATACTGTATAGCAGATCTCTCATGAGATGACAATGAATCAATCCATCCACTAGCATTGATGCTATCAGTTGCAAGTATATTGTCTCCAGGACTGCTACCGCCTCTCTTACCTGGTCTTCCTGCATGACCAAAGTTGCCTGAACCAGGACCTCCTTTACTTTCTTCTTCTACTTCTATATCCTCTGTTGCTATTCCTGGCTGGTCACGTCCCTCAGCCTGCTCTTCCGTCTCTGCATCGTCTGCCTGCTGTTGCGCACTCTGTCCTTCCTCATAAGCTTCCCGTAACTTGCCTAACGCAGCTAATGCTTGTTTAGCCATCTGTTTACGCTTAGCACTAGATGCCTCACTAAGATATTGGCGTACCTCCGCTTGCTTATCCTCGATAGCGGCAATAGTAGCAAGTGCATCATTCCTGTTCACATCTAGTGGGTCCTCTATGCCAACATCTAGCATATCGCCTATACTGTCGTCGCCAGCATAGAACAATGTCAGCACATCTTCACCGCTCGGCAGTCGGCCATCTGTTAGTTCCATGTTATCAAACTGTGCCTGTGATAGATCGCCAACCTCCAACGCCTGCTCACGAGCAACTCGAAGTGTAACGAGTCCTGTTTCCAGTGCTGTCGCCATCGTTTCAACTCGCGTCTTACGTATCTCTGCCTTTTGCCTATCTTGCTCATCGTCCTGGAAATCAAAGACGAGTTTCAGATGTGGTGGTAGGAACTTACCAACTGTGTGCCGGCTCCCTCGCGGATCTCCACCAAGAATTAGAGTGAGTACCTTCAGTACACGGCCTATACCACCGCCAAGACCCGCTATGTGCTGGTACATTGCATCAGCCTTCGTTGCCCCACTCGTTGCTGCTGGCCATATCCACCGGATAGGAACACCGAATGCCAACGCCATGGCGAACATTGCAAGACGCGTACTCGTCTCCTCGTCAAAGCCGTCGGGAAGCGTCGACAGTGATATGAGTTCAAACCGCGCATCCGTGTCGTTGCCGCCGAGGATGGGTATCTTGCTGAATCGCCGTATAGATTGGTTATCCATAGCCTCTGACGCCATCCGCATAGTGGCCTCTACTACGTCAGTGGGAATACCAGGCGTGAACATGACGGCACGAAGAGGACGAGAACCCAGCTTCTCCTGCTTGTACAGCGACATATCGACGAGGTTCTGTGTAACGTTGATAGACCGACTGACAGAACACATACCAACGCCACGCATCTCTACAATATTACTTGGCTGATCACTCGCATAAGCTACCCGTGTACGATGAAGTTTATACTGGCTTCCATCCTCGTCTATGTATGCGATGGGGTATTCTGGATTCTTTTTCCTGATGACTTTGGTGGAATCAAGAGCGGCTAAACCTAACGCTGGTCCTACGATCGGGCCATCCTTCTTGCCATCACCGATTACCTCTATAAACAAACCGTTATCAACACAGAACCAATCGTCCAACACTTTACTGGCCAGCGTTATCCAGCCTTGGCCGAACTCTGATTCCTCTACCATTTTCCTGTTGTACTCATCAGCCTGCCTGATGTGAGACTTGAGCGCATAGTCACGGGGCTCCACGCGGGGAGGAACGTTGACGACTTTGCTCGTTAGAAGTGCAACAGAACCAGATAGATGATCGGACTGTTTGACGAAACGGCGTAGGTCTATGTCTCGCTGTGTTGACCACCACGGTGATACGAGTTCACCAGCACGGAACATGTATGTGAGAAGGCCGCCTATGCCCCCTATGCCGCCAAGCCCTATGTCTGACTCGTCTGTTGCACGGGACTGGATCGACTTCTTTATGGCTTCCTCTACTGCCTTCGTTCCAGGTGCTATCAGTTCGCGTGGTTTACCCTGTTGTTTGTTTTGTTCAGTGTTCACTTCTTTAGTTTCTTCCATCATATATCACCTCGTTGTATCTTCCGTTGTATCTTCCATTGTAGTAGAAGAAACTAGATATTGTTACGTCTATGGTTCATATTATTAATGCCTGTTGATGACCATTATTATATCCATCTTGCCGCCGCCATGTGTACACTTCTCATCACTTCTCATCATGGTTCACTTCCATGGCAACGTGGCCCTTCATCAATATCTTTCCACAAGACGGACACGAAGCAAGCGTTTGTACTAATGGCACAATATCATCGTTCTCTGCAAAAAAACATCTCTTTAGACTCATTTACTATCTCCTCAACTTAACACTACCAACAGACCAGCCACCACCAGGCGCAAATGTGAGAGCAAGAGAATCTAGCCTGTCTGGCGACCTTTTAAGTTTGCTCCTCATTGCTTCTTTTTTCATGACCTTGATCTTTCTATGCTTCTTGGTATATGAGTACGTCAATACCATCAGCTCTTCTATCAGCATCTCGTCAGGTGGCAGCATAGCACCAGGATCAGTAGCCAACCACTTGCGGACGGACCAATATAATTGATCTCTCAACTGTTCAAACTCACCCTGTTCTACCTTTGCCGTTGGTGATTCTCCTACTTTCACACCAACGGCAGACGCACCCCTTCTTCTCATTGCTGGAGCAACGTTAGCACCAAGGCCATTTCCATCGACAAATACCTTCGTACATCCATGCTCCTTGTACAGTTCGTATGCCTTGTTTGGCATCGCGTCTGTATCCATATCGTTCCAGGTAATAAATGAGTCTACCCAACCGCCATAACGAAAACAGGCTACGTTCGGATCAGGACCAAACTCACCAACATCCTGTCCCTGTATACCTGTTACGCCACTCGGTGGCACCTTCCCGTTTGATGCTACGTAAGCGTCCCATCGTGACCGTGCAGCATTTATCCACGTTCTGTTGATTAGCTGATTCACAGCCTGTGGAGAGTAGATACCGAGCACCATGTAGAAGAACTCTGGATCTGTTACCTCACGCCAGCCAGCAGAAAGTGGAGGATACACACCACCGGCATCTTTATCTGCAATAGCGCCGACCAGGAATCTAGGCACTTCAAAACAGCCATCATTGTGCTTCTCACCCTCTACTAATGGGCGTGTCCATTCATTAATACGACGAACGGTCGTTTCCCTGCTCACAGCACCCGGTATACGATCTTCTCTGTAGATGACGTTGGGATGTCTGAATGCTGAGATTCCAATAACGTTTGCTTTTCCGTCTCTCTCATACCGCCATGCTGTTCCCGATTGCATACGAGGATTTAGCAGAATTAGTAGCCTGTCGTGACTGCCCGACATACAGGACTCAATACCACGATAACATTCATCTGGTACAGCATCGCCCTCGTCAACGATGAAGAGCAAGTGAGGCGCATGCTTACCCGAGAATCGGGCCTCTCGCTGCTCTGGTGATCCCGTCGTTGGAATAGAGACACCTTGAATAAATGACGATGGCTCTGTTGCTGGTGGTGTCGGCCTTCTGTATATTCTCATAACTTGCGATGAGTGACCATTCAGTAGCTGTGGCTTAACGGCTACTGCTGAACTAATCTCTCCCCATAGGATACGGCGTAGGTTCTTCTCAGGAGGAGCCGCCGCTGTATATACTTGGGCATCTTCCCACATCAGGTACCACCACAGAGATAGACGTCCTGCCATGTGCGATTTGCCTGTAGAGTTTGCTGATCGTGCTATGGTTATTCTATTGTCACGAACCGATTCCATGACACGTACTATATCAGGTGTATAATATTCACCAAGCACATCCATACCGAAGCCGGCAGGGTCATTACGGTATTGCGCAAACTTGTTGTCACCAGGAGTATATTCGCCCCTACGCCTCTTCAGTTCAAGCATAGCAGCAGCCTGTACCTGAATGAGCGTCATAGAGTTAGCGGTAGAGCGGACAGCGGGCATCATTACGATTCTTTGCCCTCACGAACTATTTGTAGTGGATCTTCCCCATTTGCTATGCGCTCAAGCTGCTCGGTGGTTAGATCGTCAAGATTGACGTTGATCTGTGTTACAGTATCTCGAAGCAATCCTTTATGCTTTGCCATGAGGTTAAGGGCCTTCTGCGCGTCGTGGAACTCAACGATGATACCACCGTCTCGCGCATATTTGAATCCCTTGATGAGATGACCTTTACCATCTGCCAGCATCTTGTCCAGGTCAACTTGACCAGATGGTAACAGATATGCACTGTAATCCGTCTTAGCTTGTTCTGATAGTCTGCTGAGTACCTCTTCTGGTGTCATTATATTGACACGGAGCAGCCTGTCGATCTCGTCTCTCACAACCTTGGTATTTACCAAGACAGGACCAGAGACGTTGGGCCATGCATAGCCGGCTCGTTCTGCTGCCCTCGTTGCGTTAAGGTCTTTGAGATATTCAGCAATGAATCGCTTTCTTCTGTCGGTTAGTGATTTCTTTCCTGACATAGTAGCACCCCTATATATATAAATTATAACATGGATAGGAGGCAGATTCAACTATGCTTTGTGGGGAAAGTGGTGATACACGTATGATACACAATAGATACAAAAAGAATAACGATGCCATCATCCGCCAGATTCCAAGCATCGTTATTCAGGAGAAAAAGCCTATGGTGTAGGCTGCCATGCTGAACTGATTATAATAGACTGATTGTAACAGGAATCACCTTGTGGTTGTGAGAGGAATGTATCAGCTTTTCCCTGTCAGTTCAGGTCCCACTTGTATCTCACCATTACCGCTGACTTGACCACGGTGCTGTAAAGGCAATCGGGAAATGGCAGTCACCATAGAACGAACTGCTCATCGAGCCGTCCTCCCAACTGCGGGTAATAATCTTTCACGTCAACAGTAACATTGTATCATAGAGTTAACATACTGTCAATAATTGCCCTAAATGTTGCAATCGTCGCCATCGCTATGAATCCTATAGTCTATAATTGTCAGGATCATGAGGTTTATATATCCAATCATCTTTTTTCTCATCAAAATAAGAATCAGGTGCATCGTCTGGTCTAATAAACCTGTACTCAACATCGTCACAATGAATCACCCAAACATCTGGTTCATCGAACGATAACGATCTGCGCAAACACTCGATGGAGAAATCATCACTGGTATTTTCATCAGCCTTTTCACTGCCAACCGATAGAATATCACTACGAGCAACACAATACACGATGATTATGACTACAGCCATAACCAAGTTCAATACAACCCATATTACAGTCCATGGTTTCATTCCATATTCTCCAAGATTCTCTAACTCACTTGCATACCTCATCTGCATCATTACTCTTCATCAGTAGCACACCACTCACGTAGCTTATTCTATATCATCGTGCCGCTTTCTACTACAACTATCATTTACATAGAATCCACTACCTTTGAATATGATGTATACACGTTGTATGATACGTTTGACTGTTCCACTACATTCAGGACACACTGTCAGTGCATTGTCCATCATTGACTGTCTATGCTCAAATCTCACATCACAGTCAGCACATTCATATTCATAGATGGGCATCAAAGTGTTGCCTATTAGTCATACACTGTTACTAGCAAGATAAGCATTGAGACTATGACGATGATGCCAGAAACTACGAGGGCTTGTCCAAATGCCACTGTTAGTATACGCTTTGTTGCCATTCGTTCTGTGTAAACATCTACGTTCTGTTGTGCTTCTAGTCTGATCTCTGTTACATTGTGAACTCTCGGTCTCTTCTCTATACATCCCCAGTATCTCCTTTCCAAGTGATAATAGGTTGTACAGTCAGTAGGCTATGACTAACTTACTACATTACACTCATTGCATATATTGCACATATACCTACTATGACGATTATGGCATCACAAAGCTTTCTCATTGTCCTACTCCTTGCATGGGTTTCCTAACTGCTACAACAACTTCATAATCAATAGATGTATCTATATCAACTTCTGGTTCTCCGGCGTCTATGTAGGCTGTCATATATGCATTTCCGTGCATCTTGTTACTTGTATGTATCTCGTTACTTGTCTGTCGTAGTCTTGCACCAGCCTGCCATAAATAATTATTTTGCATTCCGCTATCCAAGGATTCAAAGTGCTTTTTTGCCCTTTGTTTCTTCTCGTGTATTTGTCGTTCATTATCCTTCTCATCAACTATGTCATCCAATTCAGCCAGCAGTACACCTTGCTGTATAAGTTCCTCTATATGCACGTATATGCACGATACACATTATGTTCCAAATCGCTGCTGATAGATGGTCCTCGTCTTGCTCTCTACCCAATAATTTATTCAGCAGCCACTTGTACAGATGTCTCACCGCTGAGTCAAAGTACGAATGCAGCGGTATCCCTTTCTCCCAGTTCCTATCACCATATCTGACTGCTCCATTTTCATAATGTCTTGCAAGCCTCTGCAATGCAATTGGTGAGATTAGGTCATACCTGCCTTTTCCAGACGACGAGTCTCTGTGTGCTCCTGTGCTAAATTCTGATCTTTCTCCTGAGTCTAGCACTTTGTCAAACATCCGGCGTACTCTTTGTTGTCCATTCAATACTTAGCCTCTCGTTAATTACCCTGTCAAAATACCATTTGATGTCAAGCCAGTTGTATACACGGCGATATATACGATATATGAGTGTTTTTCTATTCCACGGTCTATCGAACACGATCCCAGTTCCACGAAAGTTTCTCAAGTTATGCAGCCCATCGTCTATCATGTAGTCGGCGTCTATGACTGATTTGTCGTGTGCAAATATCACCTGCCTTAGATTTATGAATGGAAGATGATTTTGTATCCACGTCGACTTTTCCTCGAATACGCGTCCATTTTTCCCATTGAACGTGCATGCCGTGACGATGTATGTGTCAAAACGGTCATTCAACCATTCCATCACACTAGCAGCGCCAGGTTGAATAAGTGTATTCAGGAACGATCCTGGAATGCTGAGAAAATCGTATATCTCGTCACCGCAGTTTACGAACCTCGTTATGTCCCAGTCTGTTATGTCGTCAATGGATAGACCGTCATCGTACTTTTCGTCGTACCACGCGAGCCACGGTGTCATAAGGTCATTGATCGTATTATCTAGGTCAATGGCTATCTTCATCCTATATGCCCCTGTCAATCTCAACTTTTCTGCAATGCTTCACTCCAAACTGCTCGACGACGTAATCGACAGTATCGCTAGGATCGAATGCTATACAACTGAATATGTCACAAAACATATATCCTCTCTCGACGAACGTGTGTATCGTGATGTGTGACTCTGCTATGATTACGACGCCAGTAACTCCTCTGTCTTCTGGAACTTTGCCACAATATGGAAAAACATAAGGAGGAATAATCTTCGTCATATCGAGCATGTTGGGAATCGTGTCTAGTACTCTATAGATGTGCTCCATATCGTCCATTCTTTCCTCATCACAATCATAGCAGTCCATCACTACGTGAATACCCTTACTCATAGCGTTTTACCTCTGCACCCTTTTTATGTAATTCTTGTAGTAAATTAGCAAGTCTTCTTTTATTTAGTTCTGTTCCAACGAATGGCTTTCCAGCTCTATGGGCAGATAGACCGACAAGACCGAGGCCCATACACAAATCACCCATCGTGTGATACTCCTCTTTTTCTCCGATGAGATAAATTGCATCTTCTTCGTCCATTCCGGATAAGTCTAGGCGAGACTCGTTCCATCCCCCACGTATGACGAAACATTTATTGTCTCTCTTGTGGTAATAAGTTGTATCCCAAGCCTGAATACAGTCATACATAATTGACAACCTATTATACCATTTGTCAACAGATTGTCTACCAACCTCGAGATAGCATACGTTTGGACGTATCTCGCCTATATGGCCAAATAGGGCTTCCTCAAAATCTGAAAACTTCTCTAAATAGTCATCCCTTCCCGCCTTCGTATAGAATGAATTTATATTTCCAAGATTCCAGGGAGGATCAACTAATAGTACATCGGCATTGAACATGAACCGTGGTAATGGCTCGAAGATGTTGTGCACCGCAATTCTGCTTCCGTCATCAAGACCCCAGACTTGTTTCTCTCCTATTGGGAATTGCTCCCACGCATTACCGTATTTCCACTTCATCGTCTACCTCTACCATACGCCAAGGTGATGAGTATGTAACATTCTTGAACAGTTCAGAGATACCCGTCATCTGCTTGTATCTGTGAACAGTTTCTAAATCAACACCGAGATGTTTACAAATCTCTTCCTCACCCAAGCCCTGCTCAATGAGGGCCTTTATCAGATCAGCATCCATGTCGACCTGGTGATGGCCCCTCGCCTTGTTGAACTGCCACGTTGCATACATCCGTTGTGACATATCGTGGTCAAGGATAGCAACAGGTACGTGAGACATACCGAGCCATCCTGGACCGCTGATCAGGAACCTGTGGAATCCGTCTACGACGACGAACTTTTCCTCGTCTGAACTAAACACGGCGACGATGGGAAATGCAAACCCATTATCGACTATCGACTGACGCAATAGTTCCATCTTGCTATCTGGAACGTTGTTTGGATTGTACGTGTTTGCCTGAACGAGACTTCTGTTTACGACGATCGTATTTGCACACGGAATTGATATTTTCGCATTGCGCTTTCCAGTAACGACTACTCGTTTTGCTACTTTAGCATATTTTAGATATTGCTCGATCGTATCAATCAACATTATAAATTCTCCATATAGTACTCGATCAACCTTTCTCGCGGATCAGGTTTGTTCTCGACTGGAATATTGTTTTCTACATCACATAGGATGAGCTGCCGACATTGCTGTCTTGCAACCCATTCATTATCGAGGTGTCTCGAAAATCTCTTCACGAATATGTTACGCTTTTTCTCTCCTGGATACGTTTCTAGTAGAAAATCACGATACTTCTTCCACGAATTAAAGTTCTTTGGCAATTTTCTGCACCTGAACAGTTTTGCGTCTTTTCCAGTTTCTTGTGCAATTTCTATGCCGCCAACTCTCTTGACCAATCTGTTATACGTTTCAGGTTCAAATTCGGGAAGTTCGACGATCGATTTGAACGACTTTTCGTGTATCAGGGAAGACACTCTCATTTCATTTATCGACATTCCTTTACGGAACTGATAATCGTATATCTTGGAATATTTTATCTTTCGTTCATCGATATACTTCCACACATCGTGGAAATTCCAATCGTAAATGGGATAGAATGCAACGTTTTCACCATCACGAGTAGCCCAATAAATACTCTCTTTTCCTACGCTCACTGGGTTTTTTGCCACAGCACGCCAACGATTCATCGACTCGGTTGCCCGCAATCCAACTACGATAGCGTTGTTCGAGTAACAGGCTTGGAAATTAGCGATCACGGCATAGAAATCTAATCCTATCTTGCGATTCAGTATGATCTGATCGTCTACGTTCCACGGGTAATGTTTGATTGCATAAGACTTTTTAGGCCGCATCCATATTTTATGCCTTCCAGCTTCCCAAGCAATGAGGTGGCTTTCTGAATATGACGTAGCATTAGTTAAATTGAATTCTACCTGCAACCACAGTGGAATTACGTTGTCTGGCGCAACTTCTTCCATGAGATATGAAATCTGATCAACGGACGATTGATACATTACTTCCTCGTCGAGGAAGAAGAGGCCGATCTTGCAGTTACGCTCCTTTGCTTCCGTGAGCATCAAGTGCGCTAGAACAGTGCTATCCTTTCCACCACTAATCGATACCTTGACGTCGTCGAAATGATCGAATATGAATGCAATACGCTCACGTGCAGCATCGAGAACGTTCTTGTCACTGTCGTAAACTTGAACAAGCCTCATTGATACGGTTACTCCATTCTACGTACCTATTGAAATACCAGTGGTCAACTTTGAGATCTGATATCAGTACATTAAATTCAAATTGATTCGTTATTTTGACAAAATCGCTAAAATCTACGAACCTGTGTGGTAAATCGACGAGCGCTTTCACACTAGTTTCATCCGTTACATCTAAGTATGTGACAATATTGCCTAGTTTTCCCAGACGTTTATTTCTTGCAACGTAATGTTGCCCACCACTATTCATGCCAGAGAATAGGGGGAGATCACCAATGTCGTCCTTCGAAATAAATGCTAGTTTATCTTTTCCGCCAATCAAATGTAATCGTCTAGGTAAAATGTGTGGATCTCGAGCACCGATGCTGTCAAAGTATAGTTTTCTAAGCCTAGTATACTTTTCCTTCGTCTCACCCGTCGTTGGAACACGTATAGGAGTGAATTTCATTTCTGTATGATCGACGTTCACTGCAGAATTATCGAGGATGAGATTGATGTCAAATTTTGATGATTTCCATCTACTTTGAGTGTCAAAATCGAACAGGATCATGAAGTCGTCCCTCGTATCAATTTGCGGCAATTGTTGAAATACGATCTGATGCCTCGTCTGATTCAAGAAATGTCGAATGCAATTATAGGTCAAATCATATCTGTTTTGCGTCCTCATACACTCATTTAGCACGACGAGCGTATGGCCGTCGATCTCCTGAAGCAAACGGTAAAAGGTCGGATACTCGATAGAATCCTCGTAAGTTACCGAGTCAGCACCATCGTATAGTAACCTGAATTTCTCTGGTGCAACGATGACGATGTGTTTTATGTCATGATAGCCAACGTAATGTTCGATCGTTTCTGTTTTGTATTCATCGCGATATCCTATACAGATCATCACAGTTTCCTTAGGAGTGCCATCATTGCATCTAGGTCATCCTTAATCCTGTCTACTTTCGCCTTGAAATCATCGACAGCATTCCTCTTTTTCGACAGAGACTGTACTATTCTCTCATCTATACTGTCAATGCACGTTAGGTTGACGTAGAGCACTTTTTTGTCCTGTCCTATTCTGTGACAACGATCCTCTGCTTGTAAACGCTCACTATATTTGAAAGATGATTCGTAGAATATGACGGTTTGCGCCTCGGTGAGATTCAGCCCATGGCCGCCCGTAGATGCAGTGGCAACTAGAAACTGAGTATCATCATATTTGAATCTGTCTATTTGTTCATTGCGATTCTTTTCACTTAACGCGCCATATAAGAGGGATGCGCGATTGTCTAACTGTTCTGCTATTTGATGAAGACTCCTCAGCCACTTACACCAGATGATAGTTTTTCCAATAGATGGTGATTGGACGAGGTCAAGCAGCATATCCAATCGTGGATTCGGTAGTTCTATGATCCGGTTTCCTACTCTTCTATATCCAGATGTAATTTGCTGTAATGCCGTAAACAGTCTAAATATAATGTAGCTGTTCATATCATCTATGGAAACAGATAGTAGGATTTCTTCCTTCGTCCTGCAATATTCCTCCTTCTGTTCGTATGACATTTCATAGTACAATGATTTGTACATCTTCGGTGGCAAATCAAGACATTCATCTTTCGTCACCTGATATACGAACGGTGCTACTTTATCTGCTAGAAGGGCTGTGTCGTGCGACCTAAGAATAAGGCCAGGATACCTATCACTATACTCGAGGTGGTTTTTCGCAAACGTATACCAGGATGAATAGTTGAGTATTCCTGGATCCAGAAATCGCATCTGTGAATACAGATCTTCTACTCCTTGACTGATAGGAGTGCCAGTGAGGATGAGGCGTTTTCCTGCTGCTTTTCCTATATTCGTGATACGCAGAGTGCGCCAAGACCTATGCCCTTTGATGAAAGATGATTCGTCGACGATGACGAGTGTGTTTTTGCCTACGAGCCCACGCGCACACAAGACCTGTCTATTGCTACTACTCATCGATTCTATACCGATGATGGTCCAGAAATGTTTAGGCAGTGTTCGTATATTCGTTTTATAGTTAAATACGTATGGCCTGGCCCACGCAACATGTTTCTTTATTTCTCTCCTCACTGTCTCTTTTAGTGATACGGGACAAAACCATACGACGTTGCCAACGTGCCATCTGTCGGCGAGCTCGATGGCCGTACGTGATTTACCTGTTCCCATATCCATAAATAATGCTCCATAGGACAGGGAAAGCAGCTTATTGACTGCTACTATTTGGTGTTCGAGGAGGCTCGTTCTCAGTCTCATCATTCCCTACGATTGTGACCAAGAGTCCACCGATCTCTTCAAGATATGCTCTCAAGTCATCGAGACTATTTATAGAGTTCAAATGTATGGTTGCAACTATAGTATTCTCGACGATGTCCGTCGACAGAATAGTCACATCGTTAGGGTTCTTCTCTGCTTCTCTCTTAGCTAGTACTACGGGTACATCTCTGACCTCTAGTACGACACCGTTCCCAGACAGTGTTGGATAATTTCGGCTACCACCGCTGGCGGGAAATGATCCTTCCTTCAGAACGACCTTGTCGCCAAGTCTCACGGAAGAATCACGAAACGAACGTTTTGCTATTTCACGGCCACAGAACCAGACTGACCGTTCACTCGGTGATAGTCTCACACGCACGTCGCAGAGCGGAGTATCTACGTCCTCGTTTCCGTCTGTACCAAATAGGTCTAAACACAGATCTCGTACAGAGTCCTCGTCCCTAGTATCGAACGTCCACGTACGTGTTTTCGGGTTCCATCTTCCACCTAGCATTTTGGCAGGCGATGCAAATTCAGGATGGAAGTTTGATTTGACGATGATGGCCTCATCCTTCTTCGTAATTTTCACAGACATACTGATACTCTACTTTCCCAAGTGCATGGGCATGATGACGTGTCTTAGATCAGTACCATTAACGGGTTTGATTAACCCAGGACTTGAACTTGTCGTGGTCTCAATCATAACTTGTTCTGTATTAACGACCGACAATACGTCTACCAGAAACTGTACATTGAATGCTATTTCTATGTCATCACCGTTGACTTCTGCTTCCAGTTCACTGACACCGTTACCTGTTTCAGCTGAGATAGCAGAGACGACGATCTTACCGTCACTCGCTTTCAAACTTGCTATGTGTGCTGATTCCCTTGCAAAGATGAGGACCGTCTTGCAGGCAGCTAGCAGTTTATTAGTATTGACCGTCATCATCGTCGTACATTCCTTCGGCACGATTTGCGCGTAGCCAGGAAAGTTACCATAGATGAGCTGTGACATGATGGTAACGTCTGATACTGCAAACATAACACAATTCTTTTTCTTATTCATCGTGATGGATACCGGATCAGTACTATTGCTAATAACTCTGCTGAGTTCGACTAATGATCGCTTAGGCATGATGATGCCAAGTGGAGATTCTGTGAATTCAGTCAGCGTTGACTCTAGTGATAATGATGCACACGACATACGGGACCCATCGGCGGCAGCCAGCTTGATTACATCTTTGTGAAATTCAACCAACACACCACTCAGGATTGGTCTGTAATCATCTTTCGCTGCTGCAAAAGCTACCTGGTTGATGGCCATACTGAGATCTTGGGCATCCACAGGTATAGTATGCTCGTCACCAAGTAGAGCAAGTTGTGGAAAGTCCTCCGCATCCATTCCCTTCACGTTAGCCTTGTTGCGTCCAGCACGTAGGTTTAGAGACTGTTTCTCAGTATCCAGCACGATGTCTACCATCGTGTTACTTGGAAATGCTTTCATGAGATCAGTGAATGTTTTTGCAGGTACAGTGATGGCTCCATTGTCCTCCACCGTTGCACCTATCGTACACTCAATCCGTATTTCTAGATCAGTGGCCGATAGTCTAAGTTTCCCATCGTCTGTTGCCAGTAACACGTTGCCCAAAATGGGCAGAGTAGACCTCGATGATGTTGCTCGGCTAACTGTACTCAGTCCCTTAACCAATCGTTCTTTCATACACGATAATTTCATTTCACTTCTCCTCTAGGTAGTATGTTCTATATTTACAGATGTACATTGTATCATAGGTTAAATATGATGTCAAATGTTACGTTAAATAGTAGATGGGTAAGTAGGACACGTCATGTAGGGCACGTCATGTAAAACAGAAGTAAACGGTATATTATATAGTTGTATTATGTATATACTGTACCTGCTAGACGCTTAGTGAGAGTGTCTAGTTATTTCTCTGTCAATTTTACTGGAATTTGGTGATTGGGCACCAAGATTAGTGTACGATTGGTCCAGGATTGAGTACTTTTCCGTAGTGCAAGTCGTTTTCTTGCTCAATGACCATACTCTGTACAGCAGATAAGTCATATACATGATTCCAACATATATGACTTATTTTTACCTTTTCTGTTTTATTGTGCACTTTGTGTAAGAGATTACAACCAAGTTTACGTAAATGCTTGACGAATACCTTCGTACGCTTTTGTAGTGCTTCTTCTAGCTCTTTTGCCGTAGTTGGGTTTAGATCCTTAGTCTCTTCAAACGTCTTGAGTAGTGCTTCTATCTCTTGCCCTTCTGTCGTATCAGGGTGTACGGTGAAGTTAGGAACCTGGATCAGTGCTTCGTCATCGTCCATGATTTCCTTTTTCTTGCCAATACTACCAGTTACTCTACGATCGGGTGGCGTAGCAGATACTTTCTCCCAGTCCATACACTCCGTCGCATCCCACGATACCTCTTCTACTTTACCCAACACCTCTAGTTCAGCACCTTCTACCTTATCACTATCAGCGTCGACGAAGAAGATGTACGATCCATCCTCCTGTGGAAACCGGCGATACTGACCCTTTTTCAGCTTTGCACACAACGACTTGCTTCCACTTTCGTCTGTGTCAACGCGCCTGATAACTCTATTATCTTTCTTTGCACAATAAACGGCATTCTGGACCTGGCCCATAAAATGCTTAGCCCGATACCGTGTGCACGATGGACAGAATGCATCACGCCATAGACCACAATGATACTGAGCCTTCTTGTAACTGCCATCTATGGCTTTGAACTTCTTGCCAAGACGCTTTCCACAATATGATCTACGTTTCTCCATAGATGATAGTTCTTGTGGCGATGATATGAGGGCCAGCGCACGAACGTATGCTGGGTCCATATTTTCTTCGCTGTAGTAATCTCCCTCTACGATGTCGGCACCCCGTTCCTTACTGAGACACCGTTCAAGCATCCCGCGTACACCTCCATGCACACATTCGTCCGTCGTGTTCTCACCCGTGTTCTCATCCTTGTACTCGTTAATGGGAATGTCATCACCTCGCTCTTTGCTGAGACAATTCTCTAAAACAATTTGACGAGGTGTCTTTTCTCTATGAATTGGTTCTACGTCTGGAAGCTGCTTGTCTGTGGGAATGAAGATGTTTGATTGATTTGGTTTCGGGGAATCGGATGTTTGTGCCTGTTGCATTGATAACTCCTAGAAGAACGTTTATAGAAGAATACTTATAGTTTACTAGACTCGTAAGGCAAGAATACTCTTTAACGGTGTTCTGGTCTAAGTTCTGGTAGAACCTACAGCAGAGTTATATAAGCTCGACCAGAACACCGTTAAGGAGTATTCTGTTAAACTCTACTGTCAGCCCTACCAGAAGCTATTTTTCTTGCGCGTATACATTCTACCATGTGCTAAAAGCAATGTCAAGTAAATGGGCATAATATTACCACGGTGTAATAAATTGTTACTGATAAGCACTGCGTTTTTTTTCAGGTATCACTATCTGTCATATATTTACTAGATACAAGTAGCCTATATATTCTCTGCAATGAAACTATATAGATCCCCCCGGCTGAAACTATCGGGTAACAACTTGTCTATCGTCGTCTTGTGGTAGACGCCCATATCGTCAGTGACGAGCACGATAATGTTTGCATCGAACTCACACAGCACCTGGCGGCAGGCACCGCAAGGAAAGCCGCCGTTTTCCGTTGCTACAGCGATGGCTGTGAACAGGCGCTCACCTTCCGAGACCGCCTTTATGTAACATCTTCGCTATTTCGGTCATCTTGTCATTATCAACGAAACTATAGAATCCAAGTTTGCTTTCACTAGCAAGATTATCGAGTGCTCTACCTTTTGAGATACGCCTACCAGTCTCGTAACAGAACTGATCAAGCACGCTGCACTTTGCTATACCCGTCGATAGCAGAATGCCATCATCATCGTACAGGTAACAGAATGTAGCTCCACCATGATTCTTCGGAGTCCACTTCGTTACGTGTCTCGTATAATGTGCGCATTTCGTACCATCACGCAATATGAAATGACTTCCACCATGATACGACGCAAGTGCCATTAGTTCAACACTATACGATCTATCAATTACTCTATAGTGTTTCCATACAATTTTCACGATTCTCTCCTTCTTCTATCACCATTATACCATCGTCATCGTACAATGCAAGATTACCGCCTACTCTCAGTTAGCATATCAACTTTACCAGCAATCTGCACCGCAAACACATCACTCTCCATTACACTCTCACACAGTATAGGTAAACCATCTCTAACTAACCGCGAACACTTATCCGTTATCTCACCACTACAGTTTCCACAGCCCACTGCCTTACCACCCACAATAGCTGGGAATATAACGGGGTCCTCATCACTATCGTGGCGATCGGCTTTCACAATATTCTCAAAACAAGCTATAACCTCATCTCTATCACAACTGAACATTTTACAAATGATGGGTATAAATCTGTCTTTCGGTTTCACTCCTGCATATTCCCACGAGCTGACTGTACTCCTCGTAATGCCGATGGCACGAGCAAGCGAGAGCTGCGTATGACCAAGGACTTCTCTATGATGACGGAACCATACACTGAATGTGGATGGTAAATGTTTACATCTCATAATGATCCTTCTCCTGTGATACGGTTTTCTAGTGCTAATGATTTTGATACATCACTAGCACTAGAAATAATTCACACGTTATCATTACTCAGTTACTGGAAGCACACTTTCACCAAGGAACAAGTTGATGTTTGCTCCATCTGGAACGATGACGAGTTTGTCATTCTCCCCGATTACGGCCCCAAGCAACCGTAATCTTTCAAGTTCATACACTTCATTAGACTTGGCATACGTTTTTGAAAGTTCCTCATTAACCTCATTTTGGCGTCGTGCTTTTTCAAGTTCAATGTCAGTCTGCGCTTTCTCTTGGTTAAGGGTTTCCTGAAGTTCTTTTGTACGCTCTCGTGCAACTTCTACTGCAATTTGTGCCGCCGCCTTGTCTTCCAGCGCCTCTAGGTATTTTGCACTTGGTGCAATATTATTGATACCAACATCAAGCAAGGTTACGTTTGCATCTGTTAGTTCTTCTGATAACAGTTCATTCAAGTCTAGCTGAATCTGATTCCTGTCTGCCAACATTTCATCCAATGTATACTTTGTAGTAACAGCCTTGGCAACACGAGGGATACGAGAACGAACAAGGTTTTCCAGTGCCTCATCGCTTACAGTTTCTGCATGATACTGTGTCCACATTTCAGCAATGCTTTCGGAATCTCGGTCTCTAGCATAAGTTACAGAGACTGAGAAACCAAGTGGCTGTTTATCCTTCGTGACGAGATCAGGATCATCCCAGACCAGTGTCTTTGCAGACACATCTACAGGGCGTAATTCTGCAAACCATTGCCATTTTGTGTAACGCCCTGGTGCAATGATTCTCGTAATTGATACACCATCGTCCATCTGAACACCCACTTGGTGCTGTTCCACTTGCTTATTGACATAGCATCCACTAGTTAGAATTAAAGCTACTAGCAGACATACGATAGACAAACTTGACTTTCTACTTCTGATTTTCATTTTTCTCCCTTAGTAAATTGGATATACCTGTATGGATAACAGTACTACTATCAGAAAGATAATAGCTCCTACAACGAACCACTTCCAGTTGTTTTTTATCTGCTCTGCAATTACCTCCTTGTGTGCTTTGATTGCCATAGTCAACAGAACCGTCATGCCAAAAATAAGCACAATGATGAACAGTAAATCATCAATGCCTGATCCCATTGGTAAAATCCAGAAGATGAACTGCCGCGTTATTGGATTCCACAACATGAACAGGATTGTAAACACTACAATTGTATAGATAAGTGTCTTTTTCATTTTTCTCCTTTTACTGCTTAATGACCTCAAAATCAATGACCCATACAAAAGGATCAACATCCCAGCCAAGTCCACACTTCTTGTTTATAGAGTTCCAAAGAACCTCAAAGGCGTCAGTAGTGTGATGAAACTCTCCATCTTTTCCACTATTTAAGCCTTCTGCTACTGCATCACTTTCGGTAATATCCTGTACTCGTTCAATCCTCACATTTGTGATTTCCAGCAATATCCTACTGGCCCATCTCGGCATAAAGATTGATGGACGCCAACGAGTAGGAGCCTCTCCTTTTTCCCAATGAAAATGTTCACCTTCTAGACCGCTCTTCATTGCATCATCTGATGATTGTGTCCATAGTCGTTCAAACATTTCATCATCATTCACCTCGCGCCAAACAGGATCACAATGCCCATCAGCCCTGAAATCAATGCACATACAGTTCTCAATGTCAACGCTCCAAGCACCGATACGCCATGTCTCACGTACCCACAATCTGTCTCCACGAATTCCATAAGGACATTGTGCAATTGGCAGATCAATTCCTTCTGGATCAACAGTCCAATTTTTCCAAGGTCTACCTAGCTCAGGCTGCGGCTTTATTGCCCTTCTCGTTTGCATCTTTCTACCATCAAGTATTGCTCGTACCATATCACCATTGAGTATGATTGGTCTGTCTCTCATTTTATCACCTCAACCAGTTTTCCTTCTTCGTAATCCGTCAGCAAATCATCAACGTTTGCAAAACCCGTTACGAACCCATTGCCCCATTCACACAGCGCTATGTATAACGTTCCACTAGACACAAGTAGTCCATCACAGTCTATAAAGTAGTTATGTGGCTCACAACTATATACATGGTAGATAGGCCAACTAGAGTCAATGTGCCTAAACCTCTTATTAGTTATAGGATCATACCTCGATGGTTTTCTTGACTGTTTTCAATTAATCATTGGCAATAAATGCCTTCACCATGAAGCACATAGGCCGGCAATGAAAGGGACACTTCCAGCATTGAATCAGTTCACTTACACAGTTCTCTTCTGTTAATCGTATCTTGGGTTCTACGTACGACCGTGTACCCTTGCATTTTGGATATGTTGAACAGCCCAAAAACTTGTTGCCATCCGATTTACGGGTACGGACCTTCATAGTAGATCCACAACGAGGGCAAGTGTTAGTCACATTATATCTGTCTAAGCAAAGTCTATCGCATCAAATATAAAGGCCCATCAATTATCAGACCAGCTCATTGTCCACGATTGGTCCTCGATTCATCATCAGGTAGGCCGCCAACGACTTCGACCTTCACTTCTGGCCTAGTGTCACCTGTACCACAAGCTTGACATTTCAGTTTCTTCTCATCTCGTTTCTCTAATTGCACCTGCAACCTCCTGCAATATCCTGCGCACAAATCTGGCTGTATAAGAGTTATCACAATCACACATGAACATCTCTACCGTCTCTGCACACCTCTCCCGTTCATTCAGCATCGCATGGTGGATCTCGTCTCTGATTGCGTATAACTCTTTTGAAAGTAGACCGTTATCAAGCTCAAGATACTGACGCAATTTCTCTACTCGTGCTCCTGGATCGTGGCTATCATATTCCTTATTGTCTTTGTGCATGATAAACCTCCTACATGCACGGATACTACCTGTACTACTATCGTAAAACTTTACCTAGTTGTCAAACCAGAAAATAAACCTTATTTCTCACCTTTCTCAATATTCTCACGTGCCGGTTACGGTTCCGGCGTAATCTATCTGGAGTGATCACGGCTCAGATGACTCAGGCTACATCGCTTTGTGCGGCCTCCCATTGAGTAATTTCTTTACCTTCTGCTCTATCAGCCACCGATACTGTGACTTAGTTGCATTTATGAGGTCCGCATAAAGTCACTAAAAACCAGACCTACTCATTTGAACAAATCCAAAATTATCGCTTTGTCGAGTGCTTCTGGTGATAAGTCTATATACTCACTATCGGGTCTTTCACTAACGACAGTTGCATTAGCCATGTTCAGGATTTCACATAATTCGATAGAATTGACTAGACTCCTAACCAGATACTTTCTAGTCTGTGTTGACTGTTCATTGCTAGTTGACGTGACCGAGTTACCGATACTGATATTGGCAAAATACACTCGGTGTCTACCTTGAACGTTTGCGATCAACCCAAGTACTGTCTGTTTTTTATTTATGTTTACATTAGCAGATGCAACTATGTTGCCCACATCTACCATGTAGTTTTCGCCAAACATTCTTCTTGGCTTCTCGCGTGCTGCTAGAATCTTACATTGCACCTCGTCACCCTTGTTGAAATCGTAGTAATTGGCAATGAGGAGTCTGTTCTCCTGGACTGCATTCCTGATATAGAAAAGCTCAGAAGCACCTTTTGGCAATGGGGCATCTACTACATCCCCAGAAAACAGTACCTGTGAGTCATCTGATCTATACCTGCTATCCCATCCAATTTTACCAGACTCACCGATCACTGACAAGTCAATATCTACTCTCTCGTCAGTATTTTCCCAATGAATTCCAACGATCAAGTCATCAGGAACTGAAACATAGCTGCCAGATGGCAAATTGCCGACAAACTGTTTCTCTGTTGCAGGAAGTGCGTAGTGAACGTTCTCTGGAATATAGACTGTTTTGCCATCGACGTTTTTCTGAACATCACGTACTATTGACTTCACAACAGTGCTAAAAGCACTCAGAGTTGTATAGTGTGCTTTATGTGGCCATTCAAATTCTGTTGCCCATCCGCGCCCATTTCGTACCCTATATACGATTGAGTCTCCAGGATTGACGCGGTGCTTGAGTGCATAAGCTAAGCGAATCTTGCGGAACACACTTGCACTTTCCAGTTTCTTTTCCAAGACATTAAAGTCTAAAACACCATTCTTGAGTTGATGTGTCACGCTGTTCAAGTAATCGATTGGCATCGGTTTGTGCATTTTATTAGCCTGTTTCCGTAACCGATTGAAAAATGTCTTGTTCCCCGAAATAGATTTCATAGCCAGGAACAGCGGCTTGAAACGGAAAAAGATGGATGCTAGATCATCTGGTGCGTCCTGGATCAGTACATCCAGAAACTTACCATTCGCTTCTTTGATCTTGTCGATGAGATATTCGTTCTTGATTAGGAGAGACTCGTTCGTCAGCTTACTGACCAGATGACGTAGGAACTCAATTGGCTCTGATGGTACAATACCATATAAATCACACAATAGTGCTTTTAGTTCTCTGTTGGTAATACAGTCAACGATATGCTGATCGTATTTGTTTGTCTCAACGATGGTCATAATATCATCAAGTGTTTCTTGGGCAAGAGCAACGTTACCTGAGCCAAGATCAACAATAGCCTTGAGAATATCGGATCTCGTCATTCCTTTAATGAATACAAGAGGAATATTCTCTGTGATAGCTGGGAGATCAAGTTGCTCGTGTGGAATGTACACTAGTCTTTCATCATAAATACCCAGTGCTTCAAATCCATAGGTTGTAATGTAGTGAATAACTTGCTGGATAAATAGAATTTCCATAGGGGTATCTTGGACCACTTGCCAAGATTTATGGAAGGAGGCATTTGCCTTCTCACCAGAGATACCAACGATGCTTTCTACTACATCCAGCAACCCGTCACTACACTGGATCGTGGGACCTAGCAGATAGCCATGCGAAACAGACCTCTTCAATAGTTGGGGAGTGACATTGGAAATGTGATCCTCATCACTAACCTGAACGGCATTGAACAATCTAAGCGTTGCTTGAATTGCTTTCATCGATCTCCTTTTCTCGATAAGGGCGAGAGGTAATACGCCAAATGTAGTTTAAGGAACCTCTTGTGCCCTAGTAGGGAAGGTAGGAATTGAACCTACTTCTGCAGATTAAAAATAGATTGAGGAACCATGTGTGCCCTAAAGCGAATGGTAATCTGTCTGCTGCTCTACCATTGAGCTACTTCCCTATGTAGGCGAGGAGTAATTAACTTTTAAAGAGTTTGTTAAGGAACTCCCTGTGCCTACTTGTTATATACTATGAGTCTTTGGTTATTCTTAATGTGCATTGACATTATAACACAGATTTTATTTCTTGTCAAGTGTTTCGTTATCTTTTTCATCTACTGCATTATCAAACACCCCAAGTGCAATCAACGTATGTAGGTATATGGCACCACAGTTTCTACACACTATGGCGATAAGGGGTATTGCCGGGCTGCCATCTGCAATGCTGATATTGTGAAGGTCTGATTGCACGACGAGATGGAAATATCCATCCTCTAGTATCAATTCACCGCTCCCGCAACGGGAACAAGGAACCAATGCACCTCTTCCCTGCAGTCGTTTGATGACAAGTTCCTTTTGTTCCTGTGGTATGAGTTCTACATATTTTTGTTCTTCTCGTTTAGTCATTAGGTTTTTCTCCTCATTGTCTATATATAATACTATGCTGGAAATTCTCTTGTCATCAAATCATCAGGAAGTGTACTACTACTCACCTTCTTCATAAAGAAAGGTACATCAGCCTTTTTACACTGGTCTCTCAGACCTCGTGCCCAGGATAGATCCATATATCGTGCACCAGGACCTGTCTCCGCACCACAGATGACCCAGTTAACCTCTAGGGAATATGCTCGCTTTGTTCTAGCATGATCCATGCAATCAATCCATTCGTGCCGCAAATATTGAGATATAGCGACAGGCTCTAACATTGGCTCAACACTCACAAACCTGACCGCTGCTGGTATCTGACGCAGCACAGATATTCTCTCGTCTGCCCTCTTCTGATTTTCTGCTGTGACGCCAAGCCAAACGTTATTAGGCCATCCATCACGGTCAGTAAGCCAATTAGTTAGCTCAAGCATTCTTTCTGGACGTTTCGTCAGGACTTGAAATGTATGTCTATGTGCCCCCTTCATCATAGACAAAACCATCCCGATGTAACTTGGCGGTACACTCTCGTGGAACAAGTCACTCATAGAACAGACAAAGATACGCTTTGGCTTTCTCATTTTCAATGGCTGTTCTAAGCGTTCAGGAAACAGAGATAGTTGTTCTGTCCATTGCCATTTCCCATTGACTATATGCACAGTACGTTTGTATTTCTCTCTAGCATCATTCGATAATTTGGGATTATGTGCAAGCCTCACCGCCATACGTAAAGCATAACAGTTATTGCATCCGGCAGATTTCTTTGAGCAACCCACGACTGGATTCCAGGAATAGTCAGTCCATTCTATATCTGTATTGTTCATTCTCTTTCCTCGTCATTAGGTACTACTCCTCATTCGGCTTTACAAAAACGCTCATTTCACTTATGATCTCACCAAAATCATCCAAGATAATACTGTGTGAAATCTTACTAACAGTGAAATGGTATGTATTAACGATTTCAATGACTGTAGGCGTGTTTAGGCGTGTTAATGAAGATATATTCGCCAATGTTATACACTGGCCAAACAGGTGTATGAAACGACAGCAGTGTCGTTTGTGAGAATCCGCAAGCATCAAGTTCAAAAACTACACTGACCAATTTGTTAGGAAATGCATTCGCAAATCCGCAATTATTATACAACATCTATTCAACTCTACTCGCTGCTATCTAAGGCTACCCACCTCTTTGACACCCAGCCTTGCAAAATCACATTACCAGTTTCATGTCTCACTAAGACCCTAGCCGCTGATTCATCGAGTATCATTACCTCATATCCTCTCAGCATAGCAGCAGGCAGTGTATTGACTGACCCTGGATTTTCCAACATCCATACATCACCAGTAATGGTTCCAGTCAAGATATCCGTCGTAGTAATTTCTCTCGTCATCACT
>Ga0224503_10000008_pt1 | contig 62275 bp, 54 predicted proteins | sample SF_Oct11_sed_USG_2_FD_169106 | JGI IMG/M metagenome (GOLD analysis project Ga0224503, IMG submission 169106) | Sediment microbial communities from San Francisco Bay, California, United States - SF_Oct11_sed_USGS_21 | ecosystem: Environmental > Aquatic > Marine > Sediment | place: USA...
GCGGCATAATAACCGGCCCTGATTTCAGCAGCCATGTTTAGTTTTCTTAAGTTATCGACAAATCCTGATTCGGCAATGATTCCAAAATGTTCTGAATTTTTGTCGCTATTTGCTCAGGGCAGACTAATGGAAGGAACGACGGTTTCTATGTGTCGTGAATTCCTGAGAAATCCGCCCTCAATTGAAACAGAGGCGGCATTTAAGCTCTGATTCCATGGCTTTTTCAGAAACGGATCATTCCCAAACAGATAAAAATATTATCTCAAGTTTCACATCCAAAAAATTTCAGTAACTTTAATACCAGGTAGCAGGTCTTAAAAAATTTCGCATCAAATGCGTTTAAGTAATACCCGGTGTGAAACTTGAGAATATTTTTGTGTGCTGTTTTCAAAAAGGAGATGGTCATGGATGTGGTATTGCTTTCGCGACTTCAGTTTGCGACCGCCACCATGTTTCATTTTTTGTTTGTTCCCTTTACCCTTGGTTTGTCGTTTTTGGTGGCCTACATGGAAACCAGATACGTCAAGACCGGGGACGAAACCTACCTGCGCATGACAAAATTCTGGGGAAAGCTGTTCCTCATTAATTTTGCAATAGGGGTTGTTACAGGAATCACCCTTGAATTTCAGTTTGGAACCAACTGGTCCCGATACTCTGCTTATGTGGGTGATATTTTTGGCTCTCTTCTTGCCATTGAGGCCACCACTTCCTTTTTTCTGGAATCAACCCTCATCGGTGTTTGGATTTTCGGCTGGAAAAAACTCTCTAAAAAGGCTCACGCTGCTGTGATGTGGTTGATTGCTGTTGCATCAACCTTTTCGGCGGTCTGGATACTCATCGCCAATGCCTGGATGCAAAACCCGGTCGGATATACCATCCGGGACGGAAGGGCGGAACTGGTGGATTTTGTCGCTGTTTTGTTTCAAAAATATGCCATCTTTAAATTTATCCATACGGTCAGCGCCGCTTATGTGCTGAGCGCCTTTTTTGTCATGGGGGTCAGCGCCTATCATTTGTTAAAAAAACAAAACATCGACTTTTTTACGAGATCTTTCAAAACCGCTCTGGGATTCGGCATCATTTTTTCTTTTGTGGTGGTCATCATGGGTGACATTAACGGTGTCATCATTGCTGAAAAACAGCCCACCAAGCTCGCGGCAATGGAATCTTTGTGGGAAACCACGACCCGGGCGCCGGTTTATCTTTTTGCTCTTCCGGATGAAGAGAACGAAAGAAATAAAATTGAAATCGGTGCAATTCCCGGCATGCTCAGTTTTTTAGTGCGTCACGATATCAATTCAAAGATCAGAGGGTTGAAGGCCTTTCCCAAGGAAGAACGGCCTCCGGTGTTGATCACATCATTTGCCTTTAAAGGGATGGTCGGTCTGGGGTTTTATTTTATTCTCGCCACCATTCTCGGCTGGTGGAAACGAAACCGATTGGTGGACAGTCCTAAATATTTAAAGCTCATGCTGTTGTCCATTCCCCTGCCGTATATGGCCTGTGAACTGGGTTGGATTGTGGCCGAAGTGGGTCGTCAGCCATGGATCGTATATGGTTTGATGAAGACGTCTGATGCCGTCTCGCCCATCGCCACTTCTCAGGTGTTGACCACGCTGATTGGGTTTGTTTTGGTGTATGGTTTGTTGGGTGTCACCGGATTTTATTTGATTGCTAAAAACGCCTTGAAGAGCCCCGAGCTTGCCACCGACAACTAGCAATCCGAAAAACCCGGCGATATAAAAATACTGGAGGAGAAAATGGTTTTGCAAACGATATGGTTTTTCCTGTGGGGTCTCTTATGGGCGCTATTCTTCATGACGGACGGATTCGATTTGGGCATCGGAACGCTCTATCCATTTTTAGGCAAAACCGATCAGGACAAACGGATTATGATTAATGCACTGGGACCCTTGTGGGATGGAAATGAAGTGTGGCTGATTACCGCCGGCGGGGTCACTTTTGCAGCCTTTCCCCTGGTATATTCTGTTATGTTTTCGTCACTTTACTCAGCGTTGATGCTGATTTTATTTGCCCTTATTCTTCGGGGTGTTTCTTTTGAATTTCGCGGCAAGGTCGATCACCCCCGCTGGCGAAAGATCTGGGACACCTGCATTTTTTTTGGAAGCTTTGTGCCGGCACTCCTTTTTGGCGTTGCCTTTGCAAATATTTTCCAGGGCATTCCCATCGATCACAATGGGATCTACCATGGAACACTCTTTACACTTTTAAATCCATACGGTCTTTTGGGCGGCATTCTTTTTGTTCTCCTTTTTATGATTCACGGCGCTTTGTGGATTTCCATAAAATCAGAAGGGGATCTCCAAGAAAGGGCTATTTCCACTGCCAAAAAACTTTGGCCTGTTCTTCTTGGAGTGGTGGTTATTTTTTTAATTGCCAGCAAGTTTTCCACCCGCCTGTTTGACAACTATATTGAACATCCCGCATTTTTTATCGTCATACTGATAACGGTTCTCGCGTTTTTGAGTGTCAGATTTTTCCTTGTAAGGAAAACGTTTTTCAAAGCCTGGTTTGCTTCGGCACTGACCATTGTAGGAACTACGTTTTTCGGCGTGATCGGGCTTTTCCCGAACCTGTTTCCTTCCAGTCTGAATCCCAGGTACAGCCTTACCGCATATAATGCCTCTTCAAGTCCTTTAACATTGAAAATTATGCTGGTTGTCGTTACAATTTTTATTCCTCTTATCATTGGCTATCAAATTTGGGCATATAACCTTTTTAAGGGCAAAGTGACCCAAGCGGATCTTGCCCATGATGAAGCCTATTAGGTATTCGAAGTTTAATTTTTATGAAAGTTACGCTTATGAAATCAAAAATTGTTGTGTTGTGTGTCGTGTCCATGCTTCTTTACGGCGGCGTCATCGTTGCCGGTGTTGAAAAGAAAGGCCCGGAACAAATAACCCTTGACGGCGGTCAAAGAGGCGTGGTTGGTTTCCCCCATCGACAACATCAAACGACGCTGGGCGACTGTAACATCTGTCATAATATATTTCCTCAGAAGTTGGGCGTCATCAAGGATTTGAAAAACCAGGGCAGACTGGCGAAAAAACGGGTCATGGATCATTGCAGGGGGTGCCACCGCAATCGGGTCAAGCAGGGCCAAAAGGCCGGCCCGACCTCCTGCCGGAAATGTCATTCAAAATAAAAGAGGTTAAGCTGATGATGATTCTTGGATTTCAAGGAAGTCCCCGAAAAAAAGGCAACACCAACTATCTATTGTCCGTCTTCATGGATGAGGCCGAGACTTTAGGTGCTCAAACCCGTATCATTGAAGTGGCCAAAAAAAATATTGTTCCATGTATAGGCTGCGGTCATTGTGAAAAGAAGGGCTACTGTATCACCAAAGATGATGATATGACCAATGAAATCTACCCGCTGCTTCGGGAAGCGGATGTAGTTGTTTTGGCGGCGCCCATATATTTTTATAACGTTCCCGCTCAGCTAAAGGCCCCCATCGATCGCACTCAGACACTGTGGTCCAGGAAATATAAGCTGAACCTGACCGATCCGGCGAGACATTACCGACGCGGATTTCTCCTTGCCCAGGGGGCGACAAAGGGGAAGAATCTTTTTGAAGGTGTCGACCTTACGGCAAAATATTTTTTTGATGCGGTGGGAGCGGAGTTTAATGGAAGCCTCACCTATCGGCATATTGAGGCTATCGGGGATATGGAAAAAAATTCAACGGTTCATATGGACGTGAAAAATGCGGTAAACAAACTCATATCTCCTCTGTTGGATCGCAAGAAGATCCTGTTTGCCTGTCGGGAAAATGCCTGTCGCAGCCAGATGGCCGCGGCCTTTTGCCAACATCTATCCGGTGATAAAATTGAAGCGGCTTCAGCCGGCAGCGAGCCTGCGGAAAAAATAAATTTGGATATGGTTAAAGCCATGGCGGAAAAAGGGATCGATATGGGATTTCGCAAAACCCGATTCCTGGATAAGGCCGCATCGGAGTTGCAGCCGGAGATGATCATTACCATGGGCTGTGGTGAAGCATGTCCTTTTATTCCGGGTATGCAGCGGCTGGACTGGGATTTGCCGGATCCTGCCGGAAAATCGATGGATGTTATGCGCAACGTTCGTGACGAAATTGAAAAAAAGGTTAAAGCTCTTGTCAACAACCCCCTGAGCTAAAAATAAAAATTTATTAAAGGAGAAAATACATGCCCGTCCAGTTGAAAGTCAAAGAAATGATGATTCCCATAGATGATTATGCAGTAACGACTGCCGATAAACCTCTGAAAGAAGCCGTTCCCGAACTGATGAAAATCTATTGTGAGGTGGAAACCGGAAAATGTACGGAGGCGGGACACAGAACCAGCCTTGTCCTTGATGCTCAAGGTGAACTTGTGGGGATTCTCGATTTTAAAAGCATTTTAAAAGTGCTGATACCGGAAATTGCCGGAGGGATCAGCGGGAAACTGCATGCACTGGGGGTTTCAATTGCTTTTGCAGAAGCCGATGCCCATGACATGGACCATGCAAAACACGGATTCAGATCCAGGGTCAGACAGAACGCGCAAACCCATGTTAGAGATGTGATGCTTAAAATAAGAGGGACCATAGATGCCGACGCCGGATTTCTGGATGCCCTTAAAATGATCCACCGTAACAAAATTACTATTTTACCCGTGTATGAAGCGGGGAAACTGGTGGGCGTTCTGCGGGATTCAGATCTGTTTCTGGCTGCAGCAAATGTTCTTATAGAAGAATGAATTTTGAACTGATAGCCAAGGAGGAATAAATGGCCGAACCTGAAGAGATGTATCAATGTCAGCAAGTTAGTTGTGGATATATTTATAACCCCGACAAGGGAGACCGAAAAGGAAAAATTTCCAAAGGGACCCAGTTTGCCGATCTGCCGGGCGACTGGAAATGTCCGGTGTGCGGTGCTGGAAAGAAAATGTTCAAACCCCTTGCCGGACCCGGTTCAGCTGTAGCCGGTGATTAGAATTAAGCCTTGATTATAACCCGGAAAAACCGTAAAAAGAATGACCTCATAAATAACTTATCAAAATCAAACGGAGTAAATTTTATAAATTCGTAACACGGTAGCCTTTTAAAAATATGACCGCTTCAGGTATGATAAAAATTTTGCTGAAAGAACTCGTGGATAAAGGCTCGTAATGAAAGAACCTGCCCGGGCTATTAATAAAGATTTCTGATTTAACAGTGGGTTTCATCCATAAAGTTAAATCGCTTATGGTTCTTTCAAAACGATCCCTAATCCACTCAGACAGCTTCCAACCAAAAATTTTATCATACCTGAAGCGCCCTTGAAATGGATTTGTTTCAAAGGACTAACCTGTTACATAAAATCAATGAAAGAGGAGGATTCAAATGGACAAGTATGTATGTACGGTTTGCGGTTATGTTTATGATCCCGAACAAGGTGATCCCGACAATGGTGTAGCGCCTGGCACGAAATGGGAAGATGTGCCGGATGACTGGGAATGCCCGGTATGCGGCGCATCAAAAGATGATTTTGAAAAAGAGTAATGATAGGATAGGAGGAAGATGAGACCGGTAGAAATAACAAAGGGAATTTATGATGTTGGCGTTATTGATTGGAACATAAGGGATTTCCACGGATATTCGACGTATCGAGGTACCAGCTATAACGCATTTTTAATCGTCGATGAGAAAATCGCACTCATCGACACCGTCAAGAAGAATTTTGCGGATCAACTCCTTGATAATATATCGAAAATAGTCGATCCGAAAAAGATTGACTGTGTGATTAGCAATCATACGGAAATGGACCATTCCGGTGGGTTGCCACGGGTGATGCACAGGGTTGGTGAGGACAAGCCGCTTTATTGTTCAAATATGGGCGCCAAAAATCTGACCCGACACTTTCCTCAACAGTGGAATTATCATGCGGTTGGCACCGGCGAGGAGTTGAGTCTGGGAAACCGGACCCTGACATTTCTCGAAACCCGCATGCTTCACTGGCCGGACAGCATGTTTACTTATCTTAAGGAAGACAAAATTCTCTTTTCCAGTGACGGTTTCGGACAGCATTATGCGGGGCATGAAAGATTCGATGATGAGATCGGAGACGATATCATGCTTCACGCAAAAAAGTACTATGCCAATATTTTACTTCTTTATTCGCCGTTGGTTCTAAAGCTTTTGGATACGGTTGCCCAACTGGGCCTTGAAATCGATATGATATGTCCGGATCACGGAATCATATGGAGAAAAGATCCGGGCAAGATCATCAATGCGTATGCAAAATGGGCCAAACAGGAGCAAGAGAAAAAAGCTGTCGTGGTCTACGACACCATGTGGCACAGTACCCAAGCCATGGCCGATGAGATTGCGGCGGGAATCGCCGGTGAGGGGGTATCGGTAAGACCGATGCATATACGAAGCTCCCATCGCAGTGAGATTATGACGGAAGTCCTCGATGCCGCGGCTATTGTTGTGGGATCGCCAACACTAAACAACCAGTTGTTTCCCACGGTCAGTGATTTTCTGGTTTATATGAAAGGGCTTAAGCCTTTAAACAAAATCGGTGCTGCCTTTGGTTCTTACGGGTGGAGCGGCGAAGCGGTCAAGCTGATCAATAAAGAACTCGAATCCATGAAATTTGACGTTATCGATCCCGGTATCAAAATTCAGTATGTCCCGGAAAAGAAGGGATTGGAGGCCTGTTTTGATCTGGGTAAAAAAGTCGGGAAAGCGATCAACGAGAAACGATGAAAGTACCGGTTGTTGACCTGAGTCGATGCAGTGTGTGCGGCGCTTGTATTGAGGTCTGCCCTTTGGTTTTCAGACTGAATGATGCCGGATATATTGAAGTCATCGAGCTACCCTCTTATCCGGAGACGGAAGTCAATGAGGCAATAAAATACTGCCCTGAAGATTGTATTTACTGGGAAGAAGAATAGGGGTTAAAGAAACCATTGTGAGCTTGACATGAAGACGATGGCGTTGTTTGTGTTTAACGGTGACCCGATGTGTTTTATTCATGTCCTTTGAAGTTGATTTGTTTCAAAGGACTAAACTATTATCCAGCATCTTTAGAGCCCGGATTTTCACGGGGCAAGCAAATGGGCAGCAGGCAGCTCAAGAAAATACTTTCGGCACTTTTAAAAAATGAAGAATTTGAAAAGAGCCTTGAAGAGATCTGCCTCATGCCGGCTCGAAGGGTCGTCAATCCGCTTTTTTCCTTTTTTTACAATACGGACGAATTGGTCAAATGGCGTGCAGTTACGGCAATGGGTGTCGTAGTTGCGCGTCTTGCCCATGAAGATCTTGAGTCTGCCCGCATCGTCATGCGTCGGCTGATGTGGAATTTAAATGACGAATCCGGAGGGATCGGCTGGGGCTCTCCGGAAGCCATGGGAGAAATCATGGCGCGTCATGACGGACTGGCCAGGGAGTACGCCTGTATTCTGGTATCCTACATTAACGAGGCAGGTAACTTTCTCGAACATGAGATATTGCAACGGGGGGTGCTATGGGGATTGGGCAGACTTGCCCATAAGCGTCCTGAACTTGTTAGGGATGCCGCATCTTATCTTTCTTTGTTTCTGCGATCAAAAGATGCTGCCCATCGTGGACTGGCAGCCTGGGTGGCCGGAGCGATACCTTCAGAGATGACAAAATCCTTACTCGAACATCTGGTTGCTGATGACGCAAGAATAAACATCTTCATTAACATGAATCTGGTGGAACGTACCGTGGGGCAACTGGCTGTTGAGGCGATTTTTCGAACTGTTTCTTGAATACTTACATTGATCCGACTATTTAGTTTTGCTGAAAAATGCAGCTGATGAATTTTTATGATTCCCATTCGCGACACAATAGCTTCTAAAAATTATCCGGTTGTAAACAACACAATTATCGGTATCAACGTTGTCCTTTTTCTGTTTGAAATGTCCCAAGGGGCCCATTTAGACCGCTTTGTTTATATTTACGGCCTGGTTCCCGCCAGATATTCAATGCCGCAAATTTCATCTTATTTTACCTCCGGTCAACAACTTTTGTCTTGGCTCTCTTTCATGTTTCTTCACGGCGGGTTCTGGCATCTTCTGGGCAACATGTGGTCCCTTTACATTTTTGGCGATAACGTCGAAGATCGTCTGGGTCCTTTTCGGTATCTTGTTTTTTACCTGCTGTGCGGCATTACATCGGGTCTTTCCCATCTTCTTTTCAATCTTCATTCCAATATACCCACCATCGGGGCCAGTGGCGCTATTGCAGGTGTCATGGGGGCTTATTTGATTCTTCATCCCCATTCCAAAATATTAACCCTGATTCCCATTATCTTTATTCCCTGGTTTATCGAAATTCCCGCATTTTTCTTTCTGGGTTTTTGGTTTGTTCTTCAATTTCTAAATGCAGCAGGCAGCCATGGGAATATTGGCGGCATTGCATGGTGGGCTCATATCGGCGGGTTCGTTTTTGGAATCGTTTTGTTAAAGATTTTTCTTGCGTTACCCAAAACCGGAATCAGCGGTAAAATGCGTCGTATCACAGCTAAAAGAAAAACGCACCGCCTTCAGGTGGTTCGGCCCGGTGGCCTCGGAAAAGATCCTCATCTTTATGGAACCATTGACATTACGTCATTCGAGGCGCTTGCAGGAACACAAAAACTAATCAATATCCCAAAAGGATTCCATAAACGGATTGTTAAAGTGATTGTCCCTCCCGGTGTGAAAGAAGGGAGCAAACTGCGTTTAAAAGGTTTGGGTAAAACAGCATCCGACGGACAACGGGGAGATTTGTATCTTAAGGTAATGATAACATCTTAATCAAAATAGCTAAAATAAATGAAAATACCAATACAAAAACTTCTCTCCAAAGAAAACAAATGACATTGCACCAATGGAAAGAAATGGGCCGAATGGAATGGCAAATCTTAGATTTTTTCCCTTTAGCAGCATAACTATCATTCCCACGAAAGTCCCCGCAAGCGATGCAACAAAAATGGTAAAGATAACCCCTTTCCAGCCGATAAAGGTTCCAATCATCCCCAGAAGTTTGATGTCCCCACCCCCCATGCCTTCTTTACGGGTGATGAGACTGTATGTCCATGCGACCAGCAAAAGGCTGCCCCCTCCCACCAGCAAACCCAGCAGAGAGGATTTAAACGTCATGGCAGGTAAAACAAAAGAAGCCGCAAGGCCGATGGGAATTCCCGGGAGCGAGATGATATCCGGGATGATTTTATGATCGATATCAATAAAGGTGATGACCAGCAGCGATGAAATAAAAACAAAGTATATGACACCTTCCAGAGTCAGACCAAACATGAAAAGAATAGCGATGGCAAGAATTCCGGTCATCAACTCAACCAAAGGATAGCGAAGTGAAATGGGTGCCTCACAGTTCCGACACCGGCCTTTTAGCCATAAGTAGCTAACAACGGGAATGTTATCATAAAATTGTATGGCACTATTGCATTGCGGGCAGAATGAGCGGGAAGGATTTATAATCGATGTTGAGGATGGCAGGCGAAATATGCAGACGTTTAAAAAACTTCCAATGCACATGCCGAACATGAAAACCAGGCTGACGAATAAAACGTTAACCATGTTTTATACGATGTCCTCTTGAATTTTGAATGAGATAATAGTAAGTGCACACTTTAGGATGAATGTTTTCGTTTATATATGGAGTTTCGTCTCGTGTCAAAGCAACTTTTAAAACGTACGGGAGAAAGGGGTAAATACTATGAGTATGAATGTGGTGGAAAGAATAGATGATTTAGTCAAGGTCAGACATGTACTTGCAAGTGTTTTTGACAAAAGCGGTTTGGAAACGTTCATACCAGAACTTATCCGGATAAATCCTGAGATAAAAATTTTTTCAACCGGAGGCACTTACAAAAAAATAAAAGAAATTCTTGGGGATACGGCAGATTCCTGCCTGACACAGGTTTCGGATTACACCGGTCAGCCGGAAACTCAGGGTGGTCTTGTGAAGACTCTCGATTTTAAAATATATCTCGGGCTGCTAACCGAAACCTACAATGATGCCCACAATGAGGACCTCCAGCGGACAGGTTCTGTTCACATTGATATGACCCTTTGCAATTTATATCCGTTTAAAGATACTATTTCAAAAGAAGGCGTGACGGTTGAAATGGCTCGTGGTAATATAGATATTGGCGGGCCGTGCATGATAAGAGCGTCTGCAAAAAATTATATAAGGGTTGCATCGGTGGTCGATCCATCTGACTATACAGCGATTTTATCAGAAATGAATTCAAATAACGGCTCTATATCGGTGGGACTTCGCTACCGTCTTGCCCAAAAGGCATTTGACCACACGGCTGTCTACGACCGGACCATCGCAGACTTTTTGGGTTCCAGGACATTTGATGAGATGGCGGGGTGTTACACCTTATAGACGGGTATCGTATTATATTTTTTTTAACCACTACCGCTTCAGGTATAATTAAATTTTTGCTGAAAGAACTCGTGAATAAGGGCTCGTAATGAAAGAACCTGCCCGGACTATTAACAAATGTTTTGCTTTAATTGGAAATTTAATTCATAAAGTTAGACCGCCGACGGTTCTTTCAAAACGATCCCTAATCCACTCAGACAGCTTCCAGTCAAAAATTTAATTATACCTGAAGCTCTTTCTATTCGGGCCGTTTTGCCCCGTCGAAGCTTGAAGCGAAGACCAATGAAATCGATTTTTTTTTAAAGGAGTTAACTGAGCCCCCGGGGAGTTTTACTTCTCAACCCGCAGCTAATAGCGGAATGGATGATCTTTTTTTAAAACGGGTGCTGTTTAAGTGGCTTAGGAATCGTTAGAAAGAACAGACGCATGCCGACATCGCATCTTTAAAAGAAAATTCAGATTGTGTGGCAAACTTATTAATTTTTCAAAGATAGATTCCTGTTCTTTCTTTACGAGTCCTTGCAACGAGCTCACGCGTTTTAAAAAAAGATTATCCATGGAGCGACGATTTAGAAAAACGCCCCGAAGTTCAGTTAACTATTACGAAAATATTAACAGTCTTCAAAAAAAGGAGAAAAAAATGGCTGAAGATTTAAAAAAGATGTATCGGACAATAATGGACGATCACTTTCCACCTGATATGGAGATTAGTTTTGTGGATCAGGATAAAAGACAAACCCTTTTTTATGAAAAAGTGGCCTGGACCATCGATAATATCCAAAAAGGGCTCAGATACGGTGAAAATCCGGGTCAGGAAGCCGCACTTTACAAACTGATCAATGGGAATCTGGTTTTAGGAGAAAGCGAATCGATTCAGCCGGGACAGCATCTGGCTTCAGACATTGAGCTTTTGCAATCCGGTAAGCATCCAGGCAAAACCAACCTGACCGATGCAGACAACTCTATGAACATTTTAAGATATTTTGTGGATAAACCCACGGTTGTCATCGTCAAGCACAACAACCCCTGCGGTGTCGCCCGTTCTGATACATTGGTAGATGCGTATCTAAAGGCAAACATGGCGGACAGGGTGGCAGCATTTGGAGGATGTATCGCCGTAAACAGGGCCGTAGATCGGGCAACGGCGGAAGCCATCACCGAACAATACGCTGAAGTTGTAGTTGCACCCGATTTTGAAGACGGTGTAATGGATATCTTTGCAAAGAAAAAAAACCTCAGGGTGATACGTATCGGTAATATCAACAGGCTGCAGAACTTTGTGGGGCAAAGATGTGTGGAATTCAAGAGCCTGATTGACGGCGGTATCATCGCCCAGTGGTCTTTTGTGCCGAAAGCACGGACAAAGGCAGATCTAAAACTTGCAGCATGCGATTATAAAGGTAAGCAGTATCAGGTTAACCGTGAGCCCACAGAACAGGAATACAACAACCTGCTTTTTGGATGGCTTGTTGAATCCGGCATTACATCCAATTCTGTCATTTATGTCAAAGACGAGGTTACCGTCGGCATCGGTACCGGTGAACAAGACCGGGTGGGTGTTGCCGAAATTGCTAGGGACAAGGCCTATCGAAAGCTGGCAGACCGTTACTGCTTTGAAATGCATAATATTCCCTATAATGATTTGAAAGATGAAGATAAAAAAGCAGAAATTGATGCTAAAGTGGCTGACGAAAAAGGCGGACTAATCGGCTCCGCAATGGTCAGTGACGCCTTTTTTCCGTTTAGAGACGGTATTGATGTCGGACTGAAAGAAGGCGTTACTTCCGTGATTCAACCGGGTGGATCTGATAATGACTACCAATCCATCGAGGCCTGTAACGAGGTGGGTGCGACAATGGTCTATACAGGGCAGAGAAGTTTCAAACACTAATTTGTTTCCATCCATAAATGGCCTTTTTCCGCAATCTCGGCGTCAATCTGCGGGATTCCTTGTGCGACGTACTAAAGTACGTCTCCTCGCAATTCCTTGATTTCCTTGATCTTGCGCAAAAATTCTCATTTCTGGATTAGAAACATAATAATGCCAAATATTTATACGTGGATGGACATTAGTACGGATTGACTTATATTAGAACCTATCTCAAAAATAAGATTAGGGTTCAACAAAAAGCAAGTTGAGCTTTGCGAAATCCCGAGAATCGGGGGCGTGGAGCGGTGAAAAAGCAGAGTCCCGCTAAAAGCGGGATGAGCAGTACATTTTGAACCGTTTCACAACACCGCCATGGGCATTTAGATTGTTTTTGAGATAGGTTCTAGATGTTTCAAGGTCTCGTGCTGTTCAGTCCTACAAAGGTACCACCGTTTCTCTGACATAAAGCGCGCATAAGCGTGGCAAATCGTTCACCGGTGTTGCCGCGTTGGTTCGTTTGTTCCATAACGACCGGAAAACCAACGGCATGGATCCGGACCCGACGAGAACCGTCTATTGCTGCCCTGTTAATTCTGTCCACCTCATTGATGACCGGCTGGATAGCAAGACCGCTGAATTCGTCACCAAATACATAAAGGCTTATTTTTTTATCTTTCGAATAAAACATATTGATCGCTGCGGTAATACCTTCCACCGGGCTGCTGTTGCTAAAAGAGTTCCAGGTACGCAGGGCTGAGATGATGGCCCTGCGTCGAGCGGGGGTGTCCGGTATCCATTTCCCGGCATACTGGGAAAACAGAAAATTTCCCATATCGTTCATTATCTGGATACCTTTGACTTTCGGATAGATTTCGAGTGTCTCCCGCATTTTTTTCTGGACCAGTCTCCAGGCATTTCGCTGCATACTTCCGGAAGTGTCGATAATAAAAACGATGTACTCACTGTCCACGGGAATACCCCCCACTGAACGGGTCATTTTTTTAGGAAGGCTTTTATAAAGCCGCTTCATTTCTTCGGTCAGCTCCTGACGGGCAATGGCCAGTTTGCCTTCAATAATATTTTGAACCACAGCATCGTCTTTGGATCCTGCAAATCGGCCTTTAATCACCGAGAGATCGCCCTGGAGGCGGGCAAGCTTTTTCTTATCTTTTGACAGCTGTGCCTTTTTAGCCGTCAAGTCGCGATTCAGGATGTGGGTGTCACCTTGGATTTCAAACAGTTCCTTTTCCAGGCGAACAATCTCAGCCTGCATGTTTTCTTTGATTTGTTCAATAACCACCGGTTCGGCAAATTTGGACAGTACAAACAAGAGAATAATGGCACCGAATCCGCAGCAGATACAGTCAAGAAAGGAAAGGCTGAATATATCTATGTCCCGTCTACGTTTTTTCATAGGGTTAAATCCATGTCATCAGCGCTTTCTTTAAGGCCAGTTTTTCGAGGGACAGAAAAATGATCCCTTGGTTTTATTGGCCAGACGCCAATAGGCGTCAGCAGCCATGGGATCTCCCTCCATGGGATAAAGTATGATGTTTACCGGCACTCTTTTGGGCAGTTGCGGAATTGCTTCGTTAAACAGACTCACCCGTTTTTTACTGGAAACCCTTGTTCGCCATGGCTTGCTGCTTCCCATGGTCGGCAACCCATCGGTCAGTAAAAATATGTTGTCCGGAGTCGGTTTCATCTCGTTTATCGATTTGATCGCGTTCAAGAGACTGGTTCCTTTTTCCGGAACCAGCCGGTTCAAACTTTCTGCCGAAAGATTCAATGGATCTATGGCGCCGGCATCCAGCCAGGTTCCTTTTGAATGTTCAAGCAAGGGGCGTGCGGTTTCGTTAAAGATGTATATTTGAAATTGACTGGTTGAAGGAAGCTGGGTGATCAGCCAATTCATGGTTTTTACCGCCTGTCGCCACTTGGGAGCGCTTTTTTTCTGATCATTTTTTAAATTACGCCGGCGAATAATCCCGACAACGGTTTCATCCAGCATACTGGCAGAGGCGTCCAGGAGAATAAAGATTCGCTTTCCCCCCATTTTTAAATCCGTAAGATATTGGCGATCTCCCTGCCCTGGAAACGGGCGCAACCTGGAACCCAGGTCATCCTGTGTTTTGGCCCCGGCTTTCAACCGCCGAAGCTCCTCTTCAAGAGACCTTAAATCAGTTTTTAACTTATTGATGTGTGTTTTGCTGGCCAGGGTGTCCTTGTCCCTGTCCGCCAGTTCAACCTTTTTTTCATTGAGTATTTTTATAATTTCACGGGATCGCCCCTGTGTGGTCACCAGATCGGCATCAATTTCAGAAAGGATGTTGCGAGACTCAACCAGGTTTTTTTTACCGTCCAAAAGCTGCTGTTCTATTCTGTTCACTTGGGCACGCAAATCCGACGTCACGGCATCCCGTCGATGAGCGCTTTTGGCGTTTACCACGACAAATAAAAGAATAATAGCCCCTAATCCGCAGCAGATGCAGTCAATGAAAGATAAGCTGAATACATTTAATTTTCTACGTTTCATCGGCGTCCAAACAGGCAATGAGTCTTATGGTTTCTTGGGACGTCCCAAGGCGAACGACTTGGCCGAGTTCCAGTATAACACTATTTTTGACCTGTCGATTATCTACAAATGTTCCCTGACTGCTGTAGTCCGTTAGGACAATACGGTCATCTTCGCGCTGAACCGTACAATGCTTTTTGGAAACATCGGATGATTTCGCTTCAACACGAATGCCTTTTCCAAAAGGATGTTGATCGTAGCCGATGATAAGAGGTTTTTCGGAGATGGGATAGGCCACATCACGATAGAGTAGATGTGAGGGACGTATGGTATGGGGAATTTTAGATTCTGTCTGCTGCCAGGGACGGCTGGTAAAAAAAGATGTCCCATTTCCCAAGTGCTTATCGGTCAACTGGTCCCAGAGCTTTAAAACTCCCAGAGCACCGGCTCCGGGTTCGAGTTCAATGATTTTGCAGTTTTCTATTTCTAAAAGTTTATCCTTTAATCCCGGCAGACTGGCGACTCGATGAGTTGTCTGAAGGACGGTCAAGACATTGTTTTTACCATGGTCACCCCGCATTTTTTCAATGAAGCGGCAAATATCATCATATATCTTTTCGATCTTTTGAAACAATACATCACGGAGAAGATTAATACGGTAGCGATCTTTTCCGTGTGATAGTTCAAATAAAAAGGAGGATTGGGTTTTAAAAATATCAAGGGCAGTGGTCAGGCGGTTATAAAGTTCCTGTTCCGTTGCGGCCTGATGAAGGGGGTCGAATCTTGTGGCATGCACAAATTCTTCGGCGATGGTTTCCACCCAGCTCCGGTATAGCTGTTCCAGACTGATTTCCTCGAATGTCGTTGAGTTCTTCGATGTTAGATGTTCGCCCTGATGAAGATGAGTGATTTCAAATCGGTGCAAATGGATGTCCAGGTGCAAAAGCATTGCATTTGGATCAGCGTGATATGATGCGGCTATGGGCAGGGATACAAAACCTTTAACGGGTATTGAAAGCTCCTTGGCCATACCCAGAATAAGTCCCAGCTGCTCTTTGCTGTAAAAGTCGGGTACGGCGATGATCATCTCATCTCCGTACTGTTTAACGATTTCCCAGACGTGAAATAGATGGGCGTATGCGATTTCAGCATGATTTTGCGCATGCCGGTTCTTTTGTTTTAAAGGTTCGGTATTCAATTGATCCCAGAATCTGCTGATGACCTGAAGTGGAAAGAGGTGAGCTTTGTCTGATGCCGGTTTCCCGACGAGCAGACGCTCTTTTTCCGGGATGGCGAACCCCGGGCTTTCTTGTTCCTGCCCGTCAACAGTTAGCAATCTTACTGGATTGTCGCCGGCAACCAGGATTCCGGCATCGCTGAGTTCAAGCCCGAGAAGTGTCATTTATGTACCCCGTCAAATGGATTTTTTAATAAATTTAGTGTCCATCCAGAAATGGTAGATTTTGATTCGAGACAAGGCCGGAGTTCTCTTGAGACCATCCCGAAAAGACTACGGGATCTTCGACAGTCTTAGTTTTACTATGTCGAGGATCGCAAAAAGAGGAGAACACCGTATCGTTTCGAAAGGTGCTATTTCTGGATGGACACTGATGGTGTATGCAAGTGCCTGGTCAATCTCTCTTCGCAATATGCTTCTGTTTCCAAGACATATCTTTCCTGAAGCAGCTGCAGCTGGTGCAGCATAAACATGAGAACAATGCTGATAAGAAGCGCAATCAAAGTTGAGTTAAACGCTACTCCCAAGCTGCGGGTAACACCGAAAATTTCTCCTTCAATGGCCTGGTGCGCCAGCCCAAGCGCATCTCCAATGCCTCGTACCGTGCCGATAAATCCGATGGAAGGGATGGCCCAGGCGATATATCTAATCATAGACAATTCAGATTCCAATCGTTCACCTTCGACCGAACAGTAGGCATGGGTGGCATCCGCGACATCCTGAATGTTTCGTGTTGAACTGAATCTTTGCAAACCGGCCAGCAATGCTCGGGGAAGCAATCCGTTTTGTTGATACGTCGTTAGCGCTTGAATTGCCCGGGACAGTTCCCGGGTATCTTCAGGCAATATACGAACCCCTTCGGCCAAAGGAATCAAGTCCTGTTGTAACAACGAACGGTGTCTTATGGTGGTAACGGCCTTAAACGCCATGATGGCCAGCGCCCAAAACATGAGAACAAAACACGCTTCCTGTTCGTAATCGCGAATCAACACATAGGCAGATCGTTCGGTGGTTTTCGTCTTATCTTTTTGAAGCATCTCAGCCTGACGGGCCAGAATGGCGTCGGCATTGGGACGAATGATGCCGACATAAGCGGCATGAACAAAAATGATAATTAGAATCAGAGCGAAAAGCTGGTAAATAAACTCCATGGATATCGGCAATGTTTTTTTCATAGTGAATTCTCGATGTTGATTCTTTTTATATTTGTTATCATTTTGTTTACGCTCAGTTGAGGTATCAGATGTCGTAGGGAAAATCCACCCCCTGATCCACCGGAATCGTTTCTGAAGGAACGAACGGTTTCATTGGTTTTGTTTTTTTGGGAGCATTTTTATCTTGTGTCAACGTCTTTGGTTTGATTGTATCTTTATGGGTTTTTGAGGCATCATTGGCAGAAGCGTTGTCCGATGGTTTCTTTGGGTCATTTTGGACAAAATAGGTTGATTCTGAATGTTGTCCGGGCGGTACGTTTAATTCACACAAGAATCCTGTCGGCACAGTTCCTGCCCATGTCGTTCCAAAAAGACATGTCCCCCATAAGGCCATTGCTATGAAAAATCTGTTTGCCATGGTCATTTCAGATATCTGCAAACCCGAAAACCGACATCCTCACGTTTGTCATCACCGTAACTGCGATAGGCCAGCCTCAAGGTGTTGATGGTTCCATGTTTCCAGCCGGACCCTCTGATCACATGGTGTTTGCCGTTTTTGGGTCCGGTTGGGTCCACATATGTTTTTTCGGGATCATAACTGTAAATTGAATAAAAATCGTGACACCATTCTGCCACGTTGCCGCCCATATCATACAGGCCCAGGAAATTGGATTTAAATTTTGCCGGCGGCGCTGTTGTTACATACCCATCATTGTAACCTTCGAGAACGTTTGGAAGCAAGTTTTTTGCAGATTGGTCGGAATAATTCCCGGACAACTGAACAGGAGGAAATTTGTTTCCCCATGGATATTTCGAAAATGCTTGTTTGCCGAGAAACCGGGCACAGTACTCCCACTCTGCTTCGGTGGGCAGCCTGTAACCGGTGTTTAACGGCTCGACGGCAATCAACGTGTTTCCTTTTTGAACATAAGCCGGTGGCAGTGACGCTTTGGCGCTGAGCCAGTTGCAGAACCGGGCAGCCTGTTCCCAAGTAACTCGAACCGCGGGCTGAGCAGCATTGTTGAGACTCTGTGATTTAACAAAGCCTGAATTGTGTTTCGCCATAAATTCCTTGAATGCCTGGTTGGATACTTCTTTAAGGCCCATGTAAAATGGTCGTTTTAGTATAATCTTTCTAAGGGTCTCATTGGATCTGTGACCCTGTTCTCTGCGTGAAGATCCCATGGTGTAGGCCCCGGTCTTAATTAATTTCAATCTGTAGCCTGTCTTGGCTGTAATCACCAATGGTTCAGTTTCTTTGGACGTCCCCTTTTTCTTAAGTGCAACTTTCAATTGTTTTGGAAATCCAGGCTGGGGTGTGATGTGGATTCGATAAGGATGAAAGCCTTTTTTATTGAATTCCAGTTTGTGTTCCACGGCGATCAGATTTAATTTTTTCGGAACAACACCCCATGATTTGCCGTCTATGATGAGTTCGGTGTCAGGCGGTTCAACCGATAGGCGGACGATGCCTCGTCTGGGTTTTAAATTCACATTGAGCGTTTTTGATGCAGCCGATGCAACTTGTACGTCACGGTTTGTTTTTTCATAACCGGCCTTTGAAATTTGAACAACATGATGTTTGTCCGGAGAAATATCGCGTGTCAGGGGTGTCTGACCGACAAAAGTCCCGTCAATGATGATATTGGCTCCGTCAGGTTTGGTGTTGATCGTCAATTTGCCGTCTGCCGGCTGAAGCCTAACATCGCTTATTTCCTGAGGTTCATTCGGTTTTACATTCAGTCGGTGTTTCCATGTTTTAAAACGATCGGCGCTGATTTCAAGAAGATAAGATCCAGGCGACAGTTGAGTGTGTAAAGGGGTTTTCCCAAAGGGTTTCCCGTCGATCAAAACATTTGCATCCAAAGGCACGGAGCTGACGGTGATATCCGACCAACCCGGAAGCAGCGCCAGGTTAACCTCCTGAAATTTATCACAACCGTGTACGTTAACATCGGTCTGAAAGTTCTGATAATTCTCGGCACGAATTTCAATGTTGTGCAGACCCGGCAGTATTTCGAGATTCTCTATAGGGGCGTTTCCGACCACAGTACCATCGACATATACTTGTGCCCCTAAAATGTTGCTTTCTGTATCACCTGAATCATATGTGCGGATCATCAGGCGACCGGGACGTTTTTGCATCTCTAAACGCAGGTTTTGGTGTTTTTCATCGCTGACATAAAATGTATGGTCAAGGGGTAAAAAACATTCTTTGAGAGCCTCCAGCGTGTATTTTCCGGGACGCATCAAGTAATAGTTACCGATTTTTGGCGTCAGGATACCCCCTGAAAACACGATACGTTCCGGAATCGGCTCGATGTCTATCACGACTTGCCGGGCGGTGAAGACAAACCAGGTCGAGATACAAAGAAAAATCAGGATGATTCCAATAAGAACGCCGACCCCCCATTTAAAAATACTAATCGGCTTGGGTCTTTTGGATGGCGGCTTGGACCGAAAGGATATGGGCTCGATTTTTGTTGGTATGTCTGTCAAAATCACACCTTAATGTTACAAATTATGGATACGCGCAACGATTTCTGGCCGGGTTTCACGGTGATTTTCAGCCGGACATCCTGGTATCCGTTGCGTGCCCCGACCACTGTATACGTGCCGGGTCTTAGCGATAATTCGCGTGTGGTAAATTTGCCGAGTTTTCCGACTTTATAAACGGCGATTTCCGTAAGGTTATCGGACTCGATCATTACTTTAACCGGAGTTTTTGCGAGAGCCACCAGGGTTTTTAGCTCGTTTAATCGGGCGGTAAAATGCGGACTTTTTTGTTCCAGTTTTTCGGCCTTTTCAATCAAACGTATCGCATTTTCAAGCTGCTGGTCCGATTCCATGACGTTGGGTTTTTCAATAAAAAATCCCATCCGTTTGGCAACCCGAATGTGTTCCAAAGCGCGTCTTTTACCCTGGACGGCAAAACTGATATCAGGATCAATTTTAAGAACTGCCAGATAAGATTTAAGGGCCTGTTCCCAATTTTCAGCCTGTTCGGCAGACGTTGCTTTTTGGTGCAGTTTTTCAATTTTATCTAACCGGATGGCCTCGTCAACTTGCAATAAAGCGCTTTTTACTTCACGTGATTGGGGTCGGAACGATTTTGCCTTTAAAAGCGTTGCTCTGGCGAGCTGATAATGGCCATTGTGATATGCCGTCAGCCCGTCCGAAATGAGTTTCTGAAATTGTTCGTCGACGATTTTTTCTTTCATCCGGTTTAAGCCGTTTTGAGCTTCCCCGGATTCAGGGTCCAATTGTAACGCTCTCTGGTAATCGGCATGTGCAAAGGCAAACCGATTAGTTCCCTCATGATTTTTTCCTAATGTTATCAGGCGTTTAACTTCATCAAGCTTTTCAGCCCGTTCTAAATTCCGTTGGGCGGATTCATCGGACGGTTGAATCTTTAACGCGGTAGAAAATTTTTGTTGGGCAATGACGCTGTCACCAATTTCAAGAGCCTTCTGACCTTCTTCCACCAGTTTTTGAAACACCGTCCCGGAGTTTTCGATCAACGCTTTTGCTTTATTGGCGGCTTGTTCATATTTTATAGCTGCTAAAGCAAAGGAACGATCTATAAGCAGCCGGTCTCCTTCCTGGCCAAGGGATGTCATGGCTTCATATTCTTTGCCGCCCCACACGTAACCCTCTTTATCATCGATCTCTTTTTTAAGTTTCAATAACGTTGCCAATTGTTTGTCTGCCGTTTCTTTTTCCAGTTCAAGTTTGGCAGTGTCGACGGTTTGAACAGATTTGATTGACGGTTCAACTTCTGGTTGTTGCGCTAAGGGAGAGAAAACCGGTTCTGTCGTGGTGCCGGTCCGGCCCTGTTTTTTTAAAATCCTGGTTTCCGATGATTCTGTATGCTCCATGTCTTTAGCCAGATTCACCGGATGTCTCGATAAATGGCGAATAAGAAGAAAACCGCCTGCAACTATTGAGGCAAGAATTACGAAAAACAACATAATGGTGACAGAGATTATTCGAAAAGAACGCTTTGGGTCGGGCGGGTCACTTTTTTTGCGCACCTCAAGGGGCGTGATGATTTCCACGCCAAAATCTGAAGTCTGTTTACCTTTAGGAGGTTGAGTGGGTGTGTCGGATGGCATAATTGAATTTGATGCTCGATTTTATTCAGGGTCTTCGGATGTTGTTTTTTCGTTATCTTCCAAAGAGATATCCAGATCAAAGCCGGTTTCTGTGATATATATCTGTCGCAGCAATTCACGCCAGTGTTTAAATTGTTCTTCAGCCGATCCGGTCAGCTCATACTGCTTGCCTTCGAATTCCATGACAATAGGTTGCATCTCACTGCCAAACGATTCGCTCAGCTCCTTGATTGCTTCCGAGTGGATTTCAGCTTCTTTGGTAACATTAAACCCGTTGACGATCACCTGACCGCCGATTAAAATCATACCCATCTGAAGTGCGCCGGTGTTTTTGACTTCTCCCGCATTCAGGGCAATCGCACCTGCTACCAGGAGCGCACCTATCAACTTTTGGTTTAAGGCGCTACGTTCAATTTTCTTGATGGCCTTAATTTCTTCATAGTTGAGCTCGCGCCAGTTCTCATAGGAAGGCCACATGTTTGCATAATACTCTTGATAGTACTCATTCAAGGTGTCCACATACATGTATTCCCGCTCCCGTATCTTTAGCAGACGGGTCATTATGGTGTCCTCATCGGCAGGCAGTCGATTAACGGTGATGAGATTTTTTTTATTTTCTGTCAGATATCCATCGTAGACGGCCGGCGCAAAGTCTTGTGCAAATTTTAATTTCGAGACGGTACGGATGTTCTTGATCTCTTCAGGGGGCAACTTCATGAGATAAGTGGCGATATCATTGGAGATGGTATTGTATAGATCCTGATACGCATCTTTTTCTCCGACCTGATTTCCCGAATAGAATGCCAGGGAGGCTTCGGATTTATATTTTTTGCTGAACCATTTTTTCCGGGTCGCATCCATCACATCGATTTGAAGTATCAACTGCTCTCCGTTGGATTCAAGAATTTTACCTTTGAGCAGAACGTCGATACTTTCCGTTTGACCTGGAAGGACACGCACTGCGCCCCAGTAGCTGCTTTGCTGTAAGGTATTTTTCAAATGATACGGCATGAAATGATGTTCTGCTTTTCTGATTTCCTGGCTGGTATGTTCTTCTTTGGCTTGCTCTTCTGTAAATTTGTCGGATTCAAAAACCAGAATGCCGACATCGAGCAGTTGGTCTTCAATGATTTCTTCCTGGGCTTTCATTATTGTCGTAGGACCGACCTTTTGAGCATTGAAGGTGGCACATCCTGTGAACAAAATTAAAATGAAAGTCAATAATATGAAGTTATGATGGACGCTATATTTCATCTTAGCACCCATTTTATTTGCGAACATTTTTTTTATATTGTTCATATTCTTTCCAGAGCTTTTCTTTAAGTTCAGGATCGGATTCTTTTTCTGCCGCTTCGCGAAGCTGTCTGGCCACGATGTCGTCATTACTTGGATCGTAACGGTTTTTAGGATGACGAGAGGAACCTTCCACTCCTTCCCGGGATTTGCCTTGGGTGGACAATGCAGCGTCATCCCTGGTTTCTTTAGAGCTACTTTCCTTTCCGGCGTCTAAGGCGCCTGTTTCTTTTTTGGCCTCTTCCGGTTCTTCGGATGAATCCTGATGGGAATCAGCGCTTTCTGCTTTAGAATCGCTATCTATCTCGATGCCCTTGTCACGCAGGCGTTGTGCTGCAGCTGCAGCCGCTTCGGCCAGATCCTGCAGTTTTTCCGATGATTTTGCCTGGATCAAATCCAATTCCGTGAGCAGCATCTCATCGAACTCGGCCAGGGAACTGTCGAGCTGGCGATCCAAGACGGTCACTTCATCAACGACCTGTTCCTCGGGAATGGAAGGGTCCAGCATCGCTGAAGTATCATCTGAAGATGATGCCCCATAAGTTGCTTTTCGGGTGTTATATTTGGCGCTAAGTGCTTCCAATTTTTCCACTTTCTTTCGGTTTTCAGCAACCATGGCCTGCACTCGAATTAAGTACGTATCATAATCTTTTATGATATCCGGCGATGTGTGCTCGGATTGTTTTAACTTCTCCAGCTCAAAAGAGATGCGTTCCTCGGTGGCCATACTGATACGTAAATCCTTGCGTGCCGATTCAAGGGCAGATTCAATTTTTTGCATAGAGGCGGCATATAAGCTGGTAGACAGCACAAGCAATAACACGGTGGCCGAAATAGCTTTACACCATTTGGAAGCGTTTATAATCATTGTTGAAACCTGTTTGTTAATAAATTAAAAATGACACTTGCACTGGCTAAATATAAGAAATTTGAAGAGTTGTGTCAAGGTGGGCACGGTTTTGCCCCGGGAGTGGGTCAATTTGGATAAATAGGGTGAGTTTATATTAGTGAGTGTCCATCCATAGATGGTCTTATTGCCCAATCCGCCGGAGGCGGAAAAGTCTCTGCGCCAGCCCTGCCTGCCCCGTAGGTAGGAACTATCGTACTGGGGTGAAATGCGGAGCCTATTTCTCTGGGGTTATGCTCAAAAATAATAAGCCTCGGAATATCAAATATGTGCCTGCGTTTATTTTTTTCGCAGGCCTTGATCTTGAACAAAAATTCTCATTTATGGATGAACACTGGTGAGGTCTTGATGGATGGATCAATACTTATGGTTGTCGAAAAGGGACCGGAACGGTATATTTGCTCCTATTGATGACCGGAATTTCAAGGCTAAAAATTTTACAGATATCTCTTGCCTGCTAAATAGTTTATAGTCCAAATACTGGCAAGAGATCGCCAAAATGAACGGGGACAATTTTTTGAGATATTATTATCCGTATTTCTTTATGCGTGAAAATAGATGCTTTACAAGTTATCAAAGGTCTGCGAACATCGTAAAAGGGTGTCAAATGGCTGCGTATTCCCGAATATGATTTCCCCATTTTCTAACCGGATCTTCTTAAAATACCTCAATCAAGAACGACAAAAAAATGACGCATTCCCACCAGATTAGCATAAGTAAATAACTATTAGAAATATTAACAAATAATTTATATAACCAACCAGGGTGCTGCGCCATAATAATATGGTTTGATACTGCAAAGGTCTTTTTTTCCAACTCCTATCTATCAAAGACCGAACATAACCTATTATAATCATGTCTTTTTTATCATATCTGCAAAATCCTTCAGCCTTTTCTCTCAAAAGGCATACAAATTTCCAATCTTTGACATAGGCCCTCAGCGATAGGGTTCTAATCTATTGAAATCTCACTAATTAATTATGACCGTCTGGTTTTGCACAGATTTTGCATAGCTAAAATAATATGATGGGTATAGCAGCCAAATTTATCAAACCTAAACTGGACCGGCCTGTTAATAACAATCTTTCCTCTTTGCCTTTCAATCATTTATGGGCGGTGATGAAGAGAAATTTAAGGAGACATAATGTATCTTTCTCACTATAATTTAAAAGAAAAACCTTTTCAGATAAGCACAGACCCAAAATTTATCTGGTTTGGAGAGAAACACCGGGAAGCCCTTGCCGTTTTAGAATATGGTGTTATCGACAATAAAGGATTTCTCCTTATCACAGGCGATGTGGGTACAGGAAAAACAACGCTTATCAATGCATTATTAAAGCGACTTGGCAATGATGTTGTTGTCGCCAACATAACCAACCCTATCCTGGAGGAACTGGACTTTTTCAATATCGTTGCGGATGAATTTAATATCAATAAACATTTCAGCAACAAAGCGGATTTTTTAATTCATTTTAGCCGTTTTTTAAACGACTGTTACACAAAAAAGAAAAAAGTCATCCTTGTCATTGATGAGGCTCATAAATTGGATCAAGACCTTCTTGAGCAGATACGGCTCTTTTCAAATATCGAAAGGCAGAATACTAAACTGATAAATATCTTTTTTGTCGGTCAAAATGAATTTATTGATATTATTTCTGATAACCAAAATAGAGCGTTAAGGCAAAGAATCAGTATCAATTACCATCTTGGTCCTTTGAGGGAATCTGAAGTAAGGGAGTACATTCTTCAACGTCTCAACGTCGCAGGTTTGAAAGAGAATATTTTCAATGACAATTCAATAAGTGAAATTAATTCTTTTTCAAAGGGGTATCCGCGACTCATAAACATTATTTGTGATCATGCGTTATTGACCGGGTATGTTAAAGGAGTAAAAACAATAGATGAAGAGATCATAAGAGAATGTGCAAATGGGCTATTTCTAACAAGAGAAAATGACGATTACTCTAAAAATGATCTAAAAATCACACAAGAGGCAATTCCTGAAACTGAAAAGGAACCAACGATAACGCCTTCAGAATATACAAATAGATACAACTTGCCAGAAGAAAAAATTGATTATCTTCTTGATAATCCCCAAACCATAGAAAGAAAAACTCATGAATTTGTAGAAGAACCCTCTTTAAAATTATCATCGAAGAACTTTAGATACTTGGCCGTTGCAGCGATATTGGTGATTGCGTTGGGGTTTCTTTATTATCCGGGCAATTTAAGTGGACACATCGGCAATATCAAAAATTATTTTAAACCGGCTCCAAATGTACAAGAAAAAATAGCATCAGCCAACATACCGAAAAATACAACATCAAAGCAAAATATAAACTCGGCTATTCAGGGTTCGAATAAACATGACGATACACAGTTTCAGTCAACAGAATTGGCTGCTGAGCGTTATCATCCACCGACAGTAGAAAAAAAGAATGTTACAGTACGACAAGAAATATACAGGACCCAAAAATTACCCCCCGCTGAAGACGTTAATCAAGAGAAATCCCCGGATAAACCGGATAACATATTTAAATCACAAGAAGTGCCAAAGCATAAGTTCATCACAAGCCAGAAATATACTATCAATTACAGTAACAATTCATATGATTTTTCAGATAAGAACGTTCAAACATTAAAACGAATTGCCAAATTACTTGTTCAACATCCAAAAGCGGATATTATTGTCAAAGGCCATACGGACTCTCACGGGAATAATGAATATAATAAAAAGCTTTCAAAATTAAGGGCACATTCTGTTAAAAGCTATTTTGTAAATCAAGGGATTAACTTCTCAAGAATTAAAGCCTTTGGGATGGGAAAAAAGAATCCAATAGAATCAAACAATACTCTGGAAGGGAGAAGACGGAATCGTAGGGTTGAGATCGAGCTTATTATTCATAAAACATGATTATTTTAAAATTTAATTTTCTATTCTCTTTTTCATAATACCAGATCACAAAACGGTAGTCATGGCGAGTCGGGTAGACCGGAGGAATTTCACCTCCAGTCCCCCACAGAATTATACCTGAACCTCTCGATTCATATGGCTCCTGTCAGCCATGCACTTGATGCATCTCATCATTAAACCGACGCAGAAAGAAATTAACGCCTCCCAGTTTCTGGTAGGCTTTAATTTTTCGAGTAGATGCGATTGTTATGCGACTGATTACACATTTTGTGTATAGAGTGCTATTGTTTGCAGCAAATCAAAAGCTATGACACTGAGAAGGGCGGGGTCATATCTTGAATTCCCTTCACAATCATTTCTCTAAATTCAGGAGTGTCTTCGTGTCCATGAACTTTTGTTGCATGATGAACGGCAGCTTCTAACAGCTCGTCCCTTGTGTCAGCCGAAAGCGCTAAAGTACACTTAGCATCATTAGGATAGTTGCGACAATCAATAAAGTATCGTTCCATGATCATGGTCCTCCCATTGTTAAAAGTGAAAATAATGTAGGTTGCTGTTAATTTAAAAGAGAGCAGCCTGAATGGTCAATATAGAATAATACCACTTTGTGGCGTGTCAAATCTAAAAGGCTTGGCTGCTAGTCTGCTGTTTGATCCAAAAAATCTATCAGATTGAACTTTTTTTTACAGGATGTGATATATGGAATCAGTTATAATAAGCTTCAGATGATGTTTATGGTAAGATATCTTTCTTAAATATGATGAGTTTATGAGTTTAAAGAGGAAAACAATTTGAGAAAATTAATTTGTTATTGTTTCAATTATTCTGCTGAAGATATCAAGCAAGATTATTTAAAAAATGGTCATTCTACGATAATGGGAAAGATTCAATTAGAAAAGAAATCCGGGGATTGTCAATGTGCAAAGAAAACGAGTTAAATCCTTAATTTGATAAGTTTTCGCCGCTGTTATGATCATTTTGACATTATCTTCTGAATACTGCCAAAATTCCGTATCCAGGGTTTCAGTGAAGCAAAGCGAGCAGCGGCCTTTTCCGCATCTACGCGATTAGAAAAGCTGCCGTAGATGGCGACATAAAAATTCCGCCCTTTTTGTTTTTTTCGATAATAGGCAAAGCTGCCACCTTGGGATTGTTTCTTTATAAACGCCTTTACCGCCTGCTCGCCGCTCATCGCCGACAGTTGTAAAGTATAGTGTTCGGGATTGCGACCTCTGATCCACTCGACATTTTCAATACGCTGTGATTTTTTGGCTGTGGTCTCTTGTTTTGAACCGGATTGCTTCCGGCCCCGGTTTATTTGATGCTCAGCCGTCATTGAACCGGAGACTTGACCACCCAAACATTGCGCCACGGCTAGTTCCTGGCCCTGGTTGACCTGCTGATATTTTTTCCAAAAGGCGGTGTCGATTTTTTTGTGTGCGGCCGGGACGTCGTTTTTTCGGTAACGGCTCACCTGAGATGGTCCGCCATTGTAGGCAGAATAAGTGGCGCGGGCCAGATTAGATAGATCGCCTCCATGTTTATGCTCTCGCTGTTTCAACGCGTAATTGACCATGAATTTGAAAAGGATTTCGCTTCCTGCACGAACGTTATAGGTGATGTTCCATTTCAATTTTGAGGGAGAGTAAAAGCCGCGCCATACCTTTTCATTGATCTGTAACATGCCGATATCGCCTGACGCGGAAATAAGGGGAACAACCTTGCGGTTTTGTACGATGTATTGACGCCAGCAGCTTTCTTGCCATGCGGTGGTAAGCATCAGTTTGCGGTAAATACGGGCGTGCTCCTGAGCTATTGATGACGAACGAATTCGAGCATCCGCCTCTTTCAGCAATAACTTTCGAATTTCAAGAAGATAAGCCTTCAACTCGGCAGCGGTGGGTACCCAGCGATTCAGACGATCCATGGGGGTTGCGGCATAGACCGGCCGGATCAGTTGGAAGTTTAAACCCTGTGATCTTTTTTGTTGGGTGATTTCATCAGACCTTCCGAAATCAAACAGTTGTTGTAGTACCGGATCGAATTCATTCAGATATTTCAGCGGATCAATGGATGGGGCATCATTTAGAAGACGTGCCAAACGTCTCAGACCGTCAGTGGATATATCCAGCCCCACCGCAGGCGCCAAACGATCCAGCGCATTGAGTGCGTCAGCCGCTGTTATGAACGACAAATAAGGCAGCAGATTCTGTTCCGGTGAATGAACGCTGATTTCCCGCATTACCGGCTTAAGCCGCTCCCAGCTTCGGATAAACAATTGTTTGACCGGGTCGGTTGCGCTTTGCGAAGGTTCACCGAGAATCGACTTAAACTGGTAGCGTGCATCCAGAAGTATCTCCAACAGGGCGGCACGAAGTTCTTCCGAGCGAGTGGCAGTGGCGGCTTCCTTGATGACAAACGTCAAAAAAGCATCGCAGTTTCGGTACCGTTGTTCCAGCTGCTGCATTTCATGTTCACTAAGGGTGGGCTCCGGCTCGGCTTTGGAAACGGTTTCGATATCAATTCGCAGCCGGACATCCAGCCCGTTGGGCCGGACCGCAAGGTGATCGATACGCAGGCTGTCGATCATTCCTGTTAGGTGATCTGCCGGATAATGGGGTAAAAAGTAAGGTAAAAGGGCTTTGAGCTGATCGGTTTCAGGTTTCAGATCCAGCCTGTAGCGGCTTAACAAAAGATGTAATTGTTCTTTCATCGCCTGCAGGACGTAACTATCCTTAAGCAGCCTGCCCTGTTGATCATAAAGTCGCGTGGTCTGCACCCTAAACTCTAAGGACAACGATTGACCGCTTACTAAAACAGGTTTGCCGGTAACCGTCGTTCGTCCGGTCCAGCGGGTAATGACCCTACAGGCACCGGTTGTAGGGTCGCCGATGGTTGCAAGAATTTTCGCATCCACTCGCAGCAATTCTCCCTCTGCTGACAGATAAGGTTCCGAAAAGGTAATACTTGTGCAACCGTTGTCATCTAATAGATATTTTGCAGTGTTATTCGGGCCTTTAAAATTATTCCGCATCATGAGAAGCTGCAATTGCTGGTAGTCAAGAAAGACAGGGATGGTAATCGTTTCAGCCCGCACTGCGATTGGTTTGACGATCAGTGCCACAATCATAATGGCATACAGGATAACTGTCCGGCGAGAAAGCATAGGTGTTCCTTTTTCAAAAATCTTTCAAGATGCTGAGAAATATATCTAAAGCATAATCGATATCCGAAGAAGTCACATGATAATTAGTAACAGCTCTTAACCTGTTCGGTGTCGTAGGGAGCAGGCGAATGCCCCGGCTGTGGAGTCTTTCTGTCAATAACTGTGATGACAGTCTTTTTTTCGTTATATCAATAAAGACAATATTGGTCGTTACAATATCCAGATCAATGGATAAGCCCTCCAAATTTACAAGGCCTTGGGCCAATTTTCTGGCGTTTTCATGATCATCTGCCAGGCGATCCACCATGTCGGTCAGCGCAACGATACCGGCTGCAGCTAGAATGCCTGCCTGACGCATACCGCCACCGACGACTTTGCGGTTTCGTCGGGCTTCCGAGATAAAGTCTGTGTTTCCGGAAACGACAGAACCCACCGGTGCCGCCAATCCTTTGCTCAAACAAATACTGACGGAATCGGCTTTAGCAACAAGATCCTTTGCATCCACACCAAGGGCTGTTGTTGCATTAAAAAGTCGGGCGCCGTCTACATGTAATTTAAGCCCATAACGACGGGCCAATTCTGCTACAGACCTCATATAGCCAACATCCAGGGGGCTGCCGCTGCAACGGTTATGGGTGTTTTCCAAAACAATGAGTTTTGTTTTGGGAAAATGGACGTCGTCCGGACGAATGGCAGCTTCTATATCAGCCAATGCCATTGTTCCGTCCGGCTTATTTTCCAGGCAGCGAGGGTGTATGCCGCCCAGTGCGGCGGATCCTCCCTGCTCATAAACGAACATATGGGACTGATCACCGAGTATCATTTCATTGCCCCTGCCGCAGTGTGTAAGCTGGCTGACCAGATTTGCCATGGTTCCGCTGGCTACAAACAACGCCGCTTCTTTTCCTAACCGTTTAGAAACCATTTCTTCGAGGCGGTTTACTGTGGGATCTTCACTAAACACATCGTCTCCAACTTTTGCCTCGGACATGGCCTGACGCATGGCGGGCGTCGGCTGTGTAATGGTGTCCGATCGCATGTCAACAATACGCATTTCTTGTCTCCTTTAAATTAAATTTCCCTGTACAATTTTATGACGGTTTAAATTAAATTTTCAAGGCATATTCTTGACTATTTCTTAAGGTTAAAGTTAATAAAAGATATTCAAAGCGCTGTATAAAATTTACTCAAGTTTTGCATCTTATAATGGCTAATATGATTTTAGGTTAAAAAATTTTCCGGTTTGCTACACTGTATCGGCGTTGCTTGGAATTAAGGGTGTGAAACTTGGGTAAGTTATTTGTCGAACGTTTAAAGGAGAAATTGACCATGGCCAAACTTTTATGGAAACCATCTGAGGAAAGAATCCAAAGCACCAACATGTATCGATTCATGAATTTTGTTAATACAAAGTTCAATAAAAGTTTTACTGAATATCCGCCACTTTACCAATGGTCTATAGATAATATTCCTGATTTCTGGGCGGCAATATGGGAATTTGTAAAAATAAATGCATCAAAGCCTTATAATCAGGTCATTGACGATGTAAAAAAAATGCCGGGTGCCAAATGGTTTTCCGGATCGCGGCTCAATTTTACCGAAAATCTTCTGCGATTCAGGGACGATCAGACAGCGCTCGTCTTTCGAGGAGAAGATCGGGTGACCAGAAAAATGACGTATGCCGATCTGTACGATGAAACGGCGCGCGTGGCCCGGTCTTTGAAATCAGCCGGTGTTCAGGCCGGCGATCGGGTGGCCGGCTTTATGCCCAACATGCCCGAAACCGTCATTGCCATGCTGGCTACCGCCAGCATCGGTGCGACCTGGTCTTCGTGTTCTCCGGATTTCGGAACAAAGGGGGTGCTGGATCGATTCGGCCAGATCGAACCCAAGGTTTTGTTTACGGCGGACGGATATTTTTTCAAAGGAAAACACTTTGACAGCCTGGATAAAATTTCAAACATCATCAAAGAGATTCCTTCCATTGAAAAAGTGGTCGTGGCGCCGTACACTCAAAAAAAATCGGATATTAAGGGGTTGTCGAATGGTGTTCATTACAAGGATTTTCGGTCTTCAGAATCCAACCTAAACATCGAGTTCGCACAACTCCCTTTTGACCATCCCCTTTACATCATGTATTCGTCCGGTACCACCGGGCTTCCAAAATGTATGGTTCAGAGTGCCGGAGGGATTCTCATTCACCATTTAAAAGAACTCGTTCTTCACACGGACTTAAAAAGAGAAGATACCATCTTTTACTTCACCACGTGCAGTTGGATGATGTGGAACTGGCTGGTCAGTTCTTTGGCCGTGGGCGCAACACTGGTTCTTTTTGATGGCAATCCCTTTCACCCGGATCCCGGAGCACTTTGGCAGATCGCTCAGGATGAGAAAATATCGATATTCGGAACCAGCGCCGGTTACATTGCTGCATTGCAAAATGCTGGCGTAACGCCCGGTAAGACATACGACCTCACGCCGCTTAAAGCGCTGCTTTCAACAGGATCACCGCTCTCTAACGAAGGGTTTGAGTATATTTACAGAGAAGTTAAAGCGGACCTTCAGTTGGCCTCTATATCCGGAGGTACGGATCTCAACGGCTGTTTCGCCTTGGGAAACCCCATGGGACCGGTATATGCCGGTGAACTTCAGTGTCGAGGGTTGGCCATGAAGGTCGAGGCTTTCGATGAGAACGGAAAATCGGTTATCAATCAGCAGGGCGAACTGGTATGTACGGCGCCTTTTCCGTCCATGCCCATCTATTTTTGGAATGATCCGGACAACCAAAAATATCATGACGCATATTTTGATGTTTATCCCAATATCTGGCGGCATGGGGATTATATTCTGATCACAGAGAGAGGCGGTGTCGTTATTTATGGTCGGTCGGATGCTACCTTGAATCCCGGTGGCGTGCGCATCGGTACCGCCGAGATCTATCGCCAGGTGGACCTTTTAGAGGAAATCGAAGACTGTGTTGTGGTGGGGCAGAATTGGAAAAATGATGTTCGGGTGATTCTGTTTGTCAAAATGGGCCAAGGACACGAGTTGACCGATGAAATTATTAAAAACATAAAAACCACCATTCGTTCCAATGCCTCTCCACGGCATGTACCCGCTATCATTGTTTCGGTTCCGGATATTCCCTATACCCATAATATGAAAAAGGTGGAACTGGCCGTGAATAAGGTCATTCACAACCGGCCGGTTCTCAACAAGGACTCACTGAAAAACCCGGAATCGCTGGATTATTTTTCGAATTTAAAGGAGCTTCAGGTATAAACAATTGACGATTTTCGATTGAAAATTGAATATTAATGAAAAGATAGCGCGGAACGATACGGCAAAGTAAAAAGTTAAAGCTCCCCCGCATAACACTTGCGGGATAAAAAGGCGTCGCAAATTTCGTTGAATGAGGCGTACTTATGTACGCCGCAGTGAACACGAAATGAAGCGCAACGCAGAAATTGGATTTTTTACGAAGCCGTCACTGTTGACATCTACCATTAATGCAAAATCCGGAATCACCGCATTCGGAATCATCGGTACATTTCTGTGGCTCTGTTGTTTCTTCTTTACTTTCTTTTTCAACAGCAAGCCTGGCTTCCATTCCATACCGGATTTGTTTTGCTATTCTGTTGTTTACCCTAACCTTGGCAAATGACTCCGAAGCCTGCTCAATTGGCCCGCAAGTGATTTCTTCATCTGAATCTGGAGAAGAAAAAAAACATACCTTAGCGCCCATTACAAATCCGTCAGCGATGCTGCCATTAATGAAGATGTATTTTTTACTTGAATGAATTCTCGTAACCTGTGCGGCCATAGAAATGCTTTGAAAAAATGTCGCAGCGATTATCATAATTGATAGTGCCACAAGTAATACTTTGATTTTTTGCATAACATCCACCTTTTAAGATGTATCTTGCTTATTTTAGTTCATACATTTTGCAAATTAAGAGGTAAAAAAGTAAAAAAATAATACCAAGAAAGAACGATTTGGTAAAGATCTTAATTCAAATCGTGAAATGGCCGGTAAAATAGATGCTTCGAATGATTTTCATGCGGATAAAAGCTGTGAAGCAATTATAAAAATCTGTGGACACTGAATGGTTAACCTGTTTGGCTAAAATATAAACTGTCGGTGGACGAAGATGAATTGACAATTGTTAAAAATAGGGTTTCCTTGACCTGATACCTGAAAAATATGACCGGAATTTCAATCCTCGAATCTTTACAGATATCACAATGCCTGCTAAATTATTTATAGCTCAACTACCGGAAAGAAATCCAAAATTTGATTTCGGTTATGAGCCTTCAATTTTTGGAGGTTGAAGGTTGAGGCAAGAAATCATCATTGTATCTCAAAATTTGACATATAGCGCTCGCATTTTGTATATCTATAACACGTTATGAAATATTCAATAACCTTGGATGACTTGTGGACAAACATTTGTAAGACATCGAGCATCAAAATTACAATAGACTGTTTCTGTATAAGGATGCCAATCAAGCAAACGATAAGCCATGATTATAAAAAATAGCAACTTCAATGCCAAATTCGAAAAAATATCTAAAAGCGCCTTTAGAAATTGGGGTTGGGTGGTGGTTTTTGCCATTGCCTTTGCATGGGTTGAAAGCGCTGTTGTTGTATATCTCCGTGAAATTTATTTTAACGGAGGATTCAGCTTCCCTCTGGTAATCAAGTGGGAAGACGGTAAACACGTTATCGATCCTTTGATTCGAATCGAGTTTGTCCGTGAAATTGCCACAATCATCATGCTGGTGGCAGTGGGCTGGGTTGTCGGAAGGAACAGATTTCAAAAGTTTTGCTTTTTTATGATTGCCTTTGGAATATGGGACATATTTTACTACATTTGGCTGTATGTCATGGTGAGCTGGCCCGAAAACCTTATGACATGGGATCTTTTGTTTTATGTGCCGCTACCCTGGGTAGGCCCGGTAATTACACCGGTATTGATTGCGCTTGCTATGGTGGTGGCAGGCTCTCTCATTATTTATTATGATGAAAAAGGATATGATATCCGCTGGCGGTGGTACGACATGGTAGTCGAACTGAACTGTGGTTTGCTCATGATCGTGGCATTTTGTTGGGATTGGAAGAATATTATTCAAATCCCCGGTGATATTGAAAGAACAGGGATTCCCAACCCTTTTGCATGGTGGCTTTACCTGCCAGCCTATCTATTTTCCATTGCCTATTTTGCCGTAAGGTTGAGGCAAATCATTATTACTGGCCACCCAATTCCGGTGGGTGAACTTGATCGTTAAGATTTCATTACGCATTACTCCAACGAACCTGTAACGAATCCCGATTTCATGTAACTACTATATGTCTTCAGTCACAAGAATTCAATTTAAATTGTGATATCAAATAATTATCTCTTTGTTTGGTGGTGAAACGAAAACTCCGCCTATTTTTTATCTAATACAATTATATTTTATAAAAAAATTAGAAACGCTCAGGGAATATAAAAATCCTTGCGGGGTTTTTTGCGTTATGGATCGTTTAAAAGTTAGAAGAACAATAAAATGAGATAGAGATAATTCATGTCGACCGTGCGACTCATTCCGCTGCAGCCTGAAATTGCGGGATAATTCCACCAACCAAAGATTCGTAGATCCGATACTGAGTTATTTCGCCCAGTAAGTCATCAACCTGTTTTTGAAGTGCCATGCGTTGTTCGCTTTGCAGCCAACGGTTCCAGTCGTCAAGGCTGTTCCAGGTGCTGATAACCAGGTACTCACCGGGACAGTCCAGGCAGCGAAATGTCCTGCCGGTAATGTAACCCGGCTGGATTGTGGCCAGAGATCGGAGTTCTATGATCAGTGGCGCCAGCTTGGCTGCTTTTTCTTTGTCGCTAAATGTGCGTTGGATCATAACCGAAATTGCCATGATGTCCTCCTTTTGTCAGAATCAGAATGTCATCTGATTATAACTCAATTTTTCCACAAAAGGTATATTTATTCTTGTTTATAAGGGCGAACTTTTCCTATTATTCCAAGATACAACAAATGTTATCTTCAAAAGGATCTTTGCCATCCTATTGGCCAAAAAAAATCCTGTGGCACAAACGTGCGCACAGGATTTTTAACAATATAGGATGTTCAGTTATTTCTTATCGTCGTCTTTGACCTCTTCGAAATCGGCATCCACCACATCCTCATCGGGAGCGGATGGACCGGCCTGTTCCTGACCCGCTTCCCCGGCTCCGTCCTGCTGCTGGTCGTCTGCCTTGGAAGCCTGCTGATACATGGCCTCGGCCAGTTTATGAGACGCCTGGGTCATTTCCTCGGTCAATCGTTTGATTTCTTCAGTGTCATCACCTTCCATGGCCTTTTTAAGGGGTTCAATGGCGGCTTCGACCTTGCTTTTGGTTTCGGCATCAACTTTGTCGCCAAGATCTTTGATTGATTTTTCTGTGGAATAGATCAGCGCGTCGGCATGGTTGCGGGCATCGACCAATTCTCTCTTCTTTTTGTCATCTTCAGCATGAAGTTCAGCATCTTTTATCAGTTCGTCTATTTCTTCTTTAGACAATCCGCTTGAAGCGGTGATCTGAATGGACTGTTCTTTACCGGTGGCCGTATCTTTGGCAGACACATTGACGATACCATTGGCATCGATGTCGAAGGTTACTTCAATTTGCGGTATACCTCTGGGTGCAGGCGGTATTCCCACAAGTTCAAAGCGACCTAACGTCTTGTTGCCGGCAGCCATTTCCCTCTCACCCTGTAAGACGTGGATGGAAACGGCCGGCTGGTTGTCTGCTGCGGTTGAAAAAGTCTGACTCTTTTTTGTCGGAATGGTTGTATTTTTTTCAATGAGACGCGTCATAACACTGCCCAGGGTTTCAATGCCCAGAGATAGAGGGGTTACGTCAAGGAGGAGAACATCTTTAACGTCTCCCTTAAGTACGCCACCTTGAATGGCAGCACCAATAGCCACAACCTCGTCGGGATTAACACCTTTGTGAGGTTCTCTTTCGAAAAGTTTCTTTACACGTTCCTGAACCGCCGGCATACGCGTCATGCCGCCCACAAGAATAACTTCATCAATGTCTTTGGGTGTCAGACCTGCATCCTTGAGTGCAATACGACAGGGTTTTTCCAGGTTGTCTAAAAGATCACTGATAAGCCCTTCAAGTTTGGCCCGGGTTATTTTTATGTTAAGATGTTTGGGTCCTGAAGCATCGGCGGTTATGAATGGAAGATTAACATCTGTTTCCATGGATGTGGAAAGTTCCATTTTTGCTTTTTCAGCAGCTTCTTTAAGCCGCTGCAAAGCCATTTTATCATTTCTTATATCAATTCCCTGATCTTTTTTGAATTCACTTGCAAGGTAATCGATAAGCCTTAAGTCAAAATCTTCACCGCCAAGATGGGTATCGCCATTTGTGGCCTTAACCTCAAATACGCCTTCACCGATTTCTAGAATCGATACGTCAAATGTACCTCCGCCCAGATCAAAAACAGCTATTTTTTCTTCTTTTTTCTTGTCAAGGCCATACGCCAGGGATGCAGCGGTGGGTTCATTGATGATCCTGAGCACATTTAGGCCGGCGATCTTCCCGGCATCTTTGGTTGCCTGTCGCTGACTGTCATTAAAATAGGCAGGCACTGTAATCACTGCGTCTGTCACTTTTTCGCCAAGGTATTCTTCGGCGGTATGCTTGATATTGGATAGAATAAAGGATGATATTTCTGCCGGACTGTTCAATTTTCCTCTCAAGTTTATACGCAAATCCCCATTTTTAGCCTGTTCAATCTTGTAAGGAAGTATTTTGATATCAGTTTGAACTTCTTTTGATGCATACCGTCGGCCAATAAGTCTTTTTACCGCAAAGACCGTATTTTCGGGATTGGTAATTGCCTGCCGTTTTGCAATTTGACCCACCAATCTTTCCCCACTTTCTGAAACAGCGACGATGGAAGGTGTGGTACGTCCTCCTTCAGGGTTGGTAATAACTTTTGCATCACTACCTTCCATGACCGCGACACAAGAATTTGTGGTTCCCAAATCGATTCCAATGACTTTACCCATGTGCTTTCCTCCTAACATTTACGATAGTCTTTTTTATATGTTTCCTTTTATTTTGTTTGATCTTTTTTCGTCTGGTTTTCAGGTTTTTTGGAGACAACGACCATGGCCGGCCTTAGAAGTCTGTCATGTATCATGTATCCTTTTTGCAACTCCTTAACCACAGAATTTTCAGCATGCTTTTCTGTTTCTTCTTGCATGACGGCCTGATGTAAACCAGGGTCAAAAGTATCTCCTATAGAGTCAAACCGCTTTACACTGAATTGCTCCAACACTTTGAGTATCTCTTTAAGCGTCATATTGACGCCTTCCACCATTGAGCTGCCGGCGTGTTTTTCATTATTTGAAGACTCGATGGCGCGGTCTAAATTATCAATCACCGGGAGCATGGCCTTTACAAAGCTTTCGTTGGCAAATTTTCTGAAATCATTCATTTCGCGTGCGGCACGCTTTTTGTAGTTTTCAAACTCTGCGGATACCCTGAGCAAACGATCGTGGGTTTCTTTGGCTTCTTTCTCAAGAAATTCAACTTTTTCCTCCATTTCTTTGAAAGGGTCAAGAGGCTCAGAGCTGTCTTTTTCATTCAACTCTTTTTTATTATTGGCTTTATTTTCTTTTCCAGTGTCTTCAACGTTCGTATTAATTTTGACTTTCTTACCTTTTGCCATCAGCGTTGTTATCTCCTGATTTTTTTGAATATTTTCTACTCTGCCGTTAAAACTTTGAACCGACATCAAAACATCGCCAAAAAATAAGACTGTCTGGAATATTGTCAAGCCGGAAATAGGAATTTTATATTATAGGTTCAGGAATTTAGAGAACAGAAGGACGTTGTGAAAAATCATGGGAAAAAGTCGGTTGTGCACCCTCTGTCGAATTCTTACTGAAATATAACAAGCCAAAAAATTGACCGGGATCAATCCACGACACAGACCGCATTACTTATCGCTGCTTCCTTCCGGACCTGACGAGGTTCGTAACCGTCTGTTGCGCGGTGGCCGATCAGATTGGCCTATAGGCTTCCAGATTAAAACCCTTAAGAGGGAATTCAGCCCCGCATGAAGCGGATTTCGGGAAAAGGGCACCGCTAGCTCCCCGCCTAGCACAACCGTTATCATGAATATAATCGATAAAAATTTTTTTTCAAGGTAAAAAAGGTTTCGATTATTTAACTTTAAGAAAGGATGAACCCAAATTATAGGCGGCGGTTTTCGTGTTTTTTATTGACAACCACAGATCACTATATCATAATTTGAATGGATTTTATATATATAAATCATTGAAATATATTATAATAATTAAGAAGGCAATTTGTTCAGCCCCTATGAAATATTTTTTAAAAAAATTTCTTTCAGCTCGCTGCTTCATCCACCACACGGCATAGGCGGACAAGAAGGATTTTCAGCCATATCAGGATGGTAAACTTGAGTAAGTTATTACAAACTGTTGAAAAAACCATTGCAACTTATGGAATGCTTAAACCGAAAGATTCGGTTGTTATTGGCGTGTCGGGAGGGCCTGATTCAGTTGCGCTGCTTCATGTACTCTTCTTGATTGCACCCCGTTTTTCTCTCAAACTTGGGGTTGCCCATTTAAATCACTGCCTCCGCCGGAATGATTCGGATAAAGATGCTCAGTTTGTTGAAGTTTTGGCCCAAAAGTATGATTTGCCCTGTTACACTCATAAAAAGGATGTTTTAAAGTATCAGATCGAAAACAAACTTTCTATAGAAGAAGCTGCCCGGCGTGTTCGCTATACCTTTTTAAATAACGTTGCGAATACAATGCAGTACAACAAAATTGCAGTTGGGCATCATAGCGATGACAATGCGGAACTTATTTTGATGAATCTTTTTCGAGGAAGTGGAACGAAGGGTCTATCAGGCATACCTCCCGTAAGAGACCATAATATTATCCGCCCGCTGATAAAGTTAAGTCGATCCGAAATTATCGATTTTTTAAGTCAAAACAAATTAATATATGTTTCTGACGCATCTAACACGGACACAAAGTACTTAAGGAACAGAGTACGTCATGATTTAATCCCCTTGTTAAAAACAGCATACAATCCAAAAATTTCTGAAACACTAAACCGGCTTTCGTCAATTATAAGATCCGAAGAAGAATGGATTGACGATGTTGTTCATCCTTTTTATGAAAACACCGTAATTGATGTTCAGGAAAATTATATCATCCTTTCTGTTTCGATGCTTAATCGATACCACCCTGCACTGCAAAGGCGGATCATAAGAATGACAATTGCAAAAATAAAAGGGGACTTAAGGCGTATTCGGTTTGTCAATATCAATTCTATCATCGGCCTTTTAGAGAAAAGATCGGCCGATGGAAAGGTGGATCTTCCTGACCGCATTAGAATTCAAAGGGACCGGGATGCGCTCTATGTGTTTAAAGAACAACGTATGTTGCGTGATGTTAGTGAAAAATACAGCCATTCAGACACGTTTTCGTTTGAATATCAGATAGAAAAACTTGTATCTGTGTTTATAAGAGAAATAGGGGCGACCATTAAATTTACTGAAATGCATATGGAAAAGGTGTCCGATTATCGTTATACTGGACAACACACCAGTTTTTTTGATAAGGATACCCTAAGTTTTCCCATGGTAATAAGGAATTTTCGGTTGGGAGACGCTTTTAAACCATTGGGGGCGGGAGGAACGCAAAAGTTAAAAAAATTTTTTATTGACAAAAAAGTACCTCGAAGTGAACGGATAAAATGCCCCATATTGTTGAGCCGAGGGAAAATAATCTGGGTGGTCGGCCATAGAATTGATGAGTCTGTTAAAGTGATGCCTTCAACCAGAAATGTACTGAAAGTTGAACTTTTGCTTGCCTAATCAACAATGATGATTAATATTGAATGGTAATATTGATGTATCATTAATTGTCTCTTAGGGGGGTTAAAACTCTTGAATCCTTTTTACAAAAATCTGGCTTTATGGATAGTCATCACACTGATGATGATCATGCTTTACAACCTTTTCAATCAACAGCATCTGGCTGAAACCAGCATCAGTTATACTGAATTTTTAGCCATGGTGGATACCGAGCGTGTTTCTGATGTCGTTATACAGGGTCAAGAGCTCTATGTCACAGATTCAAATCGCAATCGCTTCAAGATATATGCACCCCAGGATGGTGATCTAATCAAAATCCTTCGGGAGAAGGGCGTTTCCATTAATGCCAAACCTGAAAGCGAGTCCCCATGGTACATGTCTGTTCTTGTGTCATGGTTTCCGATGATCGTACTGATCGGCGTATGGATATTTTTTATGCGCCAGATGCAGTCCGGCGGCGGAAAAGCCATGTCTTTTGGCAAGAGCCGGGCCCGTTTGCAAACTGATCAATCGAAAAAAGTGACGTTTGAAGATGTTGCCGGTATCGATGAAGCTAAAGAAGAACTTGGCGAAATTATTGAGTTTTTAAGAGAACCTAAGAAATTCACTCGTCTTGGAGGAAGGATACCCAAAGGGGTGCTTTTGATGGGATCCCCCGGCACCGGAAAAACCCTCCTTGCACGGGCGATTGCAGGTGAAGCTGACGTTCCCTTTTTTCATATCAGTGGTTCAGATTTCGTAGAAATGTTTGTCGGCGTCGGGGCATCTCGCGTCAGGGATCTGTTTGTTCAGGGCAAAAAGAATGCCCCATGCATTATATTCATCGATGAAATCGATGCTGTTGGAAGGCACAGAGGTGCTGGTCTCGGAGGGGGACATGACGAGAGAGAACAGACCTTAAATCAGCTGTTGGTGGAAATGGACGGGTTTGAATCAAACGAGGGCGTGATCCTTATTTCCGCTACTAACCGTCCTGATGTGCTCGACCCGGCCCTCTTGCGTCCCGGTCGTTTTGACCGTCAAGTGGTTGTCCCACTGCCGGACATCTTGGGACGCGAGAAAATTCTTAAGGTTCATTTGAAGAAAACGCCGATTGCACCTGATGTAAATCCTACAGTACTGGCAAAGGGAACCCCCGGATTTTCGGGTGCTGATTTGGAAAACCTTGTCAATGAAGCGGCACTTCTGGGCGCTAAGAGAAATAAGGAAAAGGTTGATATGTTTGACCTGGAAGATGCCAAAGACAAAGTTTACATGGGATTGGAAAGAAAGTCAAAAGTTATCAGGGAAGAAGACCGAAAAACAACGGCATATCATGAAGCAGGACACGCTCTTGTGGCCCGCTTTTTGCCGGGAACCGATGCGGTGAATAAGATCACCATTATTCCAAGAGGACGTGCTGCAGGTATTACGTGGTTTTTGCCTGAAGAGAGCGATTTTAAATATAAGGATCAGCTTGAAAGTGAATTATCCGTTGCTTTTGGCGGACGGGTTGCAGAAGAAATCGTTTTTAACCGTATCAGTACCGGTGCTTCTAACGATATTAAACGGGCAACCGATATTGCTCAAAAAATGATACGTAATTGGGGTATGAGTGATGAACTCGGTCCGATGTCGTATGCCAAAGAAGAAGACCACATCTTCCTTGGGCGAGAAATCGCTCAGCACAGGGATTATTCTGAAGAAACCGCAAGAAAAATTGATGCTGAAGTCGATAAGCTGATTGAAAATGCTTATAAGCGCGCTGAGAAAAATTTAAAAGAAAATTTAGATATTCTTCATGCTTTATCGGATCGTTTGCTTGAAAAAGAAACCGTTATGGGGAAAGAGCTTGATGAACTCATACTTTCCATGAGACCCGGATTTGAGTTTCCATCAAATAAGCCAACAAGCGAAGAAACGGTAAAAGAGAGCCAAGCAGAAGTTGACGCGGAAAAAATAGAAACCGAAGCAGATTCTGAAGGAGAGCAAGAGGAATCTTAACCCAAGTTAACCACCTATTTGTTCAGCTACTTTTCAATAAATTCTAAGAATCTATCTCAAATGAAAGCATACAGCCTTGCATGGGGCAAACGCCGTCTGGATTTTGGTAAACGCACCTGCATTATGGGTGTATTGAACGTGACCCCGGATTCATTCTCGGACGGTGGAAAGTTTTTTACATTCGATGATGCAGTCGCTCAAGGTTATAGATTATTTGAAGCGGGTGCGGACATCCTTGATGTGGGCGGGGAATCTACACGACCATTTTCAAATCCGGTATCTGAAGAGGAAGAAATTCTGCGAGTTGTCCCTGTGATTGAAAAGCTTTCAAAACGCATACCGATTCCCATTTCCATTGATACAACCAAAGCCGGTGTGGCCGAACAGGCCATAAAAGCCGGTGCTTCAATGATAAATGACGTATCGTCCCTAAATTTCGATCCGAAAATGGCAAATGTTGCGGTAGATTACGGGGTTCCGGTAATTTTGATGCATATGCTTGGAAACCCAAAAACCATGCAGATGGAACCCTTTTATGATGACCTCATCGGTGAAATCAAAACATTTTTTGAAAATGCAATAGATCAGGCTGAAAATAAAGGGATTTCAAGATTGAAAATCATCATTGATCCTGGGATTGGTTTTGGGAAAACCGTCGGGCATAATCTTTTATTAATTCAGCGCTTAAATGAATTTAAAACGTTGAAAGTTCCTATCATGATCGGGACTTCAAGAAAGGCGTTTATTCGAAATCTTCTTAAGGATAATACGGTTGAAGAGATCAATGCCGATTCGGCGATGGTAGAGAGCGGAACTCAGGCTTCAGTTGCTGCCGCTATTTTGAATGGTGCCGATATCGTTCGGGTCCACAATGTTGCCAATACTCGTGTAACCGTAAAAATAATAGATGCCATAAAAAACGCACAAAATTTTCTTTAGGACATATCCTATTGATTATTTTATCGAAATTGAAATTGATGATCTTATTTAAAAACTTGCGATGACCAACCCTAGCATCTTCTCTATTTTAAGTTACCGAAATCTGACAGGTTTATTTCTGTTTTTATTTGTTGGGATTGGCATATTTTTATTATGGCCCTATGCATCCATCCAGGAAGCCGATATATTTATCCCGGTAGACTCTAAAAATATTCCTGAAGGATTGATCATAACAAACGGCCCCTTCACAGGTATAGAAGTGCATGTCCGCGGTCCGAAGTCAATCGTACGAACCCTTTCTGATCTGAAGATACAATATACGATTGACCTGTCCGGGATAAATATCGGGGCTAATGTTATACCAATACGTCAGGATCAGATTCCACTCCCCAAAGGGATTTCAATTTTAAAAATAAATCCCGACTCGATAACCGCTAAAGTGGAAAAGGAAATTAAAAAAAAGCTTCCTGTCAATATTTCTCTAACCGGAAAGCCAGCCAAAGGGTTTATGGTTGCTGGTGCAAAAGCCGAACCCATGTCGGTGATTCTGCGAGGATCTGAAGATACGCTGGGTCAGATGGATAAGGTTTCAACAAAACCCATCAATATAAAAGGATTATCCGGCTCTTTTAAAAAAGAGGTGGCCCTGGATCTTTTGGAAAATCTTAAGCTCGTTGATTCTTCAAAAATTATTCTTGCAAACGTGTTTATAAAGGAAAAGCTGATAACCAAAACATTTGCTAATATTCCTGTTCAGGGAGATGGGAGTCTGTATGTATACCGCATTACGCCGCCGGTAATAACGATAAAAGTTAAGGGACCTGTTAATATGATCGAAAAGCTTTACGGGAGTAGCGGGGTTCAGGTATATGTTGACCTTAAAGGATTGAAACCAGGGGTTTATAATAAGCGTGCGACAATAACATTGCCGGTTAAAACCACACTTATTGATGCAAAACCTGAAATTTTCAAAGTAAAAATTATTGACCAAAAAAGAATTCGTTAAAAAAAGGATTTTGTCATATGCTTCTTGTTATTGATGTTGGCAATACAAATATGGTCATCGGCGTTTACGACGACAAACATCTCGTTCAAAATTGGCGACTACGAACTGAACGGCGTACGACCGAAGATGAGTTTAACATTCTTGCCCGCAATCTTTTTTCCGAAGGCAATATCAATTCCGGAAATATCCACAAAACCATTATTTCCTGTGTCGTTCCACCCATGGTTACCATTCTAGATTCTTTCTGTCGCAAATATCTTGGACATCCACCCCATTGGGTCGATGCCAGATCCGCTCCAAAACTGCCGATACGATACAAAAACCCATCAGAAGTCGGAGCAGACAGGATCGTCAATGCGGTTGCAGCATTCCACAAATACCAAACGAGCTTAATTGTGATAGACTTTGGAACGGCAACAACCTTTGATTCTATTTCTGAAAAAGGGGAATACTTAGGTGGCGCAATCAGTCCCGGCATCATGATTTCTGCTGAAGCACTTTTTATAAAAGCATCAAAACTTCCTAGAGTCGAAATCTTTATTCCCCCCGAAAGCGTGATCGGAAAAGATACCTCAAGTAGTATTAAGGCCGGAATTATTTACGGATATGCAGGTCTTGTCGATGGAATGGTCAAGCGTATGAAGGATGAAATGGGTTCGAACCCCCGTATCATCGCTACTGGTGGCCTGGCAGATCTAATGTGTCAGGTATCTGAAACCATAGAGGTTGTTGAGCCGAACTTAACGCTGGAAGGGTTGCGGATTATCAGCAATAGTATGTAGAACCTATTTCAAAAACAATCTAAGTGCCCCTGGCTGTGTTGTTAACCGATTAAAAATGCTCACATACGACATTTTATGCGCCGTTTTTAACCATTTAACACCCCCGAATATCGGGATTTCGCAAAGCTCAACTTGCTTTTGAACGCTATCTTGTTTTTAGATAGGTTATAGACAAACTGATGCCGATCGAATATTAATCGAGTTCCATCGCCGCTTCTATCTTTTCAATCTGTAAAATGATATCCTGCTTTTCTGCTTCATTCAGGTCTTCCTGTTTAAGACGTTGTCTGAGGCTCACAAGAATCATTTCAATCCGATAGTCTGCGCACGTATATTTCATCGGTCTTTGGCTTTACTTTAGGATTCACTGGTCATGCGAAACAACTATATGGGTTAGAATCTCTAACCGATTATTTTTCCTTCTGCCTGATGCTTCTCATGAGAAATTCAGGTTAGACCCTACCGGTTTTAATAAGAGCCCGCTTATAAACACGATAAAAGGCCTCATAATCGGCGATTCCGCGTCTAAGGATTTTTTCTATTTCATCGATGTTTTTCAGATTGACAATCAGATTAACGCTTTTGTTAAAAGCCGCCATATTGTCCATGGTACGGTAACGGTCAGTAATGAGAGTCACAAAAATGTTTCGCCGGATGGACATGTTGAGACGGTCCAGATATTTGTGGACAGGATTCATATCCGGATTTTGGGTGCCGAACCTCTCGTTTAACACCACCATGTCAAAAACATGAAATCGCATTTGCTTGAGAGCATCTTTGGGCAACTGGGGGGTGGTAATATGATAGTCCATATTGTGCAAGCCCGTTTTGATCTTCGTTTGTAAGGCAGCATCGGGCTCACACAAAAGGGCTGTTTTCACACCCTCTTCCACGAAGTCAAAAGGTTTATCCGAAGCATCGTAGATATCGGCGTCAACCTCATCAATAATCGTTTTGTCCTTTTCTGGCTTAGATTTATCTGATGATTCCAATTTGTTATCTGATGAAGAGGGTGTGTCGGAGCGTGCATCGACCACGACCTTGGTGTTACACTGCGGGCAGGTCAATGAAAACTTTTGTCCTTTAGGAACCTTTTCGTCCGGAATTTTAAACTTGCTCCGACAGTTTTCGCATGTAATGTTCATTATTTTTTTGCCTTTATCAGGACGTTACGGGTAAAAAACCGGCAGGACTCGATTAACGCGAAGTCTTGCCATATTCATGATCAACCTTCAAATCCTCGATGTCTGTTGTGGCTTCTCCTCGGACAGTTTTGATGGTGTCAATTCCTCGGCCCAGCACGTCCTTTCGAGATGCATAAGCCATCGCGGTTTCCTGGGTAATGATGCCTTTTTCATACAGCCCCAAGATATAATCGTCAAAGGTTACCATGCCGAACGCTTTTCCAGCCTGGATAATATCATAAAATGTTTTACCTTCTGATTCTCCATGCAAAATTGAATCTTTAACACGAAGATTGGTACGCAAAATTTCGAAGGCGGCAACCCGTCCGCCACCCACTTTGGGAAGAAGCCTCTGGCACACGATCCATCGGATTGAATCGGCGATTCGAGTGCGTATCTGATTTTCTTCTTCTGTGGGAAACATACCAAGGATTCTGTTGATTGTCTGTCCGGCATCCAGGGTATGTAACGTACTTAAAACCAGATGGCCGGTCTCAGCCGCACTCATACCGATCTCCAGTGATTCCCTGTCGCGCATCTCACCCACCAATATCACTTTGGGCGCCTGTCGAAGGGCTGCTCTTAAGCCAATGGAAAAAGAGTTGAAATCCTCTCCCATCTCCCGTTGGTTAAATGTGGCTTTTTTATGTGGATGATCGTATTCCACCGGGTCTTCAAGGGTGACGATATGAACCGATCTAAAATCATTGATATCATTGAGGATGGCAGCCAGCGAAGTCGATTTTCCGCTGCCCGTGGCACCTGTAACCAAGATAAAGCCGTTGTGTTCTTTAGCCATTTCCAAAAAGGCATCAGGAAGACCCAATTCCTGGCAGGTTGGAATTTTGGGGGAAAGTTTTCGCAACACAACAGAATAATTCCCCCGCTGGGAAAAAATATTGACTCTAAAGCGTGCCTTTCCGGGAAGTTCATAGGATGAATCACACGATCCCTCAAGTAAAAGCGTTTCGGTGAGCCTCTGGCTCTGGTTAATCAGGTTGAGAGCGAAAATTTCAGATTGAAAAGGGGTGATTTCATCAAACTTAGGCTCGAGATCCACAGCAGCGAGAACGCCCGAAGTCTCGACCTGAAATGATTTTCCCACGGTAATATTCAGATCGGAAACATTGTCATGGGAATCCAGCATTCTCGCAAGTAGATGATCAATCTCCTGTTTTTTCAAAATATAACCTCACGATGTGTTAGGCCTCGGTAAAGTCGGATGGCGGATTTTTTATAAAATTTCTGAATTTACCTTTGTCATTGGCTTTGAGGTAGGCATCATCGGCACTAATCCACCCTTTTTCATACAATTCCATAATGGCATCATCCAAAAGCACCATGCCGTATTTTTTCCCTGTTTGAATGACTGAAGGAATTTGATGTGTTTTTCCTTCACGGATAAGATTTCGGGCTGCCGGTGTTGCAATCAATATTTCCAAGGCAACACAAAGGGCTTTTTTATCAATTCTTTTAAACAAGACCTGTGAGATAACCGCCCGAATTCCATCAGATAGGGTTGAACGGATCTGTGCCTGTTCGGTTGCAGGAAAAACTTCGATGATACGATCAATGGTTTTCGGTGCACTCATGGTATGCAAGGTACCAAAAACAAGGTGTCCGGTAGATGCGGCTTCTATGGCGAGCGATATGGTTTCAAGGTCCCGCATTTCCCCCACTAGAATGATATCCGGGTCTTCTCTTAAAGCACCCCTTAATGCTGCACTAAATGACTTGGTATGGACTCCCACTTCACGATGGTTTATGATACACCCTTGACTTTGGTGGACAAATTCGATGGGATCTTCGACGGTGATGATGTGGTCTTTTCGGGTGCGGTTGGCAACATCGACGATGGCGGCTAACGTCGTCGACTTGCCGCTTCCTGTGGGCCCGGTGACTAGAACCAGCCCCCTGGGAAGTGAAGCCAGTTTGGATATTACATTCGGAAGGCCCAGCTGATCGGCGGTCATGATTTCTTCAGGGATTTGCCTGAAAACGGCGCCACAACCATTTTTCTGCATAAAAAAATTGGACCGGTACCTGGCAACTCCTGGTATTTCATAGCCAAAATCGATATCACCGGTTTCTTCAAAATGCTTGATTTTAGCCTCGGGTGCAATTTCATAGAGCATTGCTTTGAGTTCGTCATTTTCAAGGACTTTATATTTGATCCTTTCCATGTCACCCCTGATACGAAGTGCGGGCGGTTGTCCGGACACAAGATGGAGATCAGAGGCTCCCTGTTCGTGCATCAATTTGAAAAACGCATCAATTTTTGCCATATTAATCTGCCTGTTTATTCAGATTGTTTAAAAAGTTTTAGCTTGTTATCTTCTTCTTCCCTGATGATAGATTCCTCTTTTCCAATTTCAAGGAGTTTGGCATGGCCCTCGATAACGGAGCGGATTTGAACCTCGATCTGCGATCGTTGTCGCTTCAACTCTATTATATCTTCATGAAGTTGTGAAAGTCTGTTTTGTGCTCTACTGAGAATTTTTTCTGCCTTAACCTCTGCTTCAGCAACAACCAATTCCGCTGATTTTCTGGCATTTTGCTTCATCTGTTCCAAAACTTTCTGAGAATTCAGCATGGCTCGTTTAAAGCTTTCTTCGCGCTCTCTATATCTCTGAGCCTCAAGCTGAAGCCGTTTAATTTCCTGATGCAAGTGGTTATTTTCACTTTTCAGTGATTCGAAGGCATCCGCCATCTGTTCAAGAAATGTATCGACTTCCCGTACATCAAATCCTCGGAACTTCATTTTAAACTGCTGTTGCTGAATATCAAGGGGCGTCATTTTCATCAGAGATCACCCTCCTTATTTTGTTACATAAAAGTTGTGGCCAGTCTCAACAGACTGTTGACGACAAAATTTTGTAAAAATATCACACCTAAAATTACGATGATCGGTGAAAAATCGATACCGCCAAAGTTGATGGGAATTTTTGCGCGGATTCGATACAGCACCGGTTCGGTGACATTATGGATAAAGCGAACGATTGGATTATAAGGGTCCGGATTTACCCAGGAAAGTATCGCCCGAGCGATCACGATCCACATGTAAAACGTAAGAACATAATGAAGAATTATTGCAACAGCCTTTATGAAATTTCCAAGGATAAACATATCAACAATGTGCTTTCGTTTTTTTGATTCATGGGATAAAGAACCACGAAGGTTTTTTATCCAGTCATTTTTTTGACGCTTTAAGAAACTATAAGTTTTAGTTTCTTAAAAATCCGATATTTCTTTAAAAATTAATTATATATTAACAATAAGTCAAGTTATTTCAGGCAAAATCGTTGACACGCCAAATAATCTAACGATAAAAGTATATTGTGTTTTTTTTAGTTTTGTCAGATTTGGGCAATTCTGCCACAGTTGGCACAATACGAATTCGCTTGTTTGGAATCCTTATCTATTTCAAACAAACTCATTTTTTAGAAGAAAGCAATTATTATGCCACAAACTCCATTTTTTTTCTAAGGAACTAACAAATTAAGGGGGGGAATAAAATTCATGTTAAAAGATAAAAAAATCAGTATCATCGGATCCGGAAATATGGGAGAAGCCCTTGTCAGCGGACTCATTACTTCGGGATCATCCAATCCAGAGAACATCATTTGCACGGATGTTCGGATGAACAAGCTAGAATCCGTTGCAAAAAAATATGGTGTGGTTACACTTACCGAAAACATTAAAGCTGTAGAATTTTCTGATATTATTATATATGCAGTTAAGCCCCAAATCATCGCATCTGTATTAAAAGAAACAGCATCTTGTCTGGACATGTCCAAGCTTATCATTTCCATTGCCGCGGGTGTGCCTCTGGCGGCAATCGAATCGTGTCTTAAAAAGGAATTGCGTCTTATTCGCGTTATGCCCAACATTGCCGCATTTGTAAAAGAAAGTGCATCGGTGATTGCGGCCGGAGCAAATGCCACCAAGGAAGACATTGATCTTTCTATGGCGATCTTCGACTCCATGGGTAAAAGTATTTTTCTAAAGGAAAATATCCTTATGGATGCCATCACGGGCCTGAGCGGTAGCGGACCTGCATATATCTTTTTAATTGTCGATGCCTTGGCGGATGCCGGTGTTAAGGTCGGGCTGTCAAGGGAAGATGCGCTTTTTCTTTCAACCCAAACGATTTTTGGGGCTGCAAAATTGTTGATGGAGACCAAAGAACATCCGGGCAGGCTAAAGGATATGGTTACATCTCCGGGTGGAACGGCAATTGCCGGAATTCATGCGCTTGAAAAAGGGGGGCTTCGAACCACTCTCATCAACGCTGTAGAAGTTGCTACCCAGCGATCCAAAGAACTGGGGGAAATCGTCACACGAAATTTTACCAATAACGGTTGTTAAAAAGACGGCTTCTCAATGCGTCTTGGCGATTTGGAACTCTCATAAAAAAGAATAAGGACTGATATGATGATGGAATATAAAATTGAAGCGATAAAGACATTTGATTATAAAAAGCCTGTTATTGACAAAGGTTATGCCAATCAAACCCTTTCGGTCGATATTTCAAATTCGGATATTTCCATTCAACCGGTGACCGAAAAAATGAAGGAAGTATTTATTGGCGGCAAGGGATTTGATCTTTGGCTGTTATGGAATGCTGTCAAGGGGACAACGAAATGGTATGATCCTGAAAATGCAATATGTATTGCTTCGGGCCCTATGGGCGGAACTCCCGTTTATCCGGGCTCGGGCAAAAGTATAGTAACTACGATTTCGCCGTTAACAGGAAGTGTTATTGATTCCAATGTTGGTGGATATTTTGGTCCTTATCTTAAATTTTCCGGATTTGATGCTCTTCAAATCAGAGGAAAGACCCAAACGGAGATTGTAATTCTCATCGACGGCATTGATGAAAAAATACAAATTTTTGAAACATCCGGATTGCCGGATGATTCATATGCGCTTTCATCCATATTAACAGAACACTTTGCCCAAGGAAAACCCAGGAATATTTCTGTTGTTTCCACGGGACCGGGTGCGAAGCACACGCTCATGGGCTGCCTGAATTTTACTTGGTATGATTTAAAGCGAAAGCGAGCACGATACAAACAGGCCGGGCGCGGCGGAATCGGCAGTGTCTTTGCAGATAAGCGTATTAAGGCCGTTGTGGCGCGATGGGATAGGGTTTCGGTCAATACAAATAATCCTTCGGATGGGATCGCATTAAAAGAAATTGGGAAAAAACACTCCAGGGAAATTGTGGATCTTGATCCCAAACAAAATGAAATGGCCAAAATCGGCACCACCCATCTGGTCACGATTATGAATGATTTTGATTTGTTGCCCACCCATAATTTTCAATATGGGCAGCACCCGGAGGCAGTTAATGTCGGTCAAGAGGTGTACAGGCGTATCTTTGATACAGGCTATGATGGATGCTGGATGGGATGCACGGTGGCCTGCTCTCATGGTGTCAAGGACTTTGTTCCACTGACGGGACCTTACAAGGGAGAAAAAGTTTTTGTGGACGGTCCCGAATATGAAACCATTGCCGGCTGTGGTTCGAATCTGGGTGTCTTTGATCCCCATACCGTTATTGAGATGAATTTCTATTGTGATGCCTATGGCCTTGACACGATTTCTGTGGGGACAAGTATCGCGTTTGCAATGGAATGCTTTTCAATGAATCTGATTAATGAAGCCCATACCGGCGGAATAAACCTTTCCTTTGGCAATCGGGCGGCTGCACTGGAGATTGTTCATCAAATGGCTCATGGTGAAGGTTTTGGCCATATCGTAGGCCGGGGCGTTCGCCAAATGAAGTCGATTTTCGCGCAAGATTATAAGGCTGATCTAAATATCATGCAAGATATTGGAATGGAAGCAAAGGGTTTGGAATTTTCCGAATATATGACCAAAGAATCGCTTGCCCAACAGGGGGGGTATGGTCTTGCACTCAAGGGGCCACAGCATGATGAAGCCTGGTTGATTTTTCTCGATATGGTGCATAATTTTATGCCTTCCTTTGAGCAAAAGGCAGAGGCGCTTCACTGGTTTCCAATGTTTAGAACATGGTTTGGTTTGTGCGGACTGTGTAAACTTCCATGGAACGATATCATCCCTGAGGACAATAAAGAGACCCAAGAGCCGGCAAAGGTCATGAAACACGTAGAATGGTATACCCAATATTACACTGCGGTTACCGGAAGACATACGACTCCCGACGGTCTTATTCGGATGAGCGAAGCGGTTTACAATTTCCAGCGTATATTCAATCTCAAAATGGGTTTCGGAACACGCGAGCATGACAATATTCCCTATCGTGCAATGGGGCCTGTAAAACCGGTTGAATATGAATCACGACACGAACGTTATGACAAAGAACTGGTCGAGAAGCATCATGTCGATATCACAGACATGAGTACGGAAGATAAAATCAGGACCCTTCGTAAATTTCGCGAGACACTGTATGAACAACTCAAGGACGCGGTGTATAAACGACGGGGATGGACGACCGATGGAATTCCGACCATTGACACCGTGACGCGTCTGGGTATCGATTTTCCTGAGGTTTTGGAATTACTTAATGCGAAGATAGGTGATGATAAGGGTTAACGGCAAACGACAGTCTTGGTACGAAGGAATGAGCATTAAAGATCTGCTTGAGGATCTTGAAGATTCGCATCACTATGCAGTGATACGCATCAACGATAAACATGTCTCCAGGCCTTATTTTGAAAAGACGCTGATTCCTGATAATTCAGAGGTGTTTCTCATTTCCCTGATTGCAGGAGGCTAATGTTCACTCAAACCGTTTCATTTCCAGCCGCCTTTGTTGCCGGGCTTCTATCTTTTTTTTCCCCCTGTGTGCTGCCTCTGATACCCGCATATTTTACCTTTATTACGGGATTTTCAATAGAAGAGTTGACAGAAGAATATAATTCAGAAATCCGAAAAAAAGTATGTCTTTCAACGTTTTTGTTTGTTCTGGGGTTTTCCCTGGTTTTTATTTTGATGGGTGCTTCAGCCTCCTATCTCGGCGGATTGATGTATACGTATAAAAAATTAATAAGGATCATCGGTGGTATTTTAATTATCATTTTAGGAATTCATTTAACCGGCTTAATCCGTATTCCCGGGCTTGATTTTGAAAAGCGGATTAATCTGGAAAAGAAGCCATTGCATTTTTTTGGGACGCTAATCATCGGAATGGCCTTTGGTGCCGGTTGGAGCCCATGTATAGGGCCTTTACTCGGCTCAATCCTCATTATTGCCGGCAGCCAGGAAACCGTGTGGCAGGGAGTTTTACTTCTTGGCATCTATTCAGCCGGACTGGCCATACCTTTTATTATTATTTCTATTTTTATCAATTTCCTATTGGTTTTTATTAAAAAGGCTTCAAAATTTTTAAAATATGTCAATGTGATGGCCGGTGTGGTTTTGATTGCTGTGGGGCTGATCCTTGTAAGCAATAAACTATATGTGTTTAGCGGCTAAATCGTGTCCATCCATAAATGGTCTTTTTGTCCAATCTCGGTGTTATGCTCAAAAAATAATCCTCGGAATATTATATATATGCCTGTGGTTATTTTTTTCGCATGCCTTGATCTTTAACAAAAATCCTCATTTATGGATGGACACTAAATCGATGTGAGAAATACCGGCTACCTTAACAATATCAGGACTCATCATTTAATGGGCCTCAAATTTATTTGAGCCCAACCTTCCTTTCAGTCAAAATCTCTTGCCATTTAAGAAGGTATCCGCTATTAAATATTTTATTATCCCTTATAGTTACTTGTAAAGATTTTGTTTTTTAAAATTGAGTTGCCTGCATTTTGTTGGAGTGAAGAGGAAATTCCAACTCTAACAACAAAATAGATATGATAACATTTATGAATCGAAAATCACTTGTCTTGCTTTTTGGTATCATCTTTTGTGTTCAGAATTTGGCTTTTGCCCAAAATGCAACGTTGACAAATATCATTGTTACAAACACACGGGATGATCTTCTGGTTTATCTTAATGTTGAAGGTGCTTTTACAGAAAAGATGAAAAAGGCAATTTCAAGTGGTGTTTCTACGACCTTTTCATATTACTTAAGCTTTTATCAAGTTCGCAATCTATGGCTTGACAATAATATAGAGGATATAAAAGTTACAAATACGATCAAATACAATAATTTGAAAGAAGAGTATATTGTAAAACGCTCTTGGGAAAAAAGCGGGCCACAGGTGACAAAATCTTTCGATGAGGCCAAAAAACTGATGAGTGAAATTGACAGCTTAAAAATTGTCCCTCTGAAACAACTAGAAAAAGGTACGCATTATCAATTAAGGGCTAAGGCCCAACTTAGCAAAGTAACCCTTCCTTTTTATCTGCATTATGTCTTATTTTTTGTTTCTCTGTGGGATTTTGAGACCGATTGGTATACCGTAGACTTCATTTATTAAAACAAATAGTTATAATGAACATTAAGAGAAGAAAAAAGACAGCATCTTTTATTTCAGAAGAAGAGATGAAAAGACGAAAGCGGGAAGTGGTTATTAGCATTAGCATCATTGCTGTGGTTGCCCTGCTGACGTTTGTCGAAAACAGAATTATTCATTTCGGCGCCGATATCCCCGTTTCCAATACCATCTTGATGTTTATATTGATAAACATCAATTTATTATTACTTCTCTTGTTAATATTTCTTGTTTTCAGAAACTTGGTAAAGCTGCTTTATGATAGAAAACGAAAAGTCATGGGAACCAAGCTGCGAACGAGACTTGTGGTCGCTTTCATAGCCCTTTCACTTCTACCAACCATTGTACTTTTTTTCTTTTCCATAAACTTTATCACAACGAGCATCGAGTTCTGGTTTAACGTTCCAGTTGAACAGGCTCTCGAGAATTCACTAGACGTCGGGCGAAGTTTATATTGGCATACTGAAGAAAGAAACCGTTTTTTTATGGAAAGGATTTCGTATCAGATAACAACAAAAAAACTATTAGATACGAACAACAAAAAAGCACTTTCCCGTTATGTACAGGTCGTCCAGCGTGAGTTTAATTTTAATGCCATAGAAATTTATGCAGATAATGCAACACGTATTACATTTGCCCTTGCTCCGGAACTGGAAGATAAGCGCTTTGACGTTATTTCTGCTGATAATCTTCAAAAAGAAATACCGCCAAAAGGTGTCAGGACTGTTTCTGAAAGAATTCCCTCCGGTGAACTTATCAGAACCATCGGTACGATTCCTTTTGGCTCAACGCCCAACAATGCCCAAGCCTTTGTTGTGATAGCCAGACTGATGCCCCCGGATCTTGCCAAAAAAATGTCATCAATTTCAAGAGGCTTTGAAGAATATCAGCAAATAAAGCTTCTTAAAAAACCGATCCAGGCTACCTATTACATCACCCTATCAATTGTCGCCTTATTGGTGGTGTTTTGTTCAGTATGGTTTGGCTTCTATATGGCCAAAACGATTTCCATACCCATCAGGGTACTTGCTGAAGGAATCCTTAGAGTCAAAGAAGGGGATTTAAGTGTTAATATCGCTATGGTGGCTGATGATGAAATTGGAACTCTTGTCGATTCATTCAATAAAATGACCAGGGATTTGCGCATTGGAAGGGATCAACTTGAGCTTTCTGCCCGCTTGCTTCGAGAACAGAATGTTGAGATAGAAAAAAGAAGACAATACATGGAAATTGTTTTGAAGAATGTTTCTGCCGGTGTCATTACACTCGATGCCGGCGGATTCATTACCACCATGAACAAATCGGCTGAAAAGATGCTGAATCTTAAATCGGAACATATCCTTCGGAAAAGCTATAAAAAACTTCTTGATGGACAACTTTTAGAACTTGCCGAAGACGTCATGGAGAATCTTAAATCATCACGGAATGATGCCGCAGAATTGCCGTTAAAGCTGGCCATAGATGGAAGACCGATGAGTTTTATCATGCATGTAAATGCCCTGAAAGACGATGCAGGTCAGCATATGGGCATGGTTATGGTATTTGATGATTTGACCGAACTCGAGAAGGCGCAACGTATGGCGGCCTGGCGTGAAGTTGCCCGGCGAATTGCACATGAAGTCAAAAATCCATTAACCCCCATATCGCTTTCGGCTCAACGCCTTAAACGAAAATATTCAGATCACATCAAAGAACCTGTTTTTGATGAGTGTACCCAAACCATCACCGATCACGTGGAACTGATTCGAAATCTTGTGGACGAGTTTTCTTCTTTTGCAAGATTCCCCACAGCAAATCCGAAACCTGATGATCTGCCGCCCATAATTGAAGAAACCCTTGCACTGTACAAGGAAGGACATCCTCGGATTAATTTTGAGTTTAATGTTACAGATGATATCCCTGTTCTTAATTTAGATCGGCAGCAGATAAAGCAGGCGATGATTAATCTTGTGGATAATGCCATCGGTTCCATAAGGAATGAAGGCAGTATTGTGATATCTATAGCCCATGATCCAATTCTTAAAATCGTACGAATTGAGATTGCCGATAATGGGGTAGGTATTTCCGATGAAGGCAAGACGCGTCTTTTCGAACCCTATTTTTCGACAAAAAAGACCGGTATGGGTTTAGGGCTTACCATTGTAAGCACCATTATTTCTGATCATAATGGCATGATACGCGTTCAGGACAACAAGCCTAAAGGCGCTAAATTTGTTATCGAACTACCGGTTTAGATACAGACACATTAAAAATTGTTGAATCGAGTTTAATTCGTTTCGGATAACAAAGGAGTTTATAACATGTATCCTACTATTTTAATTGTAGATGATGAACCTTCCATACTTCAGTCTTTAAGCGGACTCCTTTCAGATGAAGGTTTTGAGGTCACAACTGCTGCCAATGGGTATGAGGCATTAAAAATCGTCGATACCGAATCGCCGGATCTTGTATTGCTCGATATCTGGATGCCGGGCATCGATGGTATTGAAACATTAAAGGAAATAAAGAAAGACAATCCACACATACAAGTCATCATCATATCCGGACACGGGACCATAGAAACTGCTGTAAAGGCGACAAAACTCGGTGCATTTGACTTAATCGAAAAGCCGCTTTCAATTGATAAAGTTATTGTGGCAATTAACAATGCATTGAATTTTAGGAGACTTGAAGAAGAAAACAAATATTTACGTAAAAAAACTTTAGAAAAACACTCCATCACCGGGAACAGCCCTCCAATTCAAGAACTGAAAAAACAGATTGCCGTAACAGCTCCCACAGAGGCATGGGTACTGATTACCGGAGAGAATGGCACAGGGAAAGAACTGGTTGCACGCACCATCCACCAACTCAGCTCAAGGGTGGATTATCCCCTTATAGACATTCACTGCGCTTCTATTCCCGAAGAACTCATTGAAAGCGAACTGTTTGGGCAAGAAAAGGGTGCCTTTGCCGAATCAAGTACGAAAAAAGTAGGGAAATTCGAGCTGGCAAATAAAGGCACCATTTTTCTGGATGAAATTGGCGATATGAGCTTGAAGTCTCAGTCTAAGATACTTCGAGTTCTACAAGAACAGCAATTCCAGAGGGTTGGCGGAAGCAGAACATTAAGTATCGATGTCCGGGTTATTGCATCCAGCAATAAGGACCTTGAAAAAGAGATTGAAAAGGGCACTTTCAGAGAAGATATTTACTACAGGTTGAATGTCATACCCATTGAAGTTCCACCCTTAAGAAATCGTGTGGAAGACATTCCACAACTTATGGAAATATTTTTTGATGAATGTGCCAAACAAAATCGGAGTAAAAAAAAGGTCGTAACCCAGAACGTTTTTGATCTTCTATTAAATTATTCATGGCCTGGAAATGTCAGGGAGTTAAAAAATCTGGTTGAGCGGCTGACGATCATGACAGACAAAGATGTTATTGATGAACATGATTTGCCCTCGCCCTATAATCCGAAAGCAAAAGATGATATTGCATCGGTTGAAGCCCAGCTTTTCTCGAGCAATTCCATAAAGGAAGCCAAGGAGATGTTCGAAAGAGAATTTATCAAAAAAAAACTGACTCAATACAGCAACAATGTTACTAAAACTGCTGAAGCCATCGGGGTCCAAAGGAATTATCTGTATAAGAAGCTCAAAAAACTAAATCTTACAGAGCTTCTGGACGCAAGATCCTGATTAATGATTATACGTTTCGGAATATCCACAATTTATTGAAAAATGAGCTATTTTTTGAGGCTTTAACGATTTTATCGAATACGGAATAATGGAATGGTGGAATACTGGAAGGTTGGTTTTTAAAAGGATATTATCCGTTTTTAGTTTTATCGTCGACACAAATTTTACCATTAACCCAACATTGTATTAACTCAAAACCCATTATTCCAGCATTCCAATTGTGAGCGAAGCGATCTAACTTTTTCATAATAAAGAGAATAAACGAATTAAAAAGTTATGGGCTTGAGAATCATCAGTGGCACCTTGAAAGGTAAAAAATTGTATTCGGTCCGTGATATGTCGATCCGGCCAACTGCCGACAGATTGCGAGAATCAATATTTAATATACTTTCCCAACGTGTTCTGGATGCGGTGGTGCTGGACTTGTTTGCAGGGACAGGCGCTTTGGGTATCGAAGCCCTAAGCAGAGGCGCTGAATCGGTTGTATTTGTAGATAATAGAAAAGGGGCTCTATCTGTATTGAGGAGAAACATTGATTCATGCATGCTTGATCAAAAGGCCAATATTGTCAAATGGAATATTAGACAAAATTTAAATTGCATAAGATCAAAAAAACAAAATTTTGATCTTATCTTTTTAGATCCTCCATACGACAAAAACTTGATAAAATCGACATTGTTCAATCTTGACAAAAGTCATTCTTTAAAAAAAGGCGCCTGTATTGTGGTTGAACACTCTCTTTTTGAACCGATTCCAACAGATTTTTTTGCATTTGATCTTTTAGATCAGAGAAAACATGGAAAAACGCTTGTTTCATTCTTAAACTATGTGATATGAAGCCGTTTTTGTTAAATTTGAATTCCCCATTTTATTTGGGGAGAAATATAAAAACCGAAAGGGATGGATAGTAAATGCGAAAAATTGCCATATATCCAGGATCCTTTGATCCGGTGACAAACGGTCATGTTGATATTGCGCAAAGAGGGCTTAAACTTTTTGATAAAATCATCGTGGCCATATTGCATAATCCAGTAAAAGAATTTTTGTTTTCCGCTGAAGAACGGGTAGAGATGCTTGAATCGAGTTTTGAAGCCTATCCGAATATTGAGGTTGAAACTTTTGACGGGCTTCTTGTGGAATATGCGTCAAAGAAAGGTTCTATCGCCATACTTCGGGGGATGCGCGCGGTTTCTGATTTTGAATATGAATTTCAGCTGGCACTCATGAACCGAAGATTAAATAGAGAAGTTCAGACCGTCTTCCTAATGACGGGTCTGCGATGGATTTTTACCAGTTCATCTATAATCAAAGAGGCAGCACAGTTTGGTGGTGATATCGAAAGCATGGTGCCGCCTATTGTCAACCAGAAATTAAAGGAAAAATTCCATCCGAATTCTTGAACAGGCTCTTTCAAAGAGGACCTTTCTTAGGATAAAAACTAAATGATCTGTAAGGGGTATCGTAACCGTTTCAGGAAGGGATAAGACCAACATTTATTGTTTGCTCATTATCCATGGGCCTGTATATGAGGTTGAGGGATATTCCTTTTGGGTCTTTTTTGCTTCAAGATGATGTTCGCATTCTGTTCTTTTACCCCATTTAAAACTTACCGCTGCTTTCATCGTTTCACATGCACTTAAAGAAAATATAAATAAAACAATACTTAAAAGAAGTATTATTCGTTTAAAAACACTGTTGTTCATATGTATACTCCATTTATGATTTTCATCCAATTCAGTTAAAATGCAAGAATTGAACCAGGCAGATAATAGAGAAAATATGTTATATTTATGAATAGTTAGACCAACGATCGAAGTTGTTCGATTGAAATGGTATGACAAATAACGTCAAATAATGTGACAAAAATTAGTGTCTATCCATAAATGGCCCTTTTTTCCAATCTCTGTGTTATACTCAAAAAATAATCCTCGGAATATCAAATATATGCCTGTGGTTATTTTTTTCGCATGCCTTTTTATCCCGTTCTTTTCAGCGGGGGTTCTTGAACAAAAAATCTCATTTATGGATGGACACTAATTAGACGTCTCGAAAATTCTACAACTTAATGAAAATATGAGGAATATTTTAATGGTCGAACGTTTGCCTTGGATGTTGGGAAAATGGAATACTGAAAATTTGATTTTTAAAAGGATATCATCCATTTTAAGTTTTATCCTCAAAACAAATTTTACCATTAACCCAACATTCCATCATTCCAATTGTGAGCGAAGCCAACCAACTGGAAATTTATAATGGCATTTCGATGATTTGGTCACATTGTTTCATTAACGCTTCCGTCAATTTTTTTTCGCGCCGCGTGAGTTCGGAATCGGAAAACGCATGCCCGTAATAAGCGTTAATGATATGGGTGGAAGTAATATCAAGGATTTTTGTAAAACGTTCAAAATCGCCGGCCTGAAAGTAAAGCGTTACATCGTTGACAAATAGGATTTCTCTTTTTTGCCGATAAAATTTTGTAAAGAGTTTTTCTATGGCGGTTGCATTTTTCTCTGCCAACTTTAGGGTGTGGTCTTCGTTTTTTCCCGTAAGACGGGGTGCAAGGATGGATGTCGTTAAATACAGCAAAGGCTCACCCAGCGGCGGCTTCATTTTTCCGCCGATTCCCTGGATATTACCGGGGGCTAAGTCGAGAATTGCTATCTTTCCTGCATGGCCAGCCTTTAGAAAAAGCTTAAGAATACTTAAAGTTTGAGACGTCTTGCCGACGTTGACGTCTCCAACGATGATGGTTCGCAGGTTCATGTAGTGATCGATGTTATCCATATGATTTTACCTTAAAAAACTTTCCAAGGGCTCAGATATTTAATCGGGTATGATTCTCAAACCACAAGCACCAAGCCGATAAGGCTGGCGCATGGAACGGCATCTTGTTTGGATTCATGTCCGATGGGGACAACCTCCCATCCGATCCGTCGTGCAATAGTGAACACATCAAAACCGCATGCTTCCATGGCTGGCCTAGCCTGAAGGGGATGGGAGCAGTCCCGGCCTTTCAGCACAGAACAGGGTGTATGTGGCAGACATAGAGAACATTCTCCGGCCGCGAACCCCATGGCCAGAGGAAACCCCATGTAAAAAGCACGACCTTCGAGTTTGGCGACAATTTCTTTATGTTTAAGTTCGGTGGTCACATGTTTTTTGCGCCATTGGTCTCCCACGAAGTCGCCAACCTTGGCATCCAGTTGTAGCAAAATTCCGTGTCGGAATTCCGAGACAATTCGTTCCGTGACGTCAGGCGTCAAAGGATTATGTGGCGGACACATAATACTGCTGCCATAAAATTTGCATGCCGGGACAAAGCATTTGGCCCAAGCAGTGGTCCGGATCACCAGGTCTGATGTCGGTATAACCACAGCCCGGTCAGCCCCAAGCTCTTCGGCAAATCCCCTTAGTTCTTCGAGTTTTTTCGTGTTTTTCATAGCTGTTTCCTTATAAAATCGTTACACGATATTATTCGATTATCCAGACCAAATACCGGTTTTGGTCAAAATGAAACGTACGGCCAGAAGCGTAGTAATCAACAGGGTTGCACCCCCGAGCAGGTTGAGCCACCATCCGTTGCGATGCTCTTTGGCCCAGCTCTTCTGATTGAGCAAGAAAAGCAGAATAAAGACCACTAAGGGCGTACCGCAGAGCCCGAGGGCCAGCATGACCACCAGTAAAATCAAGAAACTGCCCTTTACCAACGGGCCGATAAGGCTGATCAGACACCCCAAAAAAACAACAGCTTTGAATCGGGTATCGCGAACGCTGATTTCCCATTTC
>Ga0224503_10000009_pt1 | contig 60245 bp, 53 predicted proteins | sample SF_Oct11_sed_USG_2_FD_169106 | JGI IMG/M metagenome (GOLD analysis project Ga0224503, IMG submission 169106) | Sediment microbial communities from San Francisco Bay, California, United States - SF_Oct11_sed_USGS_21 | ecosystem: Environmental > Aquatic > Marine > Sediment | place: USA...
AAATGACCGGTGATGCCGATTTTGCCGTGGCAGCGATTTCCTTATGTACCATATTGTCTGCCGCAACATTTTCTATATGGTTGCATATCGCGGCTGGATAAAAATAAAATCTGAATTTTGCCCCCGATGACGGAATTTCGCTATGCTCAACTTGCTATATAGAAGCCTCGGGCCCGTGCAAGATTCAGGGAATAAATCAGACTAAAAACGAGTCCGCCCAGCTCACGGCATCCTGATAGAATTCGGGAATCTTTTTCTCAGTGATATTGATTTTGGAAATGATTGAAGAAAATGTCTCCCAATTTGCCGACTCATAGCTGGAAACCAGTTTTAAATAATCTGCCAGATTGCCCTTTTCCTCCAACAAGGCCTGTTTGATGTTTTTCGATAATGGGAGGGTTTGCATGATATCTTCCATATTATTGTCGAGCATCGCATCAATAAGGGAAAATAGGCCCATGAGAAAGAGCTCCGAAACATCTGCTCCGTTCTGTGAGTGCAATCCCAAAAGTTCACAAAATCTGGCTCTAATAATCGACGTACGAACAAGCTCGTCAGGTTTATCCGAAGCCAGTTCTGCAGTGGCAACCATGGAGATAAACCGCTTGATCTCCATCTCTCCCAATAAAACGATGGCGTGTTTAATGGTAGAGATTTCACAAGCGCGTTTAAAAAAGGCGGAATTCATATAGCGCAATAGTTTGTAGGAAATTGACACATCTCTGTTAATGAGTTTCTCTAGTTTATCAAAACTGCAATCTTTCTTATTTGCCTCACTAACGATTTGCAGCAGGGTGATCTTGGAAGGGGCGATTTCTTTGCCTGAAATAATTTCCGGTTTGCTGAAAAAATATCCTTGAAAATACATAAACCCCATCGACAAAGCGTTTTCAAACTCCTCGTATGTCTCTATTTTTTCGGCAAGTAATTTGATGTTATTGCCTTTAAAGTGGTTCACCATTTCCTGTATTTCATCAATAGGGGTCAGCATGAAATCAATTTTGATGATGTCTGCAAGCTCGACTAAGGGCTGCATTTCGTTTTTAAAGACAAAGTCATCCAATGCAAGTGAATATCCTGCCTTTGCAATATCAGCACAGGCGCTGATAACCTGTTCATTGGGGTCCACATCTTCCAGGATCTCCACCATCATTTTCTCTGAGGGAAACATCATGGGAGTTTTATTTAACAATAGACTTTGAGGAAAGTTGATAAAGGCTGTTTTTCCAGCTGTGAGCTGGTTCATGCCGATGCTAAAAAAACTGTTGGATAGGAGTTTGGAGGTGGCTGTATCACCATCGATATCCGGAAAGGCATTCGACAACCCATCACGAAAAAGAAGTTCATATCCATACAATTTTTTATTTTTATTAAAAATAGGCTGTCTTGCTACATATACTTCCATAGATGCTCATTTCCGAGAGAGATTAGTATCGTCTATGTGCATTTACCCTGTCAATTTATGTCAGGATATTCCAGATCAATAATAAGATGTATCCAGTTTCTTTTGCTGGTCTATAGCGGGCTGCAACTATTTTTGCAAGAGGAACTTTTTTTTAGACTTTGGAAAAGCAAAAAACATGCCGGAAAACTATATATAAATTGTTTGCAAGGAACTCGCATTTACCCAAGAATAACTAAAGGATCACTTTGGCACGATTCGTGCTATTTTTATTTTAATCGGTCGGTGAACATATTGTTGAAATGTTTTTTCGCTGTTTTCAAAGAGTAGTGCCGGGAAAGACTGGTCTGATAGCCCCTTTTTATGTTTATTTGTGTCAACATTTTGGCAGAATGATGTATGCTGATTTATCATTTCGAAAGAATTGTACTTGCTTAAAAAATTTTGTATGATTATTTCAAAATGGGAAAGGGGGAGGGCAAAAATTGATGGCTCGAATTCTTGTTATAGATGATGATGTTCTAGTGCTGGACATGCTCTATGAATCATTAACGCGTGAAGGATACGATGTTTTGAGGGCTTCTAACGGAGATGAGGGAATGAGACTCTATCGGGAAGAGCCTGTTGATCTGATCATAACAGACATTTTCATGCCCGAGAAGGAGGGTATCGAAACCATCATTGAACTTCGACAAGATTTTCCCGATGTGAAGATAATCGCCATATCCGGAGGCGGACGTATCGGCACAAAAGACTACCTTCAAATGGCCAAAATATTTGGTGTACAGCGAACTTTTACAAAACCTGTTGCAAGGGAGCAACTTTTAGATGCAATTAAAGAGCTTATAAAATAAGGATCATCTCCCGAGTTGTAATTAATATACAAGGGTAAAATAAGTGACTGACGATGACAATGAGAAATGATATGTGAAATATGGTGTTGTTTTCAAAAACAGCGTTAACGGACATTGGGAGGAAAAAGCATGATAAAACGTTTTATATCACGGTTCGGACTGATTGGCGCCATCTTTTTGATAACTGTAATGGTTTTTTCGGTGTCTGTGAATGCTGCGGATATTTCTGCAGACATGATTCATAAATCACCCATGGGAAGTTTTAAAGGAAAGATGTTTCTTAAAGGGGACAACCTCAGACAGGAAATGAACATCAGGGGCGAAAAACAAATAACGATATTTAGGAAGGATAAAGGCGTTGTATGGGTTCTTATGCCAGGGCAAATGATGTATATGGAGATGTCGGCAGGCAATCAGAAAAATATGGCACCTGTGGATCTTGATGAACTGGAAAAAATAGGGAAGAAGAAATTTATAGGCAAAGAAAAGGTCAACGAGCAGATGTGTTCAAAATATCATTATACGTTCAATGATCCATCCATGGGTACGGCAACATACTGGATTTCGGAAAAGCTAAATTTTCCCGTTAAAATGGAAATGGATGGACCGTCCGGTCATATGGTTATGGAATACCGGAACATCCAAGAAAAAACGATGCCTGACTCCCTTTTTAATATTCCCTCCGGGTATCAAAAGATGTCGATGCCAATGATGCCGGGTATGAAAGGGCAGTAAAGGCCCTGAAAGTTTGAAGTTTGAAAGTGCCAAAAGTGAGCTAAAGTTGAGGAACGCGCTTTCAGCGCGATCAATTATATTAAAATTGATAGAATACAATAACTTCCCCGCCATTTAAGGCGGGGATTGTTTACTTAATAATATCAATGATAGACTCCAACATTTCATCCTGGGCCCTTAATGTTGCAAGATTTGCCTCATAACCCCTTTGCGCAATGATCGTTTGTGGAATTTCCTCTGCCAGGTCCACATTGGACATTTCTTTTTCCGTCAATTGCCCATCGGTTTCATCAACAACAACTGGACCCGGGATGTCCGGTTGTGTGATTTCTACTTCTACATTTTCTTTAGGACCTTCAACCAATGTCGCTGTGCTTTTTTTGAACCCTTCTGTTTCCACGTTTGCAATATTGTTGGCAGTAACCCCCATTTTATCACCAAACGCCTTTATTGCAGAAAGCGTGCTTTGAATTGAAAAAGTCATGGATTTACCTCCTTCTTTATAGCGCTTTCAAAAAAATAATATGATAAACAGAGGATTCTAATATGGCGGTGTTGTATTGACATACAAGGCGGGTGGCTCAAATCAGTCAGGCAACCCTGCCGCCATATCCCCTGAATATTATTTTTAGGATTTAGGCCAGTGGCTTTGCGTCCCACCCTTTCGGATGGTTTGCCTTTATTCAACCTTCCATTATATCGGATACTTTTTGTGAGAACTTTAAAAAAAAATCAAGTTTTGCATCTAAATATGGTTAAAAATATGTTTAACCCGTTGGAATGAGTACATACTTACCTTTTTCCTCTTTAATTTTTAGGCCGTAAATTTCTATGGTTTCTGTAATGGGGCGGCCGAACAGAAAATCTGTCAAATCAGTTTCAAGGCCCGATTTCTGCACGACCAGTTCTCTAATTTTAATATCATACTCGATAATCTCCAGTATGCCTTTAAGTGCTTCGTCTTTTTTGTCTGTGTGCAGGGAATCAATAAAAAACTTGAGCATGTCATATGAACATTGCTCTTGGTGACCCTCAACAAGTTCCCATAATCCTTCAACGGATGAAATAAGATCCTGTCGTGTCAATCGGTTTTTTGCATAAATCTTTTCAATTTCTATAGTATCCCAGCATTTTAGGACTTTGCACTCCATGGGCCTATGCTCATATATGGTACAATTATTATTTGTTTCGTTAAAAAAAACACAGGTCCATGAACCTTTTTGTCCCTTTAACTTTAGAATATCTGAAGATGCCGGCAAAAAGCATTCTTTAACATTGTCATAAGAACGTTCGCCTTTTCTGATGGTATAGATATACTTTGACGGAATAATGCCTTTATCAATCAAAATCTTATCTTCAAGGTGAAAAGACGGCCCGCCCTTTTTGCAGCAGGTGCCGCATTGGAGACATTCTCTCATTTTGATTTCTCGTTCGGTTTTTGAGGTGTTTGAGGTCATTTTTATCAAGATAACATTTTATCTTATTTAAATTATCTGAGGGATAGGGGGGGTACTACTAAATCCTTGAATATTAGCGGAATGGATGATCTATTTTTAAAGATGGGTTCCTGTTTTTTCTTTACGAACCCTTGCCACGAGTTCAGGCGTTTAAAAAAAGATTATCCATGAGCGGCTATTCAGAAAAACACCCCGAGAGCTCAATTATCTTATACCTAAGTTGAGCGATTTTCAAGTTTGCCGCAGATACAAGGAAGATGTTGTTTCGCTATAGTCGTCTATGCGGAACGGCATCTGACGCAGTAGATGCGGTGAAATTGGAAATCCCGTAGGGTTTCAAATTGTTGAAATTCAAAATGTTAGAATACCTTAAAAATATTGTTAAATTAACCATTTCAAAAATTTGAAACGCTCAGCTTAGGTTATATAAAGAGAGTTAATCCTCCAGCAGCTTTTCAAAAAAATCGTTCCCCTTGTCGTCTACAATGATAAAGGCTGGAAAATCTTTGACGGTAATCAGAAAGATCGCTTCCATTCCAAGATCGGAATATTCTAATGTTTCGATGTTGGTTATACATTCTTTACCCAGACGTGCCGCCGGCCCGCCGATGGAACCCAAATAGAATCCGCCGAACTTTTTACACGATTGCGTAACTTCTTTTGAACGATTTCCCTTGGCCAGCATGACCATGGAAGCGCCTTGTTCCTGAAAAATGGGAACATAAGGATCCATGCGGCCGGCAGTCGTGGGGCCGAAAGATCCTGAAGGATATCCAACCGGTGTTTTTGCGGGACCGGCATAATATACCATGTGATTTTTGAAATATTCCGGAAGGCCTTCATCCTTGTCAAGTCGTTCTTTAAGTTTGGCATGGGCGATGTCCCGGGCCACGACAATCTTTCCCGTCAGCATCAAACGGGTTGCCACCGGATATTGACCCAATTCGGCCCTAATTTTATCCATTGGCCGGTTTAGGTCGATGCGGACTGCTTCTTCATCCACATCTGCAGGTTCCGGCAGATACCTTGCCGGATCGGTCTCAAGACGTTCTAAATAGATGCCTTGTTTTGTTATTTTTCCTTTGATATTCCGGTCTGCACTGCAACTGACGCCAAGGCCGATGGGACAGGATGCACCGTGTCTTGGAAGCCGAATGACCCGAACATCATGACAGAAATATTTTCCGCCGAACTGGGCACCGATACCGAGTTCTCGGGATATCTCGAGCAGTTCTGTTTCGAGCTTTGAATCCCGGAATGCATGACCCCATCGGTTTCCGGAAGTCGGAAGATAATCGAGATATCCTGCCGAGGCCAATTTGACAGTTTTAAGGTTGAGTTCAGCGGATGTTCCGCCGACGACAAATGCAAGATGATAGGGTGGACAGGCGGCTGTGCCCAGGGTTTTCATCTTTTTTTTCATAAACATAGCCAGCTTTTCAGGGGTTAAGGTCGCTTTGGTCTCCTGATAAAGATATGTCTTGTTGGCAGATCCGCCGCCCTTGGCGATGAAAAGAAAATGGTAGGTGTTGCCTTCGACGGCATAAATTTCAATCTGTGCAGGAAGATTGCATCCGGTATTGACCTCATCATACATGGTCAAGGGCGCATTCTGTGAGTAGCGCAAATTGTGGGTTGTGTATGAATTGAAGATGCCCCTTGAAAGCGCTTTTTCGTCACAAACGCCGGTCCAGATCTGTTGGCCCTTTTTCCCCATTACGATGGCTGTGCCTGTGTCTTGGCACATGGGGAAGACACCATCTGCGGAAATAACCGCATTTTTCAGCATTTCAAGGGCCACATACCGATCGTTATCGGAGCTTTCAGGATCATTGAGAATTTTTGTTAAGAGCGACAGATGTGAAGGTCTTAGCAGATGGGAAACATCCGTAAACGCATGTTCAGCCAAAAGGGTTAATCCTTCCGGGGCGATGGTTAGTATCTCGGTACCCTTAAAAGCATCTAAAGAAACATGGTCATCGGTTAATCGGCGATAATCTGTCGTATCATCTCCTAAAGGAAACATATCCTGATATGTGAACTCTACCATTGTTATTCTCCTTTGATAACTATTTCAGGTTGTCAGGTTCACTGAGCAAGCAAAACTGACTTTATACGAAACCATCAACCTTGAACCTAAGTTTTAAATAAAAAAGCCCTCCTGATGAGGAAGGCTTTTTAAAAGTTTGAATTCTGGGGCTTTATAATTATTACATGAAAGCCGGATCACTTTTCCAGGGTCATTTGAATATAGTGGCAAGGGCATTCTTTTGCACACAAGCCACATCCCTTGCAGAAGTCGTAGTCAAATTCGTAGAGTCCGGTGGTCTTCGACTTTTTAACGGCATTGTCAGGGCAATACATATAGCAGTTGCCGCAATCGAAACAGAGCCCACAGCTAAAGCATCGGTCCGCCTCGGCAATAATATCATCTTGGTCAAAAGTTGGATAAATCTCTTTGAAACCCTTGAGTCTCATATGGATCGACCTGGCCTCCTTCTCATATCGCTTGACCGGCTGATAATAATAGGTGTTCAATTCCCTTGAGATGACCACGGGCTGTTGTGCCAATTCGCTCTCTTTATTTCCCTCGATGTAATCTTCAATTGCGGAAGCAGCGCGCATTCCCTGACCAATGGCCAAAGAGACCGTTTCCAGACCTGCCACGGCATCACCACCGGCAAAAACGCCTTCCGTACTGGTCATCAAATATTCGTTGGTATAGATCCATCTTTTATCTACGGTCTGAATTTCGATTCCATCATAATCCACTGCCTGGCCTGTGGCCATAATGACGGTGTCCGCGGGAATGAAGGCTTCTGATCCGGAAATGGGAACCGGTCTGGCCCGGCCGCTGGCGTCGGGTTCTCTTAGCTCCATTTGAACACACAAAAGACCGACAACCCGGCCTTCATCCAATACTAATTTAACCGGGTTGGTGTGATACCGAAACATGATGCGTTCTTCCATGGCTTCGTCGATTTCGGCGGTAATCGCTGGCATTTCATTTCGGGTGCGTCGGTAAACAATGTTCACATTTGCTCCCAGACGCTTGGCCACCCGGGCACAGTCCATGGCGGTATTGCCGCCGCCGATGACCACAACATCATTACCGATTTCTACCCATTTGCCGGTATTGACCTGTTTTAAAAACTCCACTCCGGTAAAAACATTTTCTGCGTCTTTGCCCGGGATGTCAATCGAGACACCTTTTTGGGCACCCATACCTAAAAATACAGCATCATATTCATTTCGCAATTGATCAAAGGGTATGTTGACCCCGACCTTGACATTACATTCCAATTCAACGCCCAAGCTGAGAATATTGTCAATTTCTTGTTTCAAAACGTAATTCGGTTGCCGGTAGGATGGAATACCATAACGCATCATACCGCCGGGCTCGCTGTTTGCCTCATATATCTTCACCTGAAACCCTCTTTTGGCCAAATGAAAGGCACACGAGAATCCGGCCGGACCGGAACCAATAACCGCCACTTTTTCTTTTCTTGTTTCGATAAGTTTTTTGTGTTTCAGGTTATTCTCCAGACCGTAATCACCGACAGCGCGCTCTGCACAGTTTATGGCCAGAGGTTCGTCAAAATCCCGTCGATTACATCCCCCTTCACAGGGGTGGGGGCAAACTCTGCCGCAGACTGCCGGGAAAGGGTTGGTGCGGGTCAACATATGCCACGCTTGCTCATAATCTTTCTTTTCCGCCAGGACTCTGAGAAAGCCGCGGATGTCGTTGCCGGCAGGGCAAGCGTGATTGCATGGCGGCGTATGCATGACATTGATGGGCATCAGGGTCCGCCATGAACCTGTTTTATAAGGAACTACGTTACGTAATTCCATGACCAGTCCTAAAGGTAGCTTTTCCATTATAAGTTATACCTCTCTATATTCTGGTTGGCGATGTTTTGAATTTCGGCGATGGTTTCTTTGGATCCGCCTTTCTTGAACAGATGGCTGAACCGGCCTTGCAATTTGAGATACTCTTCCACCGGAACCTTGGCGCGGATCTTTTTTACATTGGCCAACTTGCCGTCAATAATTTCATATATTGGAAACAGACCGGTATCTTTCGCCAGCCGGCAGATCTGCACGGTGAGTTCACCGTGATGGCCCCAGCCTAAGGGGCAGGGTGCCAGGATGTGAATGTATTTGGGCCCTTCAATGGAAAGGGCGGTTTTCACCTTTCGCTGCAAGTCTCTGAAATCATCGACTGTGGCGGTGGCCACATAGGGAATACCGTGATCGGCTGCAATCAACGGCATATTTTTTTTCCTTGTTTTGTTGCCCATGGGTGTTGTACTGGTCCTGGCGCCGTAAGGGGTAAAGCTGGAGCGCTGAACACCGGTATTCATGTAGGCTTCGTTATCGTAGCATACATAGAGCACATTGTGGCCCCTTTCAAACATGCCGCTGATACTTTGAAATCCGATGTCGGCAGTACTGCCGTCACCCCCCTGGGCGATGATATTGACCGGCCCTTTCTTCAGGGCTTTGTAAGCAGCCTCCACGCCGGAGGCAACCGCTGATGCATTTTCAAAAAGGCTGTGCAAAAACGGAATGCGCCAGGACGGATCAGGATAGGGTGAACTGAAAACTTCCAGACAGCCCGTGGCAACGCAGGCAATGGTATTTTCACCGGAGGCATCTTGTACCAGACGTGCGGCCAGGGCCTGGCCGCAGCCGCCACATGCGCGGTGCCCGCTGGTAAATAAGTCTTTTTTCTCAACTTTGTTGAGTTCTTCAGCATTTTGATTCATGATTATAAATCCTTCTCAGATATCAATTCTTTCTTTAGGCCTAAAAATTCCAATTCCACCGGTTCTTTCTCGACCTTTTCCACCATGTATCGCAGGTCGTTTTTCGTAATGTTTCGGCCTCCTAAGCCTGCAATAAAGCTGCTGATATTACGATCTTTTTTCTCGGCACGGGGAAAAGACCAGCGAACATCGCTGGCCAGAATCCCGCCTCTTCCCAGGGAAATCGATTTTTCGACCACAACGATGTTCATTTTGTCTTTAAGCGAATTGTAAATTTCTCTTCGCGGAAACGGACGGTAGGAGCAGATTTGCAAAAGTCCAACCTTTTTCCCCTCTTCTTCAAGCTGATCGATGAGATCCTTGATCGTGCCGACTATGGAACCCATTGAGATGACAACCACGTCGGCGTCTTTTAATTTATAGGTCTTGATGAAACCGCCGCTGTCTCTGCCGAAGGCTTTTGCAAAACCTTCGCTGACTTTCTTGATGGTTTCTTCAGATTTTTCCATGGCGCGGTGCAGGGTATATCGGGTCTCCATGTAAAAACGAGGATCTGCAAAAAGACCGATACCTCTGGGCCACCGGGGGTCCACGATATTCGTTGGCTTAAAGGGCGGTAGAAAGTTGTCGACTTCTTTTTGGTCCGGGACATCCACCGGTTCGAACGCATGGGTTAGAATAAAACCGTCCATGCAAACCATCACCGGCAAATGGGTCTCTTCCGCTATTTTAAAGGCTTGGATATGCAAATCGGCTGCTTCCTGGTTGTCTTCGGCATGGAGTTGGATCCAGCCGGCATCCCTTAAGGCCATGGAATCCTGCTGATCGTTCCAAATACTTAAGGGGGCCGATATGGCCCTGTTTGCAATGGTAAACACAATGGGAAGACGCATTCCCGCAATACAATAAATAACCTCACTCATAAGCAACAAACCCTGGGATGTTGTCGCCGAATAGGCACGGGCACCGGCGGCACTGGCACCCAATACAACCGATGCTGCGGAAAATTCGCTTTCCACGTTGACATATTCTGCGTCCAGGTCCCCCCGCCCGACAATACTGGCCAGATCTTCCACGATATGCGTTTGTGGTGTAATCGGATAGGCGGAGATGACATTTGGGCGGCATTTGGCCACCACTTCCGCAACAGCACGAGATCCTTCAACTTGTTTAAGCATGAAACTACCTCTTTTGCATGATTTCATGGGCCCGTTCAAGGGCGGCCACATTGTTTTCACCAACCCTGCCGGGGAATTTCCCCATAATTGCTTCCTGTACAGCATCCAGACTAATCAGGCCGGTAATCGTACAAAATGCACCAATCATAATGGCATTGGGTATGGGCCTGCCGATGATTTCCAGTGCTATTTCCGTGGCAGGAATGGTTTCTACTTTTGCAGTTGTTTTGAGTTGTAATTCTTCAGGCTTTAATTCTGTATTGACCAGGATTAAACCATCCGGCTTAAGTCCATCCAACACAGGCACTGATCCAATCAGGTTATAATCTTGGACGATCAGATAATCCGGGTTTTGCACGTCTTCACGTGTTCGAATTTTCTTATCATCGATTCTAACAAAAGCCATGACAGGTGCGCCGACCCGTTCAGCTCCAAAAGAAGGGAAGGCCTGTGAAAATTTACCGTCTTTGAATGCCGCAATGGACAAAAGCTCTGCCGCTGCCACATTCCCCTGTCCGCCTCGACCGTGTATTCTGATTTCAATCATTCTACTCACCTTGGTTATTAGCGTGCTTGGGGTATAATCGAAGCACTAAACTGTCAGAATTCCCTATATCTCCGGATAAGATCCGTTTGCAGTTTCCTTGGGTCGGTAAACAAAACCGTGTCCTTTTGGCTCGGATCTTTCTTATAGGATATAAATTTATATTCCGCTCTCTGTCAACAAAAAAAGACTCAAAAATAAGACTAAACGTTATGAATTGTCAATATTTATTTTGGAAGTTTTGAAATGGATTTTAACATGTTGTCATCACACGAGTTTTTTATAAAAAATCTTGAGTCTGTCTATTCTTTCAGGAAGTATATGTACGCCGATTCCAGGACCTTTGGGAATTTCAATGGAACCATCGGGTTGCAGAACCACCGGTCTGTCAACGATATCTTCCGTAAAATATCGGGTGGTTTCAGAAGTGTCACCGGGAAGGACAAAACCCGGAAGGGTTTGAAGATGAATATTGAAAGCTCTGCCGATTCCGGTTTCCAGCATGCCGCCTGACCATGCTTTAATGTTGTTTTCCATACAATACGCCTGAATTTTTTTAGACGCTGTCATGCCGCCCACGCGACCCTGTTTAATGTTGACTATCCGACAGCTACCCATTTCAACCGCGGTTTTTGCATCATTGAGATTTTTGATGGATTCATCAAGACAGATGGGCGTTTGGATTTGTTTTTGCAATAGCGCATGAAAATAAATGTCATCATAATTCAACGGTTGTTCGATCATCATAAGGTTAAATTCATCAAGGTTTTTTAGAATAGAAATATCTTCAAGGGTGTAATCGCTGTTGGCATCAGCCATGAGGTTGATGCTCGGGAACGCTTTTCGAACCTTTTTTAGTATTTCAATATCTTTACCTTTTTTTATTTTTATCTTGATTCTGTGGTATTTTTTATCACATGCTTTTTGAATCGATTCAAGGAGGTCGTCTATATTTTCTTGGATTCCGAGGCTGATTCCCGACATGATTTTTTTGGGTGTACCACCCATGAGTTCAAAAAGGGGAATGTTATATTTTTGGGCCATAATATCAAGAAGGGCATTTTCAACAGCGGCCTTTGCCATATGATGTCCTCTAATTGGCTCAAAACTTTGGAGAACCTCTTCAATGGTAAAATTGTTCATGGCCGTTAAAATAGCGATTAAAAAGTCTTGTATAATATGGGATGCTGTTGCATTGGTTTCATAACCGTAGTAAGGGTCCGGAGACGTTACACACTCTCCCCATCCGCAAACATCATCCGACACAATTTTTAATAACAAGGCCTCTCTGTGCGTCTGAACGGAAAAGCTCGTCTCAAAGGGTGAGACCAGCGGCAACTTGACAGTAAACATTTCCACTGAATCAATTTTCTTTATTTTTTTCACTTATCTTTTTCTCCTTTTTTGTAACACGTTGGTCTTTTGAAAACATGACCGCTTCAGGTATAATTAAATTTTTTCTGAAAGAACTCGTGGATAAGGGCTCGTAATGAAAGAACCTGCCCGGGCTATTAGAAGCTATCTCAAAATAAAGATTTTGGTTCAAGATCCCCCGCTAAAACCCAGCGGGATAAAAAGGCGGAGGCGAGTTTTAACCCGCCCCGTCTGTTGACGGGATCTTCGACAGGCATACTCAAGTATGTCGAGGACTTAAAACGAGGCTCCAACGCCGAGGTTGGGCCAAAAGATTATTTTGAGATAGCTTCTAATAAAGGCCTCTGTCTCAACAGGGGGTTTTATCCATAAAGTTAAATCGTCGATGGTTCTTTCAAAACGATTCCTAATCCACTCAGACAGCTTCCAGGCAAAAAATTAATCATACCTGAAGCTCCCTTGAAATCGATTTGTTCAAAGGGCAGAACTATTTTCCTTTTTTTAAGTTCGCGGAAGACGGACGTCTTATAGAATCGCGAAGCGATTGTATAACTTGTAAAAAACTCTCTTTTTATCTTTTGAAAACACGATATCTGTAACAACATAATCTTTTTGAAAAGCCGATTCAAAAAGACGGCGCGTTTTCATTCTCCATTGAAGGGCGTCGTTTATATTCGTCTCTTTCAATGACCTTATGTTTCGGGGAATTTCTATATAGGCTGTTTCTTGAGAAAAATTTTCCAGATTTTTCTCGGGGATATTCTCTATAATCGGAGGTTCTTTTTGTTTCATCTTGTTAATGACCCGATCTGAATTCAGGTTCCAGGTTGCGATCAGCCTGTCTGTGGGGAGCCCTTTATGAAGTCCGCTTTCCCCCGTTCCATATATATCGTTCTCATATTCTACGCTGATGATGCCGAGTCTGTGGATATTGAAAAAAGCGTTCATGGATTCGAGAGGATCAAAATTCCACCGAATGATCTCATATCCCATTTTTAAAACTTCTTCTCTTTGGGCTTTTTTAAGCAAAAATCCGAATCCTTGTGTCTGATATTTTTGATCAACCCCGGTCATGTGGGAATAGATAAAGTGCTTTCCTTCCCAACTGCCGATGAGTGCATAGGTAAAACCCGCCAATTTGCCATTGAAATAAAGCCCTTGAATAAGACCCCCATATTTTTGAACTCGCGTCATCAAATGATGGGGTTCAATGTCAAGATCTAAAAATCCCCAGGCACTTTTCTGAATTTCGGATAATTTTTTAAAATCTTCTATGTCTTTAATTTTTTTTAACTCGATCATGTCTCTTTTCCTCAAAAAATGGCGTTAGATATTACAGCCGTTTTAAAATTATTATATGTCCGGACCTTCCGACAAGAATAACATGGACATGCTTTTTGTCAAATAGATGGAAACTAAAAGCTTGACAACATCAATGCAAATACTTAATCTGCTTCGAGTATATACTCAAAAAGGTTTCTTATGGCACGCCCCAAAAAACATCGTAGGGTGGCTTTTAATCCGGCCATCAGTTATTTCAAACCAAGAGGCATTCCCATGCGCGATCTTTCCGAAGTGCGTCTAACGGTGGATGAACGCGAGGCCATACGACTTGCCGATCTTCTCGGTATGTCCCATGAAGAGGCCGGTCGTCACATGAATGTCTCTAGAGCAACTTTCGGTCGGATTGTTCAGCAGGCAAGAAAAGTAGTTGCAGATGCCCTAATCAACGGGAAGGCCATCAATGTCGAAGGTGGAAATTACAAAATGGTCGATGAAGCACGGACATTCATTTGTCGCAATTGCAGCCACAGATGGGTTGAGTCTTGGGGCACGGGCAGACCTGAAAACTGCCCGAAATGTAATGATGAGAATTTTTTTAGATGCAGGAGTTAATGGGGGATAAAGAATTATGGTACATATTCATGACAATGTTGAAGCTGCACAAAAGCAACAAAACACGAAAACAAAACAGGATGCTGCTGTTGATGAATCTCTGAAGAAAATAAAAAACAAATATATCGTCTTGAGCGGAAAGGGCGGTGTGGGCAAGACCAGCACTTCTGTTAATCTGTCCATGGCCCTTGCCAACAAAGGGTTTAAGGTCGGGATTATGGATGTCGACCTGCACGGTCCTGATGTGCCGAGAATGCTCGGTCTAAAGGGGATGCTGGATTTAAGCAAAAATAACAAACTGAATCCCATACAGTATTCAGACAATTTGAAAGTGGTTTCAATCGAATCGATGATCGCAAGCAAAGACGATGCGATCATATGGCGGGGTCCGCTTAAATACTCTGCCATACGTCAGTTTATCGGCGAGGTGGAATGGGGCGAACTTGACTTTTTGATTATCGATTCTCCTCCGGGAACCGGAGATGAACCACTGACCGTTGCTCAGACCATTCATGACGCCAAAGCCATCATCGTTACGACGCCTCAAGAGGTTTCTCTGGCGGACGTTCGAAAATCCATCAGTTTTTGCAGGACTGTTAAGATGGATATTTTGGGTCTTATCGAGAACATGAGCGGCTTTGCCTGTCCCCACTGCAATAAAATGGTGGATCTTTTTGGATCGGGTGGCGGTGAAAAAACCGCAGGTACTGCGGGAATTCCGTTTTTAGGTAGAATTCCATTTGATCCGAACGTTGTGTCTTGTGGCGACAACGGTGTTTCTATTCAGGAAAAATATGCGGACACCCCTGTGTCCCGGGCTTTTATAGGATTGGCCGAGAAAATATCGAAGTGACCAAAACCTTTAAGCCGGAAAGAGGATAAGGGAAACCACGGATAAACACGAATAAACACAAATAAAAATAATAATATTTATGTTCATTTGCGTCCATTTGCGGTTATCTAATTTCTATTTTCTAATTCCTATTTTCAAGGCTTGATCCAAGTCCCCTGCTTTAGGTAGGGATGGGTAATCTCTTTGAGGGCTTTCTTGTACTCGATAAACCGGGATTTCATTCCGAGCAACCAGTCCTTGTGTTTGAGTGCATCTTCTTTGCTGAGAAAGAACTCGTGAGGGCTTTGGGTTATTTCAAAGGTCGGGGTTCCTGACGGTAGGCTTATGGTACCGGAATTGCTGCACAGCATGCAGCGGACGTGCGTGTTGTCCAAAAACCGGAACGTGTCTCCTCCGCACTGAGGACAACAAGGGCCTCTTTTTTCAACCCCGGGTCCAAAAAGCGCTGACGCCAGTTTGCCGGCCGCCTGTTTGTTCTCATTGTTCAAAAAAATCTCTCCAGGCAAAGCCCCGTAAACCACTCGGCTGTCTTTATCATCCGCAAAAATCAATTTAATAAAATTTTGGATTGCCAGACGGCTGTATCCCTCCTTGCCTTCGATGCCGGCAATCGCGACACCGACAGCCGGCTTGCTCCACAGATTTTCAATGTGAGCGTAAAAAGAAATCCCTCTATCGAGAAATGTTTTAAGGGATGCGTTGATCCCCAGAAAATAGGTCGGTGCTGATACGATGTATGCATCGGCCTCCAACATGGCCTTTAAAACAATGTTTAAATCATCATCCAGAACGCAGTGCTCTTTTGTGAAAAGACACTGGTAACATCCCCGGCAGGAAAGAATCTTGAAATCCTGAAGCCGTAACAGATTCAACTCATGGGGAATGGACAGTTGATTGCTGATTTCCTTGGCCATGATTTCGCAATTGCCAAGTTTTCGAGGCGAACCGATAATGGCAAGTATTTTTTTCATAAGATACCCTCGTCAAATGACCGCCCCTTGAAGCGGTTGAATTAAAAAAATTATTTCGGCCTGATTGTTAAAAGGCCTTTTCGCAATATTGGGGTGCGAGACTTGAGTTACTAATAAGTCAATTCAACACGTGATCGTATTTATGAATACGTGTACTTAGCAAATGTTAAAACAGATCCTTGCTATCTATCAATATTTATTTTATAAAAAATGGGTTTGATATTGAATCGGGGGAGCATGCCCCGTGAACATGTTCGACCCTTCAAGCAAAGATTCCCCCGCAATGCGGGACAGGCATGGCCCATCTTAGATCCCGCATTACGGGAGAGGATCAGGTTTTCAAGGACTAATAAATGGATGTTGATATGAATAGCAAAAAACCTCAGATGCGTGTGGATATCGGTGGGATAGAGATCAAAAATCCTGTAATGACGGCATCCGGTACTTTCGGGTATGCCAGCGAGTTTGAAGAACTTATCGATTTAAACCGCCTGGGAGCGATTGTTGTAAAAGGCTTGTCCCTTGAACCTTCCAGGGGAAATCCACCACCGAGGATCGTTGAAACACCATGCGGCATGTTAAACGCCATCGGTCTTGAAAACGTCGGGTTGGCAGCATTTGTGAAAGACAAATTGCCATTTTTGAGACGTCTTGAAACGCCGGTATTTGTAAACGTCTACGGGAAAAGTACAAAAGAATATGCCGAACTGGTCGCTCGCCTGGAAGACATTGACGGCGTTTCGGGCATCGAGGTAAACATTTCTTGTCCCAATGTAAAATCCGGCGGAATGGCCTTTGGCGCTTATCCGGAATCTGCCGCCGAAGTTGTCAGGGCGATCAGAAAACAGACCGCCAAACCGCTGATGGTCAAACTTTCTCCCAATGTCACCGACATTGCGGAAATCGCAAAAAGCGTGGAAGCAGAAGGCGCGGATTCCATTTCCTTGATCAATACCATCACCGGTATGGCAATTGATATTGAAACCCGGCGTCCAAAGATCGCCAATATCACCGGCGGGCTTTCAGGGCCGGCCATAAAGCCGGTGGCGTTGCGTATGGTCTGGCAGGTGGCACAATCCGTCAACGTTCCGGTGGTCGGTATCGGCGGCATAATGACCGCAAAAGATGCACTGGAGTTTTTGATCGCAGGCGCCGTGGCCGTTCAGATCGGAACCGCCAATTTTATCAATCCGCACACAACCACAGATGTCATCGATGGCATTGAAACTTTCCTGATGGAGCGAAATATTTCTGACATCGCAGATATCATTGCTACGCTTAAATTATAACCGGTTCATTTGCTTGGTGCTCTAATTCATAAATATGATGATTTATTTTTTTAAAGACAATAGTCCGTCTAAGCTGAAGTCGAAAAGTTTGAAGTTTGAAGTGCCTAAAGTGAGCTAAAGTTAAGGAACGCGCTTTCAGCGCGATCAATTATAATTAGAATTGATAGAATACCTTAATTTTAGGCACTTTAGCTCACTTTAGGCACTTTACACTTTTGCATACGCAGAATGAATAAACCAAGCTAAAAATACGTGACCGGATTAAAGAATACATGTACTTAGCAGTATCAGAAAGGAGAAGTTAAATGAAAAGAATATTGGTTATCGTTTTGGTTGTTTTCATGATGTCTCCCGCTGCTGTTGCAAAGCAGGTCGGCAAAGTTGAACTCCCCGACAGTATGATGGCAGGCACGGATGAATTACTTTTAAATGGCGCCGGTTTTCGGAAAAAAGTCTTTATCAAGGTTTATGCTGCCGGGCTTTATTTAAAAGAGAAGCAAACAGATCCCCAAAAAATCATGGATACAGATACCCCCATGGCCATCAGAATGCACTTTGTTCACAGCGAGGTTTCCAGCAAGAAGCTGGTGAATGCCTGGAACGAAGGTTTTGTAAATGGAACCGGCGGAAACATTGCTCCCATTAAAACAGAGATCGACACATTCAACGCTTATTTTTCACAAAACGCCAAAAAAAACGATATCTACGATATCATCTATGTTCCGGAGCAGGGGGTCAGTGTTTATATCAAGGGAGAATTGAAAGGGACGATTAAAGGACTTGATTTCAAAAAGGCGGTATTCTCAATATGGCTGGGTGAAAAACCGGCGGATTCAAAGTTAAAGAGAAAAATGCTTGGAAAATAGGGTAAAAAAAAGTGTTTTGCTTAAGGGGCTGTTCAAACCCCTTAAGCACTGGTGAAAAAATGTCAGGTGGTTGCCATCACCGGATTGGCTTTCAAATATTCAAGACGGTTGAGTCCGTTGATGTAAGCTTTCACACTGGCGGTGATGATATCCGGGTCCGCCCCTCGGCCGAGTGCAACCAGGCCGTTTTCTTTCAAGCGTACCGTAACCTCGCCCTGGGCATCCGTACCGCTGGTAATGGCGCTTATGGAAAATCTCAAAAGTTCGGATTCTGTTCCCGTTAGTTTGGCAATGCAGTCATACGCCGCATCGATGGGGCCATTTCCGTATCCCGTACCCTGAACCGGCCTTCCATTGATAAAAAGTCTGACGGTTGCCATGGGAATGACGGTGGTACCGCTGGTGACATGCAGATATTCCAGTTCGAAAATTTCGGCGGTCCTTAAGATGCCTTCCGTAACGATGACTTCCAGATCCTCGTCAACAACGTGCTTCTTTTTGTCGGCCAGTTCCTTGAACTTTTTAAAAACGAGCTTTAATTCTTCGTCGGAAAGATCGTACCCCATTTCCTTCAAGTGAGAGCGCAGGGCGTGTCTTCCGGAGTGTTTTCCCAGAACTAACTTGCTGGCGCTGAGCCCGACGGTTTCAGGTTTCATGATTTCATAGGTCATGGGGTTTTTCAGAACCCCGTCCTGATGAATTCCAGCCTCGTGGGCAAAGGCATTTGCGCCGACAATGGCCTTGTTGGGCTGGACGATAATACCGGTGATCATGCTGACCAGTCGGCTGGTGGGATAAATCAGTTCTGTTTTGATATTGGACGAGAACGGCATGTAATTGGGCCTCGTGTGAAGGGACATAACAACTTCTTCCAGCGAGGTGTTTCCGGCCCGTTCGCCGATGCCGTTGATGGTGACTTCCGCCTGTCTTGCCCCGCTGTTCAGCGCTGCAAGGGTGTTGGCCGTGGCAAGGCCGAGGTCATTGTGACAGTGAACACTCACGACAGCCTTGTTGATATTGGGGGTATGGTCGATCACATAATTGACCAGATCCGCGAATTCCATGGGAATGGCGTATCCGACGGTGTCCGGAATATTGATGGTTGTGGCGCCGGCCTCAATGGCCGCCTCAAAGACCTTGCAAAGAAAATCCCGATCACTGCGTGAGGCATCTTCTGCCGAAAACTCGATGCTGTCGGTAAGGCTCTTGGCGTATTTGACAGATTCCGACGTGGTTTTGAGAACCTGGTCCCGGGTCATGTTGAGTTTGTACTCCATATGGATATCGGATGTGGCCAAAAATGTGTGAATTCTCGGTTTTGCTGCGTGCTGGACAGCGCCCCAGGCGCGATCAATATCAGCTTTTGACGTCCGTGCCAGGCCGGCGACCTCGGTCTTTTTGAGTTTTGAGGCGATCTTGGAAACCGCATCAAAATCACCTTCAGAAGCGGCCGGGAAGCCTGCTTCCAATACATCTACGCCGAGTTTTTCCAACTGTGTGGCAAGGCGCAGCTTTTCTGCTGCATTCATGCTTGCGCCGGGAGATTGCTCACCATCTCTTAGCGTTGTGTCGAAGATAATGACTCGTTCTTCCATGATTTTGCTCCTATTCATAAATGTGTTGATACCTGAATATAGATAATATTGAATTTTACTATCTTATCTCTAAGTCTCTAAGCAAACCGCAAAATAAGAACGAGCATACGCCGCGAGACAGGATAAGAAAAATGTCCCACGGCTTTGATTCCCTCTCTTTTTTTTAGAATTTCATACATTTTCATAATGATAGATTTTACCTTTTATCATTGAGCATTGCCAGCTTATACTGGAAGCTGTCGGCAAGTGCTTGCCAGCTGGCTTCAATAATATCTTCGGAAACACCGATGGTGCTCCAGATATGGTCGTGATCCCTCGACTCAATAAAGACCCGCACCCTTGCCGCAGTTCCCTCGCGGCCATCTATGACCCGGACTTTAAAATCGATCAGGCGCATGGCGTCAAGATCCGGATAAAATTTGTCAAGTGCCTTGCGAAGGGCATTATCCAAAGCGCTGACCGGACCATCTCCTTCAGCGGCGGTGATTTCATCTTTGCCTCCCACCGAGATCTTGATGGTGGCATGGGCTGAACAGGGACGATCTTCGTCTTTTTCGACGGTGACCCGAAATGATTTTAAATCAAAAAGTGGCTGAAACTGATCGGTAAATTTTTCGAGCAGGATCTTAAATGATCCGTCGGCAGTGTCAAACTGGTATCCATCCTGCTCCATCTGTTTTATTTCTGTAACGATCTTACGGCTGTCAGTTCCGTTGGCTCCAAGCTCGATCCCAAGTTCTTTTGCTTTGTATTCGATATTGCTTTTTCCCGAAAGATCCGACACCAATACACGGCGGCGATTTCCCACAAGTTCGGGCTCCATATGTTCGTATGCCTTTGATACTTTCATAATTGCACTGACATGAATACCCCCTTTGTGGGCAAATGCGCTTTCACCGACAAAGGGACGGCTGTTCAAAGGAATCATGTTGGCCGTTTCACTGACAAACCGTGAGAGCAATCTCAGTTTTCCCATATTTTCTGAGGAAACACACGGGCGGTTCATTTTTAGCTGGAGAATCGGCATGATCGAGGTCAGATCGGCATTGCCGCATCTCTCTCCATATCCATTGACGGTTCCCTGGACCATTACCGCACCGGATTGGACGGCTTCGATGGAATTGGCCACAGCCAGGCCGCTGTCGTTATGGGTATGAATCCCGAGCTTGACCGGAAGCGAACCCTTTTTTGCAGCGTATTTTTCAGAAAACGCTTTTCGAGTCTCATCAATAATCGATTTGATTTCAATGGGAAGGGACCCGCCATTGGTGTCGCACAGCACGATGTATTCCGCACCGGCATCGATGGCGGCCATCAGTGTCTTTAAGGCATAATCCGGATTTGCTTTGTAGCCGTCAAAAAAGTGTTCGGCATCATAAATTACCTCCCGGTCACCGTTTTTCAAATATTGGACGGAATCGGTGATCATGGCAAGGTTTTCTTCGAGGGTATTGCTCATGACCTGCCGGACATGAAGATCCCATGTTTTTCCAAATATGGTCACTGAAGGGGTTTTGGCCTTTAACAGTGCCTGCAAGTTTGGATCATCTGAAGGGTCGATACCGGGTTTGCGTGTTGATCCGAAAGCCGTTATCCGCGCGGTATTGAATTTTTTCTTCTGGGCCAGATCGAAAAATTCCATATCCCTGGGATTGGAACCCGGCCAGCCGCCTTCGATGTAATGTATGCCGAAATCATCCAGCTTTTTTGCGATCTGGATTTTTTCCTTGGCACTAAAACTGATGTTTTCTCCCTGGGTTCCATCCCGCAAGGTTGTGTCATAAAGTACGATCTGTTCCATAATGTTATACTCCTAATAAAATTTGCTATGAATCAAATTTCGTTTAAGGTCTAGACCCTAATTATTCACGAGTTTGATTCGTTCATTTGCAAGGCATCAGGGATGAAGCTGTAGTTTGCTACTGCAAATCACTGATAACGCAGCAAATGGGCGAATCAGGCTCGCCGTAAGGTGAAAAATTTATCTGAAAAAATAAATGACAGGCTGTCCGGCCAATTCAAAATGTTGATTGTAATCTCTAATAGGATAATATGGATTTATTTTCCAAATTAAAAACCAGACAAATTTTTCATGAAAATTAGGGTTATCTGTTTTCCGGCCTTAGTGCCCGCACCGCAGCTCCGGCCTGCCACATTTCGGAATTTTTGAGCACGTCGAGTTCTTTTTCGAGCTTTTCGCGATAGTCTGGGGCACTGTTGGCCTCAAGGACCCTTTTGGTTTCTTTTCCCGATAAAACGCTTTCGTACAGTTCGTCAAAAAGAGGGGCTACAGCATCGCGGAACTTCGGCTTCCAGTCCAGGGCGCCTCGCTGGGCGGTAGTACTGCAGTTCGCATACATCCAGTCCATGCCGTTTTGCGCCACAAGGCGGATCAGGCTCTGGGTCAGTTCCTCTACGGTCTCATTAAAGGCTTCACTGGGTGAGTGCCCATGTTTTCGCAAAACATTGTACTGGGCTTCCATCACACCGGCCAGACAGCCCATTAAAACACCGCGTTCACCGGTGAGATCACTGTGAACTTCTTTTTCAAAGGTGGTGGGAAAAAGATAGCCCGAACCGATGGCAATTCCCAGTGCCAGTGCTCTTTCCTTGGCGCGACCGGTAGAGTCCTGGTGAATTGCAAAACTCGAATTAATGCCGCTGCCGTCCAGAAAGTTGGTCCGAACGGTTCGGCCCGAACCCTTTGGGGCCACCAGGATGACATCGACGTCTTCAGGGGGTACAATGTCGGTCTGGTCCTTATAAACAATGGAGAATCCATGTGAAAAATAGAGTGCATCTCCTTTGCTGAGGCATTTTTTAACGTTTGACCAGAGAGCAACCTGACCGGCGTCCGAAAGCAGATACTGGATAACGGTTCCCTTGCGGGCCGCTTCTTCGATGGGGAAAAGGGTTTCTCCGGGAACAAAACCGTCTTGTACGGCACGGTCCCAGGATTTGCTCTTTTCACGCTGGCCTACGATAACGTTGATACCGTTATCTTTCATGTTCAGAGCCTGTCCGGGCCCCTGAACGCCGTAGCCCAAAACGACAACGATTTCGTCTTTTAACACTTCTCTGGCTTTTTCCAGAGAAAATTCTTCTGATGTAATGACTTCTTCTTCTACTCCGCCGAAATTAATTTTGGCCATGTCGTTCTCCTTATATAATTAACGATTATCGATTGAATATTGTCGTAGATCCCGATTTAACGGGGAATTTTTCCGGAACCAAAATACTTGCCACAAAGTCACTAAGACCCGCCCGCCTCGCCTAAGGCGAAGCCGATGGCGGGCAGGCACAAAGGTTATATTTATTATTCTTTCTTAGTGACTTGGTGCCTTAGTGGCAGAAAGAATTCTTTCAATAATGTTTTCAAAAGGCTAAAGTGTTACAAAATTTTTTATTTCGAATTCCTGAACAGGGCAATCATTCCTGTCCTGGCGATTTCCTTTATGCCGATGGGTTTTAAAAGGTTTAAAAGCGCCTTCAATTTGCCCTCATCGCCCGTGACTTCAATGGTGTAATGGTCTGGTCCCACGTCAACAATCTTGCACCTGAAAATGTCCACGGTTCTTAATATTTCGGCACGATGTTCCGGTTTGGCGACCACCTTTATAAGGGCCATTTCTCTCTGGACATATTCCTTTCCGGTCAAATCGTGAACCTTGATAACATTGATGAGCTTGTTGAGTTGCTTCTCAATCTGTTCGATAATCGGCGGTTCCCCAATCGTGACCAGTGTTAACCTCGATACCAGCGGGTCCATGGTTTCGGCAACACACAGGCTTTCAATGTTAAATCCCCGGCCGCTGAACAATCCTGAAATTCTTGAGAGAACACCGGGTTCATTATCCACTAGAATCGAAAGTATATGTTTTTCTTCTGTCATGGTTCATATCCTTTTTTAAGAAACAGAGTTGACGGTTTTTTTAATCAGGTATTTTAAAAAACGATCTTACACCAGAAGCATTTCAGTCACCGGAGCTCCTGCGGGAACCATCGGATAAACGCATTCTTCCTTTTCCACCACAAAGTCCATGATCACAGGTTTTTTGGAGGCCAGGCCTTTTTTCAAAACAGTTTCCACTTCTTCAGGTTTTGTGGCTCTAAGCCCCTCAGCACCGTATGCTTCTGCCAGTTTAACGAAATCAGGTGCGCAATCAAGACATGTTGCCGCATAACGCTTTTCGAAAAAGAGCTCCTGCCACTGCCTGACCATGCCGAGATGTCCGTTATTGAGAATAACAATTTTTACAGGAAGCCCGTTTTGCACTGCGGTCGTCATTTCCTGTATGTTCATCTGAATACTTCCGTCACCGGCAATATCGACCACAAGCATATCCGGGCAGGCGAGTTGCGCGCCAATAGCGGCCGGCAAGCCAAACCCCATACACCCCAGGCCACCTGAAGTAATAAAATGGTTGGGTTTATCATAGTGGTAATATTGAGCCGCCCACATTTGGTTCTGCCCCACCTCGGTGGTGATAATGGCTTTGCCTTTGGTCAACTCGTACAGTTTTTCGACAACATATTGCGGTTTGATAACATCTGTCTGTTTATAGGCAAGCGGCTGGGTGTCTTTCCAGAGCTGAATCTGATCCAACCATTTTTTTCGCTTTTTCTTGAGATCGCCAAGGTCTTCCTTGTCCAGCAGTTTGTTCAGTTTGGCCAGTGTGATTTTGCAGTCTCCGACAACCGGGGCTGTAACCGGGATATTTTTGCGTATAGACGTGGGATCGATATCGATGTGCACAATTTTGGCTTTGGCTGCAAACTCATCTGTTTTTCCGGTAACGCGGTCGTCAAATCTCACGCCGATGCCGATCAAAAGGTCAGATTCACCGGTGCACATATTGGCCCGATATGTTCCGTGCATGCCGATCATCCCCAGCCACAAGGGATCTGTACCCGGAAATCCGCCCAGACCCATCAAAGAAGTGGTCACCGGGATTCGGGTTTTATGGGCAAGTTCCGTAAGTTCTTTGGCTGCTCCTGAAAGAATGACACCGCCGCCGGCAAAAATCATCGGCGTTTTGGCAGCCTTGATCAGCGACACTACTTTGTGAAGCTGTTTAACATTGGGCGTGTATGTCGGGTTATACGACTTCAAGGTTGCTTTTGGGGGAGCCTTGTAATCTATGGCGGTGGCGGAAACATTTTTTGGGATATCCACCAAAACAGGTCCCGGTCTGCCGGAGCTTGCAATTAAAAAGGCTTCTTTGATAATTCTGGCAAGATCTTCCGTTCGTTTGACCAGGTAGTTGTGCTTGGTGCACGGACGGGTAATCCCCACGGTGTCGACTTCCTGAAAGGCATCATTGCCAATCAGATGTGTGGGCACCTGCCCGGTAAATATAACCACGGGTATGGAATCCATATAGGCGGATGCAATGCCGCTGACCGTGTTGGTCGCACCCGGTCCTGATGTGACCAGACAGACGCCCACGCGGCTTCCGGCCCGGGCATAACCGTCGGCCGCATGCACGGCGCAAGCCTCCTGACGGACAAGGACGTGCCGGATATCTGTTTTATCGAGTTCATCGAAGATATCGATGACAGCTCCACCCGGATATCCAAAAATCGTGTCAACCCCTTCCTCCTGTAACACCTTCATCATAATTTGTGCGCCTGTGAGTTTCATGTCTCTTCCTTCCTTGTTTCTTGTGATTATTTATTTATAGCTATAAAGAGCTTCTTTATTTAAGGCTCTTCTCCACTTTAGTTGGAGAAGAGGGTCCAAGGATTCCAGGGGTCAAGGATTCAAGGGTTTGTTTTCTAAAGACTTTATCAGTGCCTTTAACATTCTTGCGATTTCTGCGATGTCTTTTTTTAGTGTACCCAATTCACCTTTTTCAATTAAATCTAAATCCCCTGCCAACAAAACCTGGGTTTCTTTCTTTGAATATTTTTTTGCTTTTCACTTGAATCATTGGCCCCTCGACACCTTGGATCCTTCAGTGTTTTTTAAAGCATTTCACTCGAACCCTTGAGTCCTTGACCCCTTGTACCCTTTGGGATCACACTTACCAAATTGGAGATGACCCACTTATTCTACCCTAATTAATTAAAACTAATCGGGAGATGATCCTTATTTAACCACCGCCCCCTCACTGGCAGATGACACCATTTTTGCATACCGGGCCATGTATCCGTGGGTTATTTTGGGTGGCGGGGGAGACCATTTGGACAACCGGTCCTGGATCTCGCTGTCCGGTACCTTGAGCGTCAATGTTTTGGCCGGAATATCAATGGCAATCAAATCACCGTCCTTAACAATGGCAATGGGTCCTTTTTGCATGGCTTCCGGTGAAATATGCCCGATGGCAGCGCCCCGGGTCCCGCCTGAAAAACGGCCGTCCGTGAGCAGTGCCACATGGGCGTCCAGCTTCATGCCGGCGATGGCCGATGTCGGTGTCAGCATTTCCCGCATGCCCGGGCCGCCCATGGGCCCTTCATACCGAATCACGATAACATCCCCTTTTTTTATTTTGCCGCCCATAATGGCCTGACCGGCTTCTTCCTCGGAATCAAACACCCGGGCCGGGCCTTCATGGCGCATCATTTCATCTAAAACAGCAGACTGCTTGACCACACCGCCTTCAGGGGCAAGATTTCCAAAAAGCACCGCAAGTCCGCCCTCCTCATGATAAGCGTTGGTGGTTGATCGGATGACGGTGTTGTCCATGATGCTCGAGTTCTTTATGTTTTCTTCCACGGTTTTGCCGGTGACAGTGAGGCAGTCTGTTTTAATGCGGCCGGTGCCGGACAGTTCTTTCATGAGCGCCTGAATGCCGCCAGCCCGGTTCAGGTCTTCAAGGTGGTGCGGTCCGCCGGGACTCAGGGAGCACAAATGGGGCGTGGCTTTGCTGATGTCGTTGATCTGATCGAGATCGATTTTGACATTGGCTTCCCTTGCCAGGGCAGGGAGGTGAAGCACGGTATTTGTGGAGCATCCAAGGGCCATATCCACGACCAGGGCATTATGAAAGGCCTGTTCGGTCATAATTTTTGACGGGGTTATATCTTTTTCCAAAAGCTCGAGAATTTTCATGCCCGCTTCCTTGGCCAGGCGGATGCGGGCTGACATCACAGCAGGGATGGTACCGTTTCCCGGAAGCCCCATTCCCACGGCTTCGGTTAAACAGTTCATGGAATTGGCCGTGAACATACCGGCACATGACCCACAGGTGGGACACGCAGCATCTTCAATCCGGCAAAGCTGATCTTCGGTCATATCTCCCGAGAGCACGGCACCTACTGATTCAAAGACCGTAATCAAATCGATTTCGTCATCACCGCCGATTTTTTCCGGATGTTTACCGGCCAGCATAGGTCCGCCGCTGATGACGATGGCCGGCAAATCGAGACGGGCGGCCGCCATCAACATCCCCGGAATAATCTTGTCGCAGTTGGGAACCAGAACCAGGGCATCAAACGCATGGGCTGTTGCCATGACTTCGATGGAGTCGGCGATCAACTCCCGGCTCGCCAAAGAATACTTCATGCCGACATGATTCATGGCAATGCCGTCGCAAACACCGATAACGCCGAATTCAATGGGTGTCCCACCCGCCATGTACACACCTGCCTTGACAGCCTCCACGATCTTGTCCAGATGAACATGTCCGGGGATGATGGCATTGACGGAATTGGCAATGCCGATGAGCGGTCGTTTGATTTCTTCATCCGTGTATCCCATGGCTTTAAAGAGGGAACGGTGGGGTGCCCGTTCCACCCCTTTTTTTACCAGGTCGCTTTTCATAGTCTCTGTCTCCTCAAAAAAAAACCGTTATCAGCTTTCGGGCTGATAACGGTTTTTGTTTTTTTGGCTTGGTCTGAAAATCAGGCCATTATCAACCCTGTGCCTCGCAGCAGATAAGTACATCTACGACGAGGACGATAATAAGGCTAATAAGGATGTTAATGGCTAAGATATTTTTCATAATGACCTGCAAATTCAGTGTAGAATCTTCTATCTAACTGTACTTATGTGCATTGTCAAGCTTTTTCTTTAGCACTTGTTTACTTATTTTTCAAAGATCCTTGGGGAAGCCATATCCCTTTATGCCGTATCCAGAGGGCTTTTCACACCCATGCCGCCTTTATTTAAAACATGGGTATAGATCATGGTCGTGCTCACATCTTTTTTGCCTGAGTTATTCCGGTCCTGTTGGTTCCAGGTTGAATTGCAAGCTTGTTTTGAGATGATATTTGAAACGCTTCAAAAGCACGCAGGATAAAAAGGTTGAATTTCATGATTCATTTTCTCTATCTGGGTTTATTGCTATGGGATATAAATTTTTATAAGCATATGAAAGCCTCCGGTTTGCCATCAGGTGAAAATTGATAAGATAGAAGATTTTCATCAATTTTAATGCAAGACTCAGGCATGAATCTTTTGATCAAATCAACATAAGCCTGTTCGGTTCTTATAGAATAGTGTTTAAGTCGAATCTGGTCACGAACTTGATCTAACAGTCTTTTAGGAGGTTTACTCATTTTTGTATTGATTTCGTCTTTTTATTAGTATATTCAATAAGTAATAAAATCATTCCATTAATTTACATCCAGCAGATGTGATAATTTAACGTTTAATAGCATTTCTCGTGCCAAATTAATAAGCTGTTGATATTGTTCCAAGTGAACCAATTCCCTGCTAAATATTAGACCACCTGTGCACATTTTTTTGGGCATTGATGCAAATATTACTGTGCATTTTAATATACAAGGATTTACTTTTTAAAAGATATTATCCTCGGTATTTAAAGGTGGGCTTAACGGTCTGAGCAAATTAAGAATTCTGTAAAATTCTTTTATTATTAATATGTAATTTGCGATATATATCGGATTTAACAGAATTAATTCTATAAAATCACTGTAATATTTGTAATATGCAGAATTAATAAGTTTTGTGATACACAGAAATTTTTCTGCTTACTAACTAGTTGTGTGTCAAAATCAACAAAGGAGTAATTTTGTTTAAAGAACTAAAAGAAATAAATTCACGTCCTACACCTTTTCAATTTTATACAGCAGATAAACTGTGGACAAATGAGCATACCTCAAAACAAATGCTTAAATATCACTTAAATGAATCAATTGATGCTTCATCTCGAAACAAAAACTTTATTGAGCGTTCTGTGGAGTGGATTGTCTCTCATTTTAAAGTGGATAAAAACACTGAAATTGCTGATTTTGGCTGTGGCCCGGGGATATACACAACTATGCTAGCGGAACGGGGTGCAATTGTTACCGGCATTGATTTCTCAGAAAATTCCCTAAAATATGCAAAACAGGTAGCTGCTGAAAAAGGTTTAAAAATAAATTATGTTCTGACAGACTATTTGGATTTTAAAACAACAAACAGCTTCGACCTCATCACCATGATCATGTGTGATTTTTGTGTGTTAAGTCCAGAACAAAGAAAAAAAATGCTCTCAAAATTCAATTCATTATTGAAACCGGACGGCTCTGTGATGCTTGATGTGTATTCTCTAAACAGTTTTGACCAAAAAGAAGAATCAGCAACCTACGAACTGAATCAACTAAATGGATTTTGGTCTCCAGGGGATTATTATTGTTTTGTTAACACATTTAAATACGAGAAAGAGAAAGTAATACTAGATAAATATACAATAATTGAAGAATTACGAGAGCGTGTAGTATACAACTGGCTGCAGTGTTACAGCAAAGATTCAATTAGAAATGAATTTGAAGAAAGCGGTTTTAAGGTAGAAGAATTATACTCAGATGTTGCAGGTAAAGCCTTCACCTCTGAATCAACAGAATTTGCTATTGTTGCAAAGAAATCATGAATAACCGCACATAACAAGGCTAATTCAGCCGACGCAAAAAGCCGTGCGGCTGATTAGCAGCGTTAGGCCCGAAAAAAGTTGAAGAAAGGAGGAGAAACAATTGCCGATCCATTTCAATGACTTAGACGTGGTTTCTGAAGTTGCAGGATTGAGTTCTGCTTTGATAGTTCCCTGTAATATGTGTCCTGCAGTGACTGTGGCCGAGAGAGAAAAGAAACCTTTCATTCAATTATTCAGGAATTTTCTGAAGTCGGCTCCTTTCGAAGAATACCTGAAGGCAATGCAATCCCGATTAAGAAAAAATGGTGTGAACACAAAAGTTTTCAAGAGCATTCCTTATCACCAATGGTTTATGTGCATGTGGACTTCAGGAAAGCGCAAAAAGCTGCAGAAATGTGCGAAAAAATATGATGCTGTGATCGTTTTGGGCTGCGAATCTGCGACCGAAACCGTACGCGATGCGGTCAAATCAAACGAATGCAAAGTGATCGAAGGCATGGAAGTTACCGGCATTATGAATGCACAACTAAGGTTCCGTTTACCAGGTAATGTCTTCTTTAAAAACTGCAAGATAGTTCCCATATCCCAGCAGAAGAAAGAAGAAAACATGTCGGGCTGATACGGCACCCACTGGCAAGGAGAACTGCCGTTGCGCATCTCACAGGTCTGCTGAGGAAGATGTGAGGTTTCTGCAACATAACACTCAGCGGGCCTAACCAAGCGCTGCACGTGGATTTCTCAAACGCTACGCGTTTTCGAAACCAGTGAGCTTTTCGTTCGGTGGAAGCCGATAAATAGGGGTCTGACCTCGTCAAGCTATAAAAAACATATAATATTTTAAATTATTAGGCACTATTTTTGGTACGATTTTAATTTAATTTAAGACAGATAGCTTGTTCAGCCACCAATTGTCAATTGACCAATTGCCCCCGATTGTATATTTATATTCTGGGCGCAAAAATTCAGGGCAGGTTTGTTTGAAAAAAATATGACGGCCAGGGTTGAAATACAGAAAAGCTGAATTACTTTAGCAGATCACCCTGCCGAACCGCGGCGGGGTGTTTTTTTTGCATAATCGCACAATGTCTTAAAAAACTCAGGAGAAAAAAAATGACAGACATTTCAAAAATCACGCTGTACAGCGGCGGCCACAAGGGGGCTGAGGCGGAATTCGGCAAACTTGCCGAGGCCTGGCACATGAAAGAGGTGAATATATCATTTGAAGGGCACAATGCCGAGCGTACCCGGGGCGTCCGGATATTGAACCGGGAAGAGCTGCAAAAGGGCGATGTCAGCATGGAAATTGTGTCCAAACTGATGAAGCGCACTTACTCCCGGACGGATAAGATCCGAAAAGTCATCCAGTCCATTTTTCACATGGTCAATAGCGGCTACCATGTCATTGCGGTCGGCTGGATACAGGCGGACAATACCGTCAAAGGGGGAACCGGCTGGGGGGTCGAGTTGGCAAAACTATTTAACCGGCCGCTGAGCGTCTATGATCAGGAACGAAAGGGGTGGTTTTCCTGGGAGGACAGTCAATGGGTGGAGAACACACCGGTGATTACCTCAGATACGTTTGCCGGCACCGGAACCCGCTACCTCTCCGATGACGGACGGCAGGCCCTCCGCGATCTTTTCATCCGCTCCTTCGGTCCTGCGGATCAAAAATAGTGAATGAAGAATAATGAATGGGGTTGCACCGGGTCGCATGGGGATTCGCAGCGTTAAACTTAATCTATACCATCTTTATCGAAACCGAATTATAGCAGAGTAATAGACTATTATTTCGATTCTGTTTAAATTGGTCATCATTTTGTTTGCGCTCATTTGAGGTGTACCGAATGACTGGAGGGTATTTGCATGTCATCGAAGAAGACGCGTACTGAGTCCGACAGACTGGATCGTATCGTCGCCGAGGCTCGGCATGACCGAGAGCGTCAGGAGAAGACCTATCGGGGGCGAGCGCTCAAGATGTTTCCGTGGATCTGTGCGCGGTGCGGGCGCGAATTTTCAGGCAAGAGGGTTCGAGAACTCACGGTCCATCATAAGGATCACAACCACGATAACAATCCGCCGGACGGCAGCAACTGGGAGTTGCTGTGTATCTACTGTCACGACAACGAGCATTCGCGGGATCAAGTTGCGGAATGGTATGACGGAACAGCGCCGGCCGGCGAGCAAGGGCCGATTTCCGGTAACAGGCCGTTTGCGAGCCTGAAGGATTTACTGAAGGACAAAAAGTCGTAAAGGGGTTGCAAGTTCCTCTGGGGTCGGGCCACAGCAACATGTAGAAATGATATATAAAACGTAAAAATTTACGTCAAACAAGGGAAAGATTAATAATACCGCGAAAGGGGCTGTCGTTTTTTCCCCCAAGTCGGGGGTGGAATTCATCTCGGTCTCGTTGGCCAACACAAGGAAATGTTTTATGATAAAAAGACTGCTTTTTTTTATTCCGATCCTCATATCGGCCTGTGTAAACATCCCAGAAAATGTTTCACCTGTTACTGGTTTTAATATCGATCAGTATTTGGGCACTTGGTACGAAATAGCCAGACTAGATCACTCTTTTGAAAGAGGTCTTGAAAGAGTGACAGCGGAATACAGCCTTAGAGATGATGGCGGTATCAAGGTTGTCAATAGAGGGTTCGATCCCGAAAAAAATAGATGGAAAGAGACCATCGGCAAAGCATACTTCTTAGGTGATTCAAATCTTGGCAGGTTAAAAGTCTCCTTTTGGGGTCCTTTTTACGGAGCTTATAATATCATAGACCTTGATAAAAAAAATTATTCCTATTCACTGGTATGCGGGCCTAATAAATCCTATTTGTGGATTTTGGCAAGAGAACCGCACATTGAAGAATCCCTAAAATCTGAATTGATAAATAAGGCAAAAGCTTTAGGATTCGAAACTGACAAAATGATTCATGTAACACATTAAAAGGCAACAACCGGTTCAACATGGATGGCTATTTTTTCGCGGCCTAGTCCGAAGTTCTCTGAACTTCTTTTTCTTTTCCAAACATCCCTCGCCATCGAATCCGCCGCCAGTATAGTGAAGCGTTCAGTAAAAGAAAATGAATAGTAAAAAAGTATTATTATTTCTTGCCCAGGGTTTTGAGGATTTAGAGGCTGCTTCAATTATCGATATTTGTGGATGGACTTATTATCGTGAACATCTTCAAAAAGTCGATGTTTCTGTAACAGGATTTCATAAAGAAGTTACAGGTCGGTTTGGTTTGAAAATAAAGACAGATGTTCTTATTGATGATATCAATCCCAAAGAATATGAAGCGTTGGCAATTCCCGGAGGCTTTCACAGCCATGGTTTTGACGAAGCGTATGATGTTAAAGTACTCAATCTCGCTGAGTCAATGTACAACAGCGGGGGAATTATCGCCACCATGTGTGTTGGAATATTACCGATCGCGAAAGCCGGCCTGTTGAAGGGAAAAAGAGCCACCACATATCCTTTCAGCAAGAAGCATGATAACCCACGGTATTTAAGGGAGTATGGCTGCCAATATTCCGGCAAATCAATTGAAATTGATGACAGAATCATTTCATGTGCCGGCCCTTCTCAATCTTTGCACGTCGTAATGATTATGCTTGAAATGTTATTGGGATCTGAAGAGACGAGGAAGATTAAAGAATTTATTGTTTTTGAAGAATAAAAGTATGCCGGCGAATTAAACGGTGAGAAAAGATGATGGATGAACAAAGATATTTTGTAAAATTACTTAAAAAAGTACAGGTGAATGTTCCCTTTCTAAGACTAAAAAAGGATTACCTGCCTTTGTTTATGGAATACGGCATGAACCCTGAAATTGGAATAGATGCTGCTGCCCTGGATTCGGTATCAGAAAAAGAGTTTAGAAACATCGCAGAAATTTTAAAAATAAATCACCGAAAAATAACGTTGCACGGTCCGTTTATGGATTTGGTTCCGGGCGGGCTCGATAATAGGCTGCTAAAGGCAACACGGAAACGGCTGGAGCGTTTTTTTGAGATCCTTCCTGTTTTTGAGCCCGTCAATGTGGTTTGCCACACCGGTTATGATCCATGCTATTATAGAAAGCATTGGAAAGAATGGCTGGCCAACAGTGTTGCGACATGGAGATCCCATGTAAATTACGCAGAGCGATTCGGTTTTAAACTCTTGCTGGAAAATGTTTATGAAACCAGTCCTGAAGTTCACTGCGCCCTTTTTGATGCGATTCCATCCGATGCCTTCGGATTTTGTTTGGATGTAGGACATCATCATGTTTTTGGAAAAAGCCCCCTCAAAAAATGGGTGGAGACGCTGGGTGAAAAAATAATGGAACTTCACCTTCATGACAACAATGGCGAAGAAGATACACATTTGGCAGTCGGGAAAGGAAATGCAGACTTTGCGGGTCTTTTTCAGTTGTTAAATGAGAAAGGTTTGTCACCCATCATTACACTGGAGCCCCACGAGGAAGAAACTTTGTGGCAGAGCCTGGCATCTGAAGATCTCAAAGAATTTATTCGGACGTTACCTTGAATCCGCAACCCTTGGTATTACAGGTCAGAAAAGTCCCCTGTTTTTTCGTTGTTTTTTCCACCAGAAATTTGGCGCCGCATTCGGGGCATTCTTTTGCCACGGGCTTGTCCCAGGTTGCAAAGGTGCAATCCGGAAAACGGCTGCACCCGTAAAAAATTTTTCCCCGTTTGGACGATCGTTGAACAAGTTCTCCGTTACAGTCTTGTTCAGGACAATCTACGCCGGTTTTTTCCCCGCTGCCGATTGAATTTGTTGACAGGGTGGTTTTACAATCCGGATAACCGGAGCAGGCAAAGAATGTACCGTATCTTCCATCTTTAATGAGCATGGGCTTGCCGCATTTATCACAAATTTTGTCAGACGGCTGATCAGAAGACGGCTCGATGGCATGAACGACCCCTTTTTCATCCCGGGTGTAGTTTCGGGTATAGGTGCATTCCGGATAATTGTTACACCCTAAAAACTGTCCGTTCCTGCCCATTCGGATATGAAGCCGGTGATTGCATTGAGGACAGGTGAGGTCTGTTGGAAATCCGATGCCTTTTACACTGAGCATTCCTGTTGAAGCTGCTTCGAGTTCCTTTTCAAACGCGTCGTAAAATTGTCTTAAAATTTCTGAATAATCCACCTCCGCGGCTTCTATGCGGTCAAGATCATTCTCCATATTGGCGGTAAATTCCACATCTAATACGTCAGGGAAACTTTTCACCAGAAGATCGTTAACGATAAATCCCAGTTCATTCGGTTTGAAATATCCTTTTACGAGATCCACATAGCCTTTTTCCCTTATGGTAGACAAGATGGCGGCATAGGTGCTGGGTCGGCCGATGCCGTTTTCTTCAAGCTCTTTAACCAAAGACGCTTCTGAAAATCTCGGAGGGGGCATTGTAAAATGCTGTTTTGGTTCCAATTTGTTGAGTTTTAAAATCCCCCCTTCGCTCAATTCGGGAAAATCATCTTTTTTCTTTTGGCTGTCACTTTCAATTTGATCATCAGTGGTCATATACAGCGTCATAAAACCGGGAAATGCCACCGATGAACCGCTTGCTGTAAAAAGATATGGACCGGCTGCAATCGATATGGAGATTTTGTTCATAAGGGCTTGCTTCATCTGTGAAGCAACAAAGCGTTTCCAGACAAGCTCGTATAGCGCAAACTGATCTTTGGAAAGAAAGGGTTTTATTTTTTCCGGTGTATTAAAGACCGATGTCGGACGTATGGCTTCATGGGCATCTTGAGCTTTTTTGCGGTTTTTAAAAAAACGTGGCTTTTCAAGTGCATATTCATCCCCGAATTTATCCCGTACGAGCTTAAGGGCTTCCATGGCAGCTTCCTTTGAAATTCGGGTGGAATCTGTACGCATGTAAGTGATGAGTCCTTCAGGTTCACCAGGGGATAGCTCTATACCTTCATAAAGCTGCTGAGCCACAATCATGGTTTTTTTTGCGGAAAACCTAAGTTTTCGGATGGCTTCCTGTTGTAGTTTGCTGGTGATAAACGGAGGAGATGGATTCCTTTTTACGGTTTTTTTCTGTATTTTTTCAACGATAAATTTTTCGTCGGACAGTTCCTCAATGATACCATTTGATGCCTTTTCATCGGGGATTTTAATTTTATTCCCATTTTTTTTGACCAACTTTGCCGTAAACGGCGGGGGTGAATTGTCCTCGAGATGGGCGGTAATCGACCAGTATTCTTCAGATTCAAAGGCCTGGATAGCCCGCTCTCTATCACAAATGATTCTTACGGCAACAGACTGAACGCGGCCGGCACTAAGCCCCCCCTTTACTTTACGCCACAACAAAGGGGAGATCTGGTATCCCACCAGTCTGTCGAGAATCCTGCGTGCCTGTTGTGCTTCATACTTATTTTGATTGAGTTTGTCGGGCGATTTTATGGCTTCATGGATGGCATTTTGGGTGAGCTCATGAAAAAGTACCCTGTGAAATATTCTTCCCTTTTTTTTAAGTATATCAGCCGTGTGCCATGCAATGGCTTCGCCCTCTCTGTCCGGGTCCGGCGCAAGGTATATATCTGTAGTATCACCAGCGGCCTGTCTTAAAGATTTTATAACTTTTTGCTTGCCGGGAATATTCGTGTACTTGGGTTTGAACCCCTCTTCAATGTTGATTCCGATTTCCTTTGCCGGAAGGTCCTTTATATGGCCGACGGTGGCGGCGACGTTATATTCCTTGCCGAGATATTTTTTAATGGTTCTTATTTTTGTGGGGGATTCCACGATGACCAAGGGTTTGGACACTATATTACCTCACTTTTTTGTAACATTTAAGTTTCTTAAAAAAATTACCGCTTCAGGTATAATTAAATTTTTGCTGAAAGAACTCGTGAATAAAGGCTCGTAATGAAAGAATCCGCCCTGACGATTAATAAAAATTTCTGTTTTAACGGACGATTTCGTCCATAACGTTAAATCGCCGATGGTTCTTTCAAAACGATCCCTAATTCACTCAGACAGCTTTCAGCAAAAATTGAATTATACCTGAAGCTCTTTTGAAGTCTATTTGTCTCAATGCATTAAAATATTACACTTTTTCTATTTTTGAAAAGAACTTTCCCGGAGATTGCTGTGCAATATCTTTGAGTTCAAGTTGCAGCAGAATGCTCGAAAGCCTTCCGACTTCAATGGAAAGCTTTCTTGCAATGTCATCGATGTGAACAGGATACGGTTCAAGAGTTTCAAACACAAGCCTCTCATCGGGTGATAATTGAAATGTTCTCTTTATTTTATTATCGGCGGATTTGTCTTTTCCAACAGGCGTTTTTATCATATGTGAAAGTTCTTCCATAATATCCTGGGCATGTTCCACGAGTTTGGCACCTTGTTTAATCAGTGTGTGGGTTCCGGTGCTTTTAAAGGACTGGATACTTCCAGGAACCGCAAATACATCCCGGTTTTGTTCCGCCGCCAGACGCGCTGTTATTAGTGATCCGCTTCGTTTTGTTGCTTCAACGACCACCGTACCAAGGGACATACCGCTGATGATCCTGTTGCGCTTGGGAAAATTATGAGCATCGGGCTCTGTTTTCAAAGGGAATTCCGAAATAACAGCACCGTTTTCGGCAATTTGATGAAAAAGTTTTCGGTTTTGTTTCGGATAAACCCTTTCAAGGCCGCTTCCAAGAACAGCAATGGTGCTTCCTTTGCCCATGAGCGCCCCTTGGTGTGCCGCCGAATCAATACCTAAGGCCATGCCGCTGGCAATTGTCATTTTAAGCTTAACCAAATCGTGACAAAGCCGCCGGGTTGTAGAGATACCATAACGGGTTGCATTTCTGGAACCGACAACCGCTATGTTTCGAATGGAACCGTTGAGACGACCCAAAACATACAAAAAAGGCGGTGGATCAGGTATTTGCAGCAAGAGAGGGGGATACTCAGTATCTGTCATGGTGACAATTTTATATTTTTTTTGCATAACGAGATCGAGATCGTTTTTCACCGAATCACAAATTTTGTGCTGTTTTATTGCAGCGGCAAGACGAGGCGTTATACCTTCAACCTCGACAAGATCTTCCTGGGTTGTTTCAAGAACAAGCTCCGGAGAATTAAAACGGTCTATAAGGCGCTTGAAAAGGAGATCCCCTATACCGGGAACACTTTTTAGGACAAACCATGGTAGAATATTGTCCACTTCTTATTTTTTTCCACGAACCTGCCAGGCAAGAAGTATGGGGCTTGCAACGTAAATTGAAGAGTAGGTCCCGACGACGATGCCCACAAGCAATGCAAATGCAAAATCATGTATAATTCCACCTCCCAAAACAAACAGAGCAACAACCACAGCAAGGGTTGTCAGGGAGGTCAGTATCGTTCGGCTCAGGGTCTCATTTACGCTTCTATTAATTACGATTTCCAAAGGATTCTTGTGATATTTTCTTAAGTTTTCTCTGATTCTGTCAAAAACAATAATGGTATCGTTGAGTGAATATCCGATGATTGTGAGAAGAGCGGCGATAATCGGAAGTGTAAACTCCTTGTTAAATATGGAGAATATGCCGACAGTAATGGTAACATCATGGATAAGCGCTACAGTGGCACCCATGGCGTATTTCAACCCGAGAAACCAGTAAAGAGCAAGGGATACAAGTAATGCCGCAGCGATGAGATAAGGAACACTGACATTAAAAATAGAAAGAACATAAACTGCCCCCATGAGCACTCCGGCGATGACGCCGCTTAAAAGCCATTTGAGTTCAAACCGACCGGATATATATATAGCGATAAAAAGTAGTGAGTAGAACATGGCAAACAGGGCTTTTTCCCGCAAATCCTTCCCCACCTGGGGGCCAACCATCTCAACGCGACGCACCGATACGCCTTTTCCCGTTGAGGATTCAAGGGCCTGTTGAACCGTTAAGGAAAATCCTCCTGAGGTCATGACAGACCTGTCGGTGCGGATAAGATACTCGTTTTCGCTTTGCTCTCCGAACCCTTGGACCGAGGATTTCCCGAGATCTATGGCGGCAAGACCGGATTTGATATTTTTCAAACTTACAGGTTCGTTAAATTTAACCTGAACCAGTGTTCCACCGGCAAAATCGATACCGAATTTAGGCCCTCCGTGGATGACAAGAGAAGCGATGCTGATAAGGATCATTGCCAGAGAAATAAAGAAAGCGATTTTACTTTTACCAACAAAATTGATATCAATATCAGGTTTTACAAACTGCATGAGTGACCCCTAAATGCTTAAACGCTTCGTTTTTCGTTTTATTAAGTAATAGTCAAATATCATCCGGGTAAGAATCAAGGCTGTAAACAGACTTGCAATGACCCCAAGGCTGAGTGTTACGGCAAATCCTTTGACAGGTCCGGTACCGAACTGGAAGAGGACAAGTGCTGCGATCAGTGTCGTGACATTGGCATCAAGGATGGTCAATGTCGCTCTGGCGTAGCCCGAATCCACTGCTGCACGCGGTGTCTTACCAATACGCAGTTCTTCCCTGATCCGCTCAAAGATAAGAACATTGGCATCCACAGCCATACCGATAGTGAGGATGATCCCTGCAATGCCAGGGAGTGTCAGGGTTGCCTGGAATCCGGCAAGACCGCCGGCAATCAGAAGAATATTGAGAATCAGTGCAAAGTCTGCAATGAGTCCCGCACCCCTGTAATATACAATCATGAACAGAATAACAAGGATGCCGCCGACACACATGGAAACAAGGCCTTTCCTTATAGAATCACTTCCCAACGAGGGGCCTACGGTCCTTTCCTCAAGAATATTAACCGGTGCCGGGAGGGCGCCTGCACGGAGTGCAATGGCGAGATCCCGCGCTTCTTCAGTGGTAAAGCTTCCGGTAACACGGGCCTTCCCGCCGGAGATCTTTTCCTGGATAACCGGGGCTGAATAAACCTTTTTGTCCAATACGATGGCCAGGCGTTTTTTTACATTTTCTCCGGTGATTCTTGCAAAATCCCTGCCGCCCTTTTTGTCGAAATCAATTGAAACATAAGGCTCGTTATATTGGGAGTCGATTTGAACCCTTGCGTCGGTAAGATTGGCGCCGGTCAAAAGGGTCCTTTTCTTTAAAAGATAGGGGGTCTTATGAATACGCTTGGTGGTGGGGTCTTCCTTAACCCCATAAAGCACCTCACTTCCGGGAGGAACATTTCCTTTAAGAGCGGCATTAAGGTCGTGGGTTTCATCCACAAGTTTGAATTCCAAAAGGGCTGTTTTGCCGATTAAATCTTTGGCTCTCTTGGTATCCTTTATCCCGGGGAGTTGCACGAGGATCCGTTTTTCACCCTGCCGGCGGATATCGGGTTCGCTGACCCCAAACTGGTCGATTCGATTTCTGATGGTTTCAAGAGCCTGATCAGCAGCCAATTTTTTGATTTGATCGGTCTCTCTATCGGGAAGATCGATCTGCAAGGTCAGGACGTCCCCATCCATTGATCTTGAGAGGATACGCATATTTTTGAACTCTTTGTCGAGAATCTTTTCGAATCCATCGATATGATTTTGTCCTTTCAGTTTGATCAATATCCGGTTTCCTTCTATGCGATTCAAAGTGGCATATCGAATATGTTCTTTTTTTAAAAAGCTCCGGATTTCCTGAATTATACGTTCAATGGTGCCTTCCACAGCTTTATCGGTATCGACTTCAAGGGCCAGGTGCATGCCGCCTTGGAGATCAAGGCCGAGATTTATTTTTTTATGCGGCCAAAAAGATGGTTCTATGGTGGGCAGAACATAAATAATCGCCGCAATCAAAACTCCGAAGACAGCCAGAACTCGCCAAGAAAGATTGCTCAATGATCTTTTCCTTATTGATGATGATGGATTTGTCTTACTTTTTTTTGTTATCCTGAGACGGTGACGAGGATTTTACCACCTGGGAAAGATTTCCACGGGCAATCTTCACACGGACCCTGTCTGCAATTTCAACCGTCAATGTTGTGTCACCGACGGCTGTTACTCGACCATGCAATCCGCCACTGGTTACGATACGGTCCCCTTTTCTAACCTGACTGATCATTTCTTTATGTTCCTTGGCCTTTTTCTGCTGGGGTCGGATAAGCAAAAAATAGAATATGACGAACATGAGGATAATGGGGATAAGAGATGTAAATCCTCCTGCTCCTTGTCCTCCTGCGGCTCCGCCCTGGCCCATTGCATAAGCAGTATTTATCAAGATAAAACCTCCTTAGTCGTTATTTGGATTATATGTTTAACAGTTTGTCTACAAGTCATCTAAAAAATACTTCTAACGCCCAATTACGGTGTTGCCCCGCATGAGGGGATTTACAACGAGCCTCTTCAAAATGCTCACATACTCCCATGTATGCTGCGCTTTTTCATATGTTACACATTGACGCCTACGGCGTCTCGCGCCTTGTCCTTGGACGTAATCTGCATTTTTGAGATGGCTTGTATTATCAATAATTGATGAAAATGGCGCTGATATACTGTAATTTGTCGTTCAGGTCAAATAGTTCTTTAACGAGTGTCCATCCATAAATGGTCTTTTTGCCCAATCTCTGTGTTATGCTCAAAAAATAATCCTCGGAATATCAACTATATGCCTGCGGTTATTTTTTTCACATGTCCCTCCGGGGCGTAGGCCCTACAGGCCGGGGGCTTGATCTTTAACAAAAATCCTCATTTATGGATGGACACTAACCCGAAATTTCATGAAAATTTTCCAAGTGCCTTTTATTAACCTTAAACTTTGTCGGAGCGAAGCGGAAATCCCGCTGTCGGGTCAAATCACCGCTACGCACACGTGAAAAATTCGGGTTAATTCGCCGGCATCCAGAGCGTCTCGCCGTCAAATTGAATACGGTTTACATGTTTATAGTCAATGAGATCCAGAAATGCAAAGATTTGATCCATATTATAGACGACCACTTTGGTCAAGGGAAAGATCAAGTTAAGGTTAACATCAAGTTTATGTTCTCTAACATTGTAGATGTTCACCGTATGCTCCGAGAATTTAAGAATCTTGCCGATACCCGAACTGCTTCCTTTTTCAAGGGGTTCATCCGAAAGGGGTGACAGTCGGACACCTTTGTAATCGAAATAATCTTTTAGAAAGGTAAAATGGATATTCCAGATATTTTCTCCAGGCTGGACCACGTGAATCCCGAATGATTCTATTTTTTCTTTTGTCGTCACATCCTGTGATTTGAGGTTTTTTTCCACGATATCACCGCTTTTTAGACGAATCTTTTCCAAAATTTCCTGCATGGATACCGTTGAATCTCCAATTTTGATTGATTCATTGGATTGAGCAATAATATCAACTCCTTTATTAACTCCATATTGTGCTTTTCGTTGTTGCATGAGAGCCTTGAGTTCTTTGTCTTCGTCAATTTTGCTGTAATCAATAATCGGCTCTGCATTTGTAGGAATTTGAATTTTATCAGATCCCTTTTGTGTTTCGGGTTTTAATTCTTTTTTCATCAGAAACCTAATACCCGTAAATGCGCCAACAAGTACCATAGTGATGATGACAACCCCAATAACTCTATTTGTCATTTTTGCAGGTTTTTTGGGCATAATTTTACCTTTGGATACATGATAATGGATTAGGGCGTAGATCGGTTCTATTTTTCACAGTTAATCTCGCTCATGCCGGGAATAATTTTTGTATCCCCCTCAATGGTGATGGAAAGGCCTCTCCTGAGCTCCAGATCTAGAATTTCTTTGCGTTTTTTATTTAAAAGGTAATCGGCAACACCGTGCGGGACGATGCCTTTGACACTTGAAATTTCAGCTTTTATGGTTTCAAGGCGAAGTCGGCGGAGAAAGTCAAGGGCCAGCATTTCAATAGAGGGGATCATTCCTTTCCCCTTGCAATGGGTGCAGGGCTCGAAACTGCTGGATTCGATAGAGGGACGAATTCGCTGTCTCGACATTTCCATCAAGCCAAATTTTGAAATTTTACCGATATTTGTTTTGGCCTTATCCGGTTTTACGTAATTTTTAACAGCCCTTTCAACTTCTAATTTGTGTTTGGAGTCTTTCATGTCGATGAAATCAATGACAATAAGGCCGCCCAGATCTCTGAGTCGTAACTGACGTGCAATTTCCTCTGCTGCTTCAATATTGGTTTGAAGTGCGGTTTGTTCAATAGACTTTTTTTTGGTTGCCCTACCTGAATTAACGTCGATGGAGACGAGCGCTTCAGTCGGTGCTATTACAAGAGTCCCGCCTGACTTAAGTTTTACATGACTCTCGTAAATCGATGAAATCTGATCTTCAAGTTGATATTTGGTGAATATCGGCCGATCCTCTTTGTAATATTTGACGATTTTTTTGTGTTTCGGCGATATGATTTTAACAAAGTCTTTAACAACATGGTATACGGCATCATCATCGATGAGGATTTCGGTTACATCAGGGGTGAAGTAATCGCGTATGGATCTTACGGCAAGATTTTGCTCTTTATAAAGCAATACAGGTGCTTTTGCATTTGTCACATTTTTTTTGATGTTCTTCCACAGGCGCAAAAGATAGTTTACATCTTTTGACATGCGTTGTTTAGTAATGTTTATACCTGCAGTGCGGACAATAATACCGAATCCCTCCGGTATCTTAAGCGTGTCGACGATACTTTTTAAACGGTTACGCTCGTCTTCATTTTCTATTTTGCGTGAGATTCCCCGGCTGTCGCTTCCAGGCATAAGCACTAAGTATCGACCAGGTAAAGATATATAAGTTGTCAGCATGGCACCCTTTTTCATGAAGGGATCTTTGGTCACCTGCACCAGGAGCTCTTGGCCACGCTTAACCATTTTTAATATGGATCTGTCTTTAGAGAAATTGTTTTGAAAATAATCGCTGTGGATTTCTTGTTTTTGCAAAAAACCGTGACGATCACCGCCAAAATCTACAAATACGGCCTGAAGGCTTGGTTCAATGCGAGAGATGATGGCCTTGTAAATGTTGCCATGGAGAATTTCTTTTCCTGAACTTTCAATATGGAATTCTTCAAGCTTCAAGTCCTTGACTTTTGCAATTCTGCATTCTTCAGGATCTATGGCATTGATAAGGATTTTACTGCTCATGAAATAGTTTTCCAATTTAGGTTAAGAACAATTAGCCCGAATGTTTCATGAAAATTTTCACCCTACGGGCGTTCACGAAACGTCCATTTCCCCGTTTTAAACGGGATCTTCGAGCCGCGTTATCAAGGGCTTGCAGTAGTCTACGGAGGTCTATCCCGCTTTGTACAGCGGGGCTGCGCCCTTGAGTGCCTTGAAAAGAAACGCCCCATACACGTGAAATATCCGGGTTATAGTGAGGCTTCCGACTCAGCACTAATAAGGTGTTTATGGGTAAAAACAGGCTTTAATCTTAAGCACTTGCTCTTTTAAATGAATATGAAATTGTTATGTACAAGTCAAACGATTTCTTGCCCGTGCATAATTCAGGTGTTATGACTTGCTATTTGCATCGTGTTGTGGCATGAAACCTATTGTCATATTAGGATGATGTTCTTTTTTTCTCATCAATTGTCATGCAAGATTCATATATTAAATTAAGATATTATAAGTATAATTATTTGGATTACAATAATTTTTAAGAGGTTAATCATATAAAATGGATGAACGTTACGATCCCGGGAAAATAGAATCTAAATGGCAAAAATTCTGGGAAGAGACAAAGCTTTTTAAGGTCAAAGAGGATCCGAAAAAAGAAAAGTATTATCTGCTTGAGATGTTTCCTTATCCTTCCGGCAATATCCACATGGGGCACGTTAGAAACTATACCATCGGAGATGTTGTTGCGAGATATAAAAGAATGCAAGGTTTTAACGTCCTTCATCCCATGGGCTGGGATGCATTTGGTATGCCGGCGGAAAACGCCGCAATTGCAAATAATAGTCACCCGGCCAAGTGGACTTATGAAAATATCGATGCCATGCAATTCCAGTTGAAGCTTCTGGGTTTTTCCTATGATTGGGATCGGGAAATCGCGACGTGTAATCCTGAATATTATCAATGGGAACAGTGGCTTTTTTTAAAAATGTATGAAAAGGAGATGGCCTATCGTAAGGAATCATTTGTGAACTGGTGTGAACCCTGCCAGACGGTACTTGCCAACGAACAGGTAGAAGCCGGCCTCTGCTGGAGATGTGGCCAGCAGGTTCGACAGAAAAAGCTCTGGCAATGGTTTTTCCGCATCACCGATTATGCCCAGGATCTCTTGTCGTATTGCGAAAAGCTGCCGGGTTGGCCTGAAAAAGTTATTACGATGCAGAAAAATTGGATTGGAAAGAGTACGGGTGCGGAAATACGATTTCCCATAGAAAACTCGGATGAACAAATACCGGTGTTTACAACACGGCAGGATACCGTATATGGGGCGACGTTTATGTGCCTTGCACCGGAGCACCCGCTGGTGGTCAAACTGTCAAAGGGGACTTCCCAGGAAAAAGAAGTTTCCGAGTTTATAGACCGCATATCCATGCAGGATCGATCGGTTAAGGCCGTGGAAAGTTATGAAAAAGAGGGCGTTTATATCGGTGCATATTGTATCAATCCTTTAAGCGGTATTCGAATGCCGATCTATACAGCCAACTTTGCGCTTATGGAATATGGTACCGGGGCGGTTATGTCCGTTCCATCGCATGATCAGCGAGATTTTGAATTTGCCCGTAAGTATGGTCTTGACGTCATTGTGGTTGTAAAACCCCATGACGCAGATCTCGATCCCGCCACAATGACCGAGGCCTTTACCGGTGAAGGTGTTATGATTAATTCCGATCGGTTCAATGGAATAGATAGTGTACAAGCGCTGGACGATATCGCTTCTTATCTGGAAGAAAAGGGCCTCGGAAAGAAAACAACCAGCTTCAGGCTAAGGGACTGGGGGATTTCAAGACAACGATACTGGGGTGCACCAATACCTATCATTCATTGTGAAAAATGCGGTATTGTTCCAGTCCCTGAAAAAGACCTTCCCATTTTGCTTCCGGAAGATGCCGATCTTCTTGAAGGCGGTAAATCACCATTATCGACCCTTGAATATTTTACGAAGACGCCTTGTCCGGCCTGTGGCAGTTCCGAGGCCAGACGAGAAACCGATACAATGGATACGTTTGTAGAGTCTTCGTGGTATTATGAAAGATATTGCAGTCCGAACTGTAAAACCGCCATGTTTGACCGTGAAGCCGTAGATTACTGGATGCCTGTTGATCAGTATATCGGTGGTGTTGAACACGCGATTTTACATCTGCTCTATTCCAGATATTACACCCGTGTTTTATACGATTTTGGCCTTGTTAATTATAAGGAACCTTTTACACGGCTTTTAACCCAGGGAATGGTTTGTAAGGAGACGGTTTCCTGTCCTGAACACGGTTTTCTTCTCCCTGAAGAAATAAAAGGAGCCGGTGAAGAACGGCTGTGTAAACAATGCGGTCAGCATACCATCGTCGGTCGTGTTGAAAAGATGTCCAAGTCAAAAAAGAACGTTATCGATCCCAAAATTCTTTTAGAAAAATTTGGTGCTGATACCACAAGACTCTTCTGCCTTTTTGCAGCTCCGCCTGAAAGAGACCTGGAATGGAGCGAACAGGGCGTTGAGGGCGGTTATCGCTTTCTAAACCGTGTGTGGCGACTGGCTTTAAATTGGGGGAGCTTAATTCGTGGCACCAAGCCTTTTAACGGCAGTCCGGATCAACTGGATGACGATTCTCGCGCGCTATTCAAAAAAAACCATGCAACGATAAAAAAAGTTACCAGAGATATCGAAGACAGATTTCATTTCAATACCGCTATTAGTGCAGTAATGGAACTCGTAAATACAATGTATGGCATCGATTTCGATGATCAGAACTCTCAAAAGGCCGAGGTCATGCGGCTATCCATGGAATCTGTTGCGCTTCTTTTATCACCCATCGTCCCTCATTTTGCCGAAGAATTATGGGAGGCGCTTGGATTTGATACCAGCATCCTACTGGCTCCATGGCCGTCATACAGGGAGGACGCTCTGATCAAAGATGAGCTCTTGATTGTGGTACAGGTCAACGGCAAACTTAGAAGCAAGTTCAACGTAGATGCAGATGCAGATGACGATACCCTAAAAGAAATGGCGCTTTCAGACGAAAGAGTCTTAAAATTCATCGATGGCAAACCCATTAAAAAAATTATTGTTGTCAAAGAGAAACTTGTAAATATCGTGGTCTAATCAATGTCCTGGAAAATCTTCAATTATTTGAAATTAAAGATTTTTTAATAGATCATAGTTTATGCCACCTCCGTGGAATGTTGGAAAACTGAAACGTTGGGTTGAAGGAACAATATCAATCTAATTCCTACTGTAACCCATTATTCCATCATTCCATTGCTCCATTATTCCCTCCGGGGCGTAGGCCTTACGGGCCGGAGGCCAAGTATGAGCGAAGCGAACTAACTCATGAACCTTACAGCTATAACAACCTTCTTTTATCATCAAAAATATATTTGGGCGGTCTTTTTTATTCTCTTGCTTTTTTCGGCTTGCGGTTATCGGTTTGCAGGAAGTGGCAATTTGCCGGGAGGTATACAGACGATTGCCATTGAAATTTTTGAAAACCGCACCCCGGAAACCGGGCTGGAAAATATCCTTACAAATGATCTGATATATGAATTTACCCGGAAGGGGAGACGTGTTCAGAAAAACAGTAAGGATGCTGACGCAATCCTTACCGGTGTTATTCAATCTGAGCGCATCACGACAATTTCCCGTCAAGCGCAGCAAAGCCCTCTCGCAAGGCGGATCGAAATTACCGTCAATTTGAAGTTAACAGGTTCGGGTGGCGGGGTAAAATGGTCCGCATCAGGTGTTTCAGCATTCGAAGAATATAATGTGGCAACCGACAAACAGACTACCGAAATTAACAAACGCCAAGCTATCAAAACCCTTTCTAAAAAACTTGCAGAAAAAGTCCACAATCGTTTAACAGAAGATTTTTAAAGAATTCAACAAGAAAGCGCATCGTACAAAGAATGAAGAATTTTCATTATATTTTGCACGTTGCGCTTTTTTCCGATTAGGCGGAGATGGTGTTAACCAATTTCGATAGGCGTGAAATTTTGCGAGAAGCTGTCTTTTTGTGAATTACACCTTTTTGGGCTGCTCTATCAATGTTCGTTTTCGCAATATCGAGTTTTTTCAATGCTGCTTCTTTCGAGTCTTCGCTCACAGAAAGTCGCACATCTTTGACAATACTTTTTACCCTAGTTCTAACGGATTTATTACGCAACCGCCGGATCTCGTTCTGACGCGCGCGTTTAAGTGCTGATTTATGATTAGCCAATTTCTTAATAAACTCCTTTCATTATTAATTTAAAAAGTGTAAATTATTAACTTATTAAATATATGTCAAGAAGTTTTTATTTCGTCATAAAACACTTGGTCCTCCGGGCTAGGTCAGAGAGTTGTGGCTCTGCCTGAAGAATCGCTGGAAAAGTTTGAAGTGAACTAAAGTTTAAAGTGAGCTAAAGCCCGCCCTGGTGCGTATCGCTCATATATTGATCCGACCTATGAACCATTACAAACGTAACTTTTTGAGTACAAAGTATTGGTGATCGGTCTGGGCCAGGGTTAAGGAATTCTGACAATTATATAAAATCATCGGCTTCCGGCTCCGCTTCCAGCCCGTAGGGCTTACTGGCCGGAGGGTAGAGCCTACAGATCGGAGAGAGTGAAGCGACTCCATAACTTCCCCGTTTAATACGGGATAAATAGGCACCCCAGAGAAATAGGCTTTGCATTTCACGGGGTAAACTTTAGATCACTTTACATTTTTAACTTGTATGGCTTTAAGTAAAACAGCCCCTTCCAAGAGTTATATCAAAGTCGGGTCCCCCCTCGCGTGGCGGGATCTAAGATGGGCCAAGCCTGTCCCGCATTGCGGGGGATTCTTTACTACGAACAATGAACCCTTCAAAAAAACAAACCGATTATGAAAATGACCGCGTAACAAAAGCCGCAGGAGTTGTTGGGTCAGCGACACTATTGAGCCGTATTTTCGGATTGATAAGAGATGTTGTCATTGCCTGGTTCTTCGGTGCCGGATTGAGTTCAGATGCATTCTTTGTGGCTTTTAGAATCCCAAACCTTTTGAGAAGGCTTTTTGCCGAGGGGTCTTTAAGCGTTGCATTTATCCCTGTATTTACTGAAACTCTCATAAATAGAGGAAAAGATGAAGCCTTTGAAATGGCAAAATCCGCCATAAGACTGTTGTCGGTGCTGCTGGTTGTCGTTGCCATTGCAGGGATTTTTTTGTCTCCACTTATCATTCGCATCATTGCGCCCGGCTTTATCGATTCGCCTGAAAAATTGTCCGTTACCATTTTTCTCACGCGAATCATGTTCCCGTATATCTTCTTTATCGGAATGGTTGCTCTTTCTATGGGAATCCTTAATGTTCTGGGTCACTTCGCTGCACCGGCCCTTGCCCCTGTTTTTTTGAACATCTCCATTATTTGTTCAGTTTTTTTAATTTCACCGCACATGACCGATCCAGTAACAGGTCTGGCTGTCGGTGTGGTGATCGGTGGTATTTTGCAGCTTGGGTTTCAGGTGCCGTTTTTGATTAAAAAAGGATTCTATTTTTGGCAAAAAGCAAAAATATTCCATCCCGGCCTCAAGAAAATAGGTCTGTTGATGCTTCCCACCATATTCGGCGCTGCTGTCTATCAAATCAATATCCTGGTGGGAACCCTTTTGGCATCACTGCTTCCCGAAGGAAGCGTTTCGTATCTGTATTATGCCGATCGTTTGGTGCAGTTTCCCCTTGGAATATTTGCAATAGCAACAGCAACCGCTGTTTTGCCGAGTATTTCAAGACAGGCCGCAAAAAAGGACTTGCAGGCGGTCCGGGGTACCTTTGCATATGCTATGAAACTGGTTCTTTTTATTACCATTCCCTCAATGGTCGGCCTGATCGTTTTAAGAGAACCGATCGTTGCGTTATTATTTAAAAGGGGTGCTTTTGATGCAAAGACCACACATTTGACTGCATATGCACTTTTATACTATAGTGTGGGATTATGGGCTTTTTCAGCCGTTCGGATTGTGGTTTCAACATTTTATGCACTACAGGATACAAAAACTCCGGTACGAATGGCTGTCATATCTGTTTGTGCCAATATCATTCTTGGCGTCGTTCTCATGGGGCCACTGGGGCATGGAGGGATTGCACTCGCCACTTCTCTGGCTTCCATGCTAAATCTCGGACTTCTTGTCCGGGCTTTAAAGACAAAGCTCGGCATGCTGGGATTGAAAGCGATTATGACATCCGCATATAAGACTATAATCTGTTCTGTATTTATGGGTGCTGCTGTCTGGGCGGCGGCTCCATTCATTATGCCTTCTGAAGACGGGAGTCTGATGGGCCTTTTCTTTGGGCTTATGGGAAGTATAATTATCGGCCTTGTGTTATATGGTTCTTTTTCTTTATTGCTTAAAAGTCGAGAATTGGAGAAGGTTATGGTCATGGTCAGAAAGGGGAAGGATAAAGCGTGAGTTTGAAGAAAAATATAATGCTTGTTTTAGCAATAATGACGATGTTGTTATTGTTGTTGTTTATCGTGTTCGGTGAAAATGGTATTATGGATCTGTATAAACTTAAAATGGAAAAGGATAACTTGTCGAAACAAAACGATGAACTTAAAAAGGAAAATATTTCTTCATATCGTGAAATAGAGCGGTTGAAGAATGACCCCAGGTATGTTGAAGATGTGGCCAGAAAGGAGCTGGGTGTTATCGGCAAAGACGAAGTGATCATCAGAGTAAAACCTAAACCGAGCGTTTCAAATAGTGACAGGGCTATAAAAAAAGAAAGGTCCGAATAAAATTGAGTAACAACGATGTCTTTTATACCCGGACAATGGCAAAAGTTTATGCTGATCAGGGTAATTTATTAAAAGCCGCCGAAATCTACAGATATCTTTTAGAATGTGAACCCGAACGCCAGGACCTTATGGATGCACTTTCTGAAATTGAGAGGAAACTCAATGAGAAATCGCCGGATAATCTTATCAAGCTGTTCAACAGGTGGATCGATCTTCTGCTTAAGTATCATAATTTGCAAAAACTTATGAGGTTTAGAAATCATCTTAGCGGCCCGAAATAAATTTTATAAGGAAAAAATTTATGAAAAGTATTATCGACAATAAAAATATTGTTCTGGGAGTATCCGGAGGCATCGCAGCATATAAAAGCGTTGAGCTTTTGAGACTTTTTGTAAAAGAAGGTGCCAATGTCAGGGTCATTATGACAAAATACGCCCAAGCGTTTGTGGGGGCATTGACCTTTGAGGCCTTATCCGGTCAATCGGTGTGCACGGATCTTTTTGAGAAAAGCGATGATGCATCCATACGGCACATTGACTGGGCCGAACAAGCAGATGCCGTGGTGATTGCCCCGGCAACCGCCAACATTATCGGTAAGCTGGCCAACGGGATTGCCGATGACGCTCTAAGTACCTTCATGATGGCTGTAACGTGTCCTGTGGTCCTCTGCCCTTCAATGAACACGCATATGTTTGAAAGCAATGCCGTACAGAGAAATCTTGAAATACTCCGGTCTGATGGGTATTTTATCATAGACCCGGAGTCCGGGAGCCTGGCATGCGGAACCACAGGACCCGGTCGTCTCCCTGAACCTTGCGACATATTGGACAGAACTGTTTTCTACCTTGTGCCCAAAGACCTGAAAGATAAGAAAGTACTTGTTACCGCCGGTCCCACTCGAGAACCTATCGATCCTGTCAGATTTGTCAGCAACCCTTCTTCAGGCAAAATGGGCTTTGCAGTTGCAAGGGCAGCCGAGTATAGAGGCGGCAAGGTTACCTTGATTACCGGTCCGACAAACCTTTTGGATCCCAACAATGTTACCGTGATCAGGGTGGACACCGCCAAAGAGATGGCTCTTGCAGTATTTGAGAATGTGGAGAACGCTGATATCATTATCAAAACCGCTGCGGTTTCCGATTACCGGCCTAAGGAGCATGCAGAACAAAAACTCAAGAAAGACAAGGATGAACTGGTGTTGTCTCTGGAAAGAACCCAGGATATTCTAAAAGAAATCGGCAGGAATAAAAACGAACAGATTCTCGTAGGATTTGCTGCGGAAACAGAACACCTTGAACGACATGCAGAACAAAAACTGGCTGAAAAAAATCTCGACATCATTGTCGGGAATATCGTGGGGCATCCTGATTCCGGTTTCGGTGCCGACACAAATACGGTAACATTGTTTTATAAAGACGGCACAAAAGAAAATTTACCCAAAATGTCCAAAGATGATGTCGCAAATCTTTTGCTGAATCGGATATTAAAAATTTTATGACACTTTTCGAATCCAATCCCCATTTATTAAAGTCAGGGATTACCAACACACTTGAAGATATAGAAAACTTTTTCAGATTATTGTCTGAAAACGGATGTCAGGGGTTTGAATGTTCAGAGGAAAGCCTCGAAAAGATTAAAAGCTGGGGACGTAAAGAGGGATTTTCGTCAGAAACCCTTGAGGCCATTCGAGCAGATCTGGGGGACTGCAGACGCTGTGGGCTTTCTAAAAAACGGAAAAACATTGTATTCGGCGCCGGCGATCCTCATGCGAGGCTCATGTTTGTGGGTGAAGGACCGGGATATGATGAGGATCAAATGGGAGAACCCTTTGTCGGGGCTGCAGGAGGGCTTCTTACCAAAATCATTGAAGCGATAAATCACACGCGAGAACAGGTCTATATCTGTAATATCATAAAATGTCGCCCTCCTGGAAACAGAAATCCAATGGAAGATGAGATCGAAGCATGCTTTCCTTTTTTAAAACGACAGATTGCATCTGTAAAACCGGATATTATTTGTGCACTGGGGACTTTTGCCGCTCAGACACTTCTTGAAACCAAATCGCCGATTTCAAAACTCAGGGGGTGTTTTTACGATTATATGGGGACAAAGGTGCTGCCGACCTATCATCCTGCATATTTGCTTCGTAATCCAAACAAGAAGCGGGATGTTTGGGAGGATATGAAAAAGTTAATGAAAGCCATGGGGTCTCACTCGTAAGAAAATTAGATGCTATACATAACCCTTAACAATGGAAATGTTGCCGAATCCTTCTCACAAGTGCCTATTTATCCCGTATTAAACGGGGAAGTTTGAAGTGATCTAGAGTGCCTAAAGTGAACTAAAGTTAGGGTATTCTGACAATTTATATCAGAATGACAGTGCGATAGCGCATCCTCAACTTTAGTCACTTTAGATCACTTTTAACTTTTGTCACTCTTATAACGACGGTGACAAATCTTCCAGCAATAATATTTATGTCGAATGAATAATGAACTTATTGGCAAGATTTTAAAAATGAAGAGATTAATTTTAATTTTACCGGCGTTTTTGTTATTTTTATGTTGCTTTCCCGGTAACAATTTTGCGGCCGAAAATGAAGTCTATGTCATTGAAATTTCGGGCTCTATCAACCCTGCTGTGGCTGATTTTTTAAAAAAGGGAATTAACCAGGCTTCTGCAGATGGCGTTTCATGTGTCATTATAAAGATCGACACACCCGGCGGCCTTGCTGAATCGATGCGTATCATCGTCAAGGCAATCTTTGCAAGCAAGGTTCCGGTTGTGACCTATGTTGCACCCAGCGGCGCCAGGGCTGCTTCGGCAGGTGTCATGATTACCATCGCTGCAGACATTGCTGCCATGGCGCCGGGAACGAACATTGGTGCCGCACATCCGGTAGGGGCCGGCGGCAAGGATATCGGCGGGAAAATGTCTGAAAAAGTCACCAATGATATGGTTGCCCATGTCAAAAGTATAGCCCAGAAAAGGGGAAGGAACGTCCAATGGGTTGAAAAGGCGGTTCGCGAAAGCGTTTCCGTGACGGAGACCGAGGCCCTTAAGGCAAATGTCATCGATATTGTGGCAAAAGATCTGGATGATTTGATACGTCAGATTAACGGTCGTAAAATTGAAAACAAAGGGGTTTTGAAACTTGACAATCCTAAAAAAACGATGATTGAGGAAAGCTTTCGAACCAAGGTTTTAAAGATCATCAGTGATCCGAATGTAGCGTATATTCTTATGATGATCGGTCTTGCCGGTCTCTATTTTGAATTGTCTCACCCCGGTGCTGTGCTTCCTGGAGTTGTGGGCGGGATATCGATTATTCTGGCATTTTTTGCATTTCAGACCATACCGGTCAACTATGCCGGATTTCTGCTTATTATTCTTGCCATTGTTTTTTTCATCATGGAGATGAAAATCGCGAGTTACGGTCTTTTGAGTATTGCAGGCATTACCTCACTTTTACTCGGCTCCTTGATGTTGTTTGAAAGCAACGGCACCGATATGAGATTGTCATGGAAAGTGCTTGTACCGACACTTATGGTCGTTTCCGGTTTTTTTGTCGCTATTTCAGGGCTGGTTTTTAAATCTCAGCTGTCGAAGCCGAAAACGGGTGCAAGGGGTCTTTTGGGGGAAATCGGGGTGGTTAAAGAACCCATATTGCAGGAAGGCAAGGTATTTGTTCACGGAGAACTGTGGAAAGCGATTTCAAAAGATTCCATCGAAAAGGGGGCCAAGGTCAGAGTTTTAAAAATTGAGAACCTTGTTTTGGAAGTGGAACCTATAGAATAGATACAGGAGAAGACTATGTTTACGACAATCGCAATCGTTGTAATTACAATCTTTTTTTTCTCTGCAGCCATCCGCATTTTAAACGAATATGAACGGGGTGTTATCTTCAGGCTCGGCAGAGTGATAAAGGCAAAAGGACCGGGGCTGATCATACTGATTCCGGTTGTAGACAAAATGGTAAAGGTCAGCATGCGCCTTGTCGCTATGGATGTTGACCCTCAGGATGTCATCAGCAGGGACAATGTCTCCGTAAAGGTGAATGCGGTCATCTATTTTAGGGTCATTGAACCCATAAAAGCTGTTATTGAAGTTGAAGATTACACCTATGCGATGGCCCAGCTGGCCCAGACAACCTTGAGAAGTGTCTGCGGGCAGGCGGAGCTCGACGAACTTTTGTCCGCAAGGGAAAAAATCAATTCTCAACTCCAGGAAATTCTCGATACCCATACGGATCCGTGGGGGATAAAGGTTGCAACCGTAGAGCTTAAGCATATTGATTTGCCCCAGGAAATGCAGCGATCTATGGCCAAGCAGGCTGAAGCGGAGCGGGAGCGACGTGCCAAGGTAATTAATGCTGAAGGTGAGTTCCAGGCTGCAACAAAGCTGGCTGAAGCCGCTGAAATTATTCGTGAACACCCCATGGCCCTGCAGCTAAGATATCTTCAGACCATGCGCGAAATGTCTGCCGAGCAGAGTACAACGACAATCTTTCCGTTTCCTATTGATCTTTTCAAGCCGTTTCTTGAAACTATGGACAAAACAAAAAAAGAAGAAAAGGAATAACAGTCATCTATTTATTGACATCATTTAAAAAAATTGCTTAACTAACCCTTTTAATAATGATGATATAATAATAGGTCTGTTGCGTATTTTAAAAACTCATTTAAGCGGGTTCAAAACACTAAAAATATAATCCACAGCGGGGGTATTACAGCCTCCGCTTGTGCTTTTTAACCATTGTTCAGAAAAGGAGATGTTGAAGCATGGGTGTGAAGAAAAAGGAAGCTAAAGAAAAACCCTTGGAAAAAATGACAGCCAAAGAATTGAGAGAGCTTGGGAAACAACTTCCTGAAATAGTTGGTGTTTATGGCATGAACAAGGCAGAGCTTATCAGCGCCATTAAAAAAGCAAGGGGGATCGTAGAAGATACCAAAGCAACGCCTGATGCCTCAATTCGGGAAATTAAGAAGAAAATTCAATCAGTTAAGTCAGATCTCGAAAATGCTCTGAATGACAAGGATAAAAAAATGGCGGATATTTATCGACGCCGTATTATAAAACTGAAGAAAAAGACTCGCAGGGCGGGCTAGAAAGTGTAAAGTGCCTAAAGTGAACTAAAGTTAAGGTGTTCTATCAATTTTAATTATAATTGATCGCGCTGAAAGCGCGTTCCTCAACCTTAGCTCACTTTAGGCACTTCAAACTTCAAACTTTTGGACTTCAGCTAATACGGGGCAGTATCCAGATAAAAATACGATATTGTATTAATGAATTAGAGCACTAAGTTTATGATCAATCCATCTTCATTGGCATTTGATATCGATGGTGTTCTTGCAGATACCATGACGTTGTTTCTCGATATTGCACGGGAAGAATATAAAATTCGCGATGTCAAATACGAAGACATCACGTGTTATACCCTGGAAGAATGTGTCGATATTGATCCGATTCTTATCGAGACTATTTTAACCCGGATAATGGATGGAACCCATAAAGTACCTTTAAAACCAATGCCAGGTGCCAGGAATGTCTTGACCCGACTCGGCCGACTGCACAGCCCGATTTTATTTGTGACCGCTCGATCGACCAGGGAGCCCATATTTGAATGGATACAAAACGCATTGTCTTTTGATCCTGATTCGATAGAAGTTGTTGCAACAGGTTCATTTGACGCCAAGGTCGATGTGCTTTTAAGCAGAGATATTTCTTATTTTGTGGAGGACAGACTTGAAACATGTTATCCACTTTTCGAGGCGGGCGTTACGCCTATTATTTTCAAGCAGCCATGGAACAGAAAACGTCATCCTTTCGTGGAAGTCGGCACTTGGAAAGAGCTTGAGCCGTTGATTGAATTTTGATGATGTCACAATCTTTGAAGAATCAGATCAGATCCTTTATCGATTCCCTTCACTCTGAAAAGGGATACGCTGCAAACACGTGTCGTGCGTATTCGCACAATCTTAACGAGTTTATTTCATTTGTCAGTGAAAACTACTTTTCAAATGAGAATCAAAAGGGTGCTGATCTGTTAAAGGCGGATCAGCTCACCAGCCTGATGATAAGAGGTTATCTGGGGTTTTTACACAAGAAGAACAAAAAAGTGACCATAGCGAGAAAACTTTCGGCGGTTCGTTCTTTTTTCAGATTTCTTCTCAAGCATGGTGTTATACTGGACAACCCTTTGGATCTGATTTTAACACCGAAACAGAATAAAGCAATTCCAGTATACCTCCCCGTCGATGATGTTTTTAGGCTGCTCGATTCGATAAAGACCGATACACTGGCCGGCATCAGGAACCGTGCTATTTTTGAAACACTTTACTCGAGCGGGATCCGTGTTTCGGAACTTGAAGGTCTGAATGTCTTTGATGTGGATTTTACAAAATGTTTGATTCATGTCGTTGGGAAAGGTAACAAAGAAAGGATTGTTCCCATCGGCAAAAAGGCCATAGCTGCGATTGAAGAGTATAGAAAAAGATTGCAAGGGGAAGCGGGTATCGGAGAAGGCGATAACACGCCACTCTTTTTAAACAAGGACCATGGTCGCCTGACAAGCCGCTCCATAGCCCGCATTCTTGATAAAACGGCAAGGGAATGTGGTCTCTTGATACCTGTTTCTCCCCATGCGCTGCGTCATACATTTGCAACACACATGCTAGATGCCGGGGCGGATTTGAGGGTGGTTCAGGAACTTTTGGGACATGAAAGTCTATCCACGACACAGAAATATACCCACGTGAGCATCGACAGGTTGATGGAAACCTATGACAAGGCGCATCCGAGACGATGAAGACGATGTGTTTCACTGCTAACATCGGTCCAAACTGAGCGTTTCAAATAGTGACGGGGCTATAAAAAGTGTGGGTGCGAAACCCGGGGAAACAAGATTAAGATGATGAAATTACATGGTACGACAATCCTGGCTGTCAGACATAAGGGGAAAGTCGCTGTGGCCGGTGACGGTCAGGTGACATTGAACAATATTGTTGTCAAGCATAAGGCCAAAAAGGTTCGGAGAATTTACAACGACAAAATCATTGTGGGATTTGCCGGAGCCACAGCTGATGCCTTGAACCTTTCAGAACGTTTGGAAAAAAAGCTTGAGCGTTACAATGGAAACCTGATGCGTAGTGCCGTAGAATTGGCCCGGGATTGGCGAACCGACAAATACTTAAGACGTCTCGAAGCAATTATGATTGCCGTAGATGAAAAAAACATGTTTGTTATTTCAGGAAATGGTGATGTGATTGAACCGGATGAAGGTGTCATGGGGATTGGATCAGGCGGCGCCGGAGCGCAGGCGGCGGCAACTGCTCTGATGAAACATGCGGATATGGAAGCTGCCGGCATTGTTAAAGAAGCCATGAAAATTGCAGGTTCTTTATGTGTCTTTACAAATGATGCCATCACGATTGAAGAATTATAGACCCTTAACCGATAATGAAGAACTGATAACATGAGTAATCTTAAACCCAATGAAATTGTCGAAGAACTTGATAAATATATAATTGGCCAGCACAATGCCAAACGTTCAGTGGCCATTGCTTTGCGGAACCGTTGGCGCAGACAGCAGGTTCCGGAAGATCTCCGTGATGAGATTGTACCGAAGAATATCATACTCATCGGACCCACCGGCGTTGGAAAAACCGAGATTGCAAGAAGACTTTCGAATCTGACCGATTCACCGTTTAACAAGGTTGAGGCATCCAAATTTACAGAAGTGGGATATGTCGGCAGGGATGTTGAATCTATGGTAAGAGACCTTCTGGAACTTACTGTAAACATGCTTAGAACAAGAGAACACGAGGCCGTTAAGGAAAAAGGACGACGGATTGCTGAAGAGAGGATGCTCGATCTATTACTTCCCAAAAGCGAATTAAAATCGACTCTTCAACCGGAAGATGAAAGCCAACCACAGTTTGAACTTGTCTCAAACAATACAGGAACATCTTCTTCTACAAGAGAGAAACTTCGAAAAATGCTCCGTGAAGGGAAAATGGACAATCGGTATGTTGACCTTGACGTTTCAGATCGGACAATGCCTGTTGTTGAAATATTTTCCAACGTGGGTATGGAAGAAATGGGCATTAATTTCAAAGACATGATAGGAAATCTTCTACCCAAAAGTACAAAACGACGAAAAGTAAAAGTGCCTGAAGCCATGGAAATTCTTTCTGCCGAAGAGGCTCAAAACCTGGTGGATATGGATAGGGTAGTCAAAGAAGCTATTGGCAAAGTCGAACAATCAGGAATCATCTTTTTGGATGAGATTGATAAAATTGTCGGAAAGAACGGCACACAAGGCCCCGATGTATCCCGGGAAGGCGTTCAGAGAGATCTTCTTCCCATTGTGGAAGGAAGCACCGTAATGACAAAGCATGGCCCGGTTAAGACGGACAACATTCTTTTTATCGCTGCAGGGGCATTTCACACAGTGAAGCCATCGGATATGATCCCTGAGCTTCAGGGCCGCTTCCCCATCCGGGTGGAATTGGATTCACTTGGCAGGGAAGAGTTTGTGAGGATATTGACCGAACCGAAAAATGCACTTCTTCTTCAATATATGGCGCTTTTAAGGACCGAAGATGTTGATGTCGTTTTTAAAAATGAAGCTGTTGATGAAATCGCGAGAATTGCTGAAGAGGTCAACAACATGACCGAAAATATTGGGGCCAGAAGGCTCTATACACTTATGGAGTGTCTGTTGGAGGACATTCTTTTCGAAGCTCCGGATATGGAAGAGAAACGGGTGGTTATTGACAAAATATTTGTGGAAGACAAACTGAAGGACATTAAAGACGACGAGGATTTAAGACGGTATATTTTATAACTAGTGTCCATCCATAAATGGCCCTTTTTGTCCTGCTCGGCGTTCTCCGCGGGTTTCCGGCTGCGGCGTACAGACGTACGCCTTCCTGTCCCGCTTTGCGGGGACCACAAACCCTTGTGCGGCCTTGATCAGAACAAAAACTGCTCATTTCTGAATTGGACACCCATTTTGTTCATTTTGAATTCATGGATGGACACTAACTAATAAAAAAAAGACGAAACCTCAATTGAGGTGATAGAAAATGAACCCTAATGTTGCCGACATACTGATTGAAGCGCTTCCTTATATCCGGCGTTTTTATGGCATGACCATCGTGGTCAAATACGGAGGTCACGCCATGGTGGACGATCAACTGAAAGCTGATTTTGCGCGTGATATCACTTTGATGAAATTTACCGGGTTGAATCCGGTTGTTGTTCATGGCGGCGGGCCGCAGATTAACAAGGTTCTCGACCAGATGGGTATGCAGCACCAATTTATAAAAGGAATGCGATTGACTGATGAAGCGACAATGGATGTTGTTGAGATGGTTCTTGGCGGAAAGGTAAACAAAGATATTGTGACCCAGATCAATAAACAGGGCGGTAAGGCCGTGGGTTTGAGCGGAAAGGACGGAGAGCTTATTCGTGCAAAAAAACTCCATATTGTTTATCAGGAGGATGAAACCAAGCCGCCGGAGATCATCGATCCCGGACTGGTGGGACAGGTGACGCAGATCAATCCGAGCATTATCAATACACTGAGCCGGGAGGGTTTTATTCCAATTATTGCGCCTGTGGGTACAGGTGATTCAGGAGAAACATACAACATCAACGCAGATCTTGTCGCGAGCAGTATGGCCGTTGCCCTTTCAGCAAAACGTCTTATATTGCTTACCGATGTAGAAGGTGTCCTAAATCTTTCCGGAGAATTGATATCTTCGATTGATATGGAAAAAATCGACCAAATGA
>Ga0224503_10000011_pt1 | contig 57371 bp, 76 predicted proteins | sample SF_Oct11_sed_USG_2_FD_169106 | JGI IMG/M metagenome (GOLD analysis project Ga0224503, IMG submission 169106) | Sediment microbial communities from San Francisco Bay, California, United States - SF_Oct11_sed_USGS_21 | ecosystem: Environmental > Aquatic > Marine > Sediment | place: USA...
GAAAAAGAAAAAAAAAAAAAAAAATACTACAACATTTCTTTTGTTTCCGGCTCCACTTTTTCTGGCGTCTTCTTTTTCTTAATTTTTGGCACAGGTTTTGAAAATAAAGTATTTTTGGTTATATCCGATTCTAACCAGTCGAATCTCGAAATAGGGATGCCGATTTCAGCGCTTGCCGCTTCTAATTTCCTCGCCAGATCTCTATTACACCGACGTCCGCGTAAGATGTCATTAAGATACTGCTTAGATATTCCGGCATGCTCCGCAATCCTGGTCTTTTGTCCCCTTACCCACTCCGGTCTCTTAAACTTCTTTAACTTACTGTTTTTCTTCATTATTGCCTCTTTTAAGATGTTATAAAATTACTATATAGCATGCTAACCATACATGCTAAAATACGAAATGTCAATCCGTTTATTTACGAGTTTTTACAGCCTCAACGCCTGTGTGCGACTACGTTTATAGGCATTATAACAAATAATTAAAATAATGCTTGACATAGTACGCAACTGAGCATACTATTAGATACAACAACACGCAAAAACATTAACCTGAGCCGGTATATTAAAATGAAACAGCTAAGATGTGAGTTGGTAAAAAACGGCATGTACGTAGAACACTTTAGTCTTATTGATGATTGGGAATCGAAAGTAAAAGAATGGGTAAAGAAAATAGATCCTGAAAAAGGGACTAAGCTGCTTATGTATATGTCAGAATCAAATGCTTGTTTTACAAAAACGACTGTGCTTGTAAACGGCGAATATGTAATGGTCCCTGATAAAATAATAATCATTTAAAATAATGCTTGACATAGTACGCAACTAAGCATACTATTAGATACAACAACACGCAACAACACGCAAAAACATTAACCCGAACCAGGAGAAACCAAATGAAAAAGCTTGATTATGATGCGTTAAAATTGATGCCGATTAAAAATAAAATTTTGTACATTCGATTTCTCATTAAAACGTACGGTTTTAGAGGTGTCTGTCTTCTACCCTCTGATAAACGAAATCTCATTTGGCTAATTGCAACTATCTAACTCAAACCAGGAAAACAGATGTATTTCAGAGTATTTTTAAATGATGGAAAAATAACAGTCTCTTTAGACTGCGATGTTTGGGATGAATTTGACAATATACAGGACGCTTTAAATTTTATTTATGAGTGGTCTTTACTTTCAGAATAGTATTGAAAAATAATGCTTGACATAGTACGCAACTAAGCATACTATTAGATACAACAACACACAAAACATTAACTTTAAACCAAACCTGGAGCATAAAATGATAACACTTAACGAAGTTACTCAAAGACAAGACAATGCTAATTTTAACACTTACAAAAGATGTGATTGGGCCGGTACTTTTGACGCAATGACAGATGAAGAGAAAGCAGGATTGAAAGAACGATTAGACAGGCTGGAAAACATTGAAGAGAACGGTGATTTTGACGCACTTTGCGTTAAAGCGGACGGTTTCTCAGATAGCGAGTATGAAGAGTTCAGTGGAATGGATTTAGCGGACGAACTTATCATTCTGAGAGGCTTTTTTAACTAACCTAAAAGCCGGCATAGTCCGGCACAACCCATAAATTTAAATCTAACCTAATTTGAGGGGGTAAAAAATGGATAAGCGCGTAATAAATTATAGATTCGTCGTGAATGACTCTTTTTGTCATCCGTGGGAACCTATGCCAGAAATAAAAGGAACTGATATTGGATCATTGATTGATTACCTTAAAATCTGTTCTGCTTATAAAGATACGTTAGGAGAACTTTGGAACCCGTCAAGATTAAAACTTGGTAATACGTGGGATAAACACATAGTGGCTTATGGAGAAAGGCAACAGTTCTATTTACCGACTGCGCCAAAAGAAAGTGATTTTTGTGTTCCCAAAAAAATGGGCGTCGAATGTTGCGGCGAGATCATAGAAGTTTACGAAGATTGGGGCTACGGTGTCTGTGCTGATATAGGATATGTATTGTACTGCGAAAAGTGCGGTAGACACACAAATGATATAAGCGGGGCTACGCTGAAATCACCACAAGCGGCTTTAGATAGGTGGGGTATTTGGCATTCAATCAAAAAGTGAAATTAATTTAAAATAATGCTTGACATAGTATGCTTAGTTGCATACTACTAGATACAACAGCAGTCAAAAACATTAACTTTAAACCTAACCTGGAGCATAAAATGAAAAAGCAAATCAGAGTCCGAACAAAAACCGCAGCCGCTGAAATTTCAGGAAATTGGAGCGTTGCAAAAGATTTCTTTCCACATATTGAAGTCAATCAAAAAACCGGCTATGTGAAAGTTGAATGTTATGAGACAAACGGCTATCAGCCAAAAGCAAGTGTGTCCTTGAACTGGATCAAAGTCGATACGAAATTAAATTCAACGTTTATCAGAGGCGAAGTTAGCTGTAGAAATTTCAAGCACGGCAAAGTTTCCGGTTCACAACAATTTTGTTATGCGATCTTCGAAGGTGATTCCGGCCACATATACACACATAGAGCGCCTGCGACGAAAGGGTGGATGAATGCAAAACCTCAAGAAATCAGAAAAAGACTGAGGAAATTGGGCGTGGGCGTTGAAAAAGTGGCAGTTCAACAAGGCGATTTTCTGTTAAAATCAGCGTTCAACGTACCGAATGTTCCAGCTGATTCTGAGTTCGAACATGAAACGATGGGTTCCGGCAATCACAAATTTCTTTCCCCGATTCTCTACGCTTATAAAGATGGTAAAAGATTCTATTACGTGAAAGATGAACCAGTTATGCTGGTACACACGGCAGTTGACGGCATAAAGCACCCTGACCAGATCGTGGAGCCGGGAAAGTACGTTGTTGGGACAACAGCAAATAGCCTCCGCCATTCGAATTATAAAGATTGAAAATAATGCTTGACACAGTACGCTAGGTTGCGTACTGTTAGATACAACAACACACAAACATTAACTTTAAACATAACTCTGAGAGATAAAATGGAAACGACAGTTGAAGGCTATGAAATAATATGCTGTGAAACGCTGTACTTAATCGTCAGACATCGAGGCAAATACGCGCTGTATGATGATAAAAACAACTCAATTGTGGATGGAGAATGGTTCAAGACGTTCAAAGAGGTTGGCTTTTTCAACGCTGCGCTTGAAAGCATGGCTCTTTTTTCACTATCAATTGACGAACTAGATCAAGTCCTAGATCAAGTCATTGATCTTAACGACTGTATAGGAGATTAAAATGGTAAAGGGTATATAGCCCCCGACGAGAAATATAAAGAAATGGTCAAAATATGGCGTTTGTGTAAGAAGCACGGAATCCAAACGCCAAATGAATTAATCAAAAATAATGCTTGACACAGTACGCAATAGAGAGTACTAATAAATATAACAGCAGTCAAAAACATTAATTCTAACTTGGAGAGTAAAATGGACCTCGGACTAATCGAAATCAAAAACACGTATCAAGCCTTGCAAATGGTTGACAAGAAACAATATTGGAGAGATTGGGCTATCATCGCTCAAGTCAGAGAACAATATCGCGAATACCAGCATATGTGGAGTTGATAGTGGATACGAACAAACTACTCGATATTATGAGCGACGACTCTTTGAGTGACGAAGAGCGCATCAAAGCGTCAAAGCAGTATATCAAGGAGCTTTCAAAAAACAAACCCAATCGTAAGCCATTGACTACACGCGGTAAAGATTGGAATGTTCATGATAACTTTCCAAAAGGATAATAAAATGGGCCACGGATTAGAAGAGTTTGAAGAGAGTGAGAAGTTTTTAACCGAATACCGTGAAATATTAGATAAAGTTACAATTAAAACGATGTTAATCGCGTTCGCGTGGTGGACGCAAGGCCGATTTACAGAAGCGAGAGAGTTGATGACCGGGGGTGACGCGAAATGAAAGTAAAGGAAAAAGTATCAACAATTGTCTATGAAGTTATAGAACAGTCGGAGAATTACTATATTTGCCATGGGGCTAATGATCAAGTGCGTGTATTTAAAAAAGAAGACTGTGAGATTTTACCAGCGGAGGTATGGATAGCGCGTGATAGCTCCGGTGACATCGCTTTTTTCTCCCAAAAACCTTACGCTAAATTTGGCGTATTTAACAGCCAAACTCACGAAAAAGTGCATATCAATGACGAAGATATGTTATTTGACTGGGTTACATATCTATACTCACCTGTAAAACTAACAGAGACGCGAAATGAAACGTAAAGAACTTGTTAATGTTAATCGCACTATCGTAATTCGAGAAGAATCAGACGAAGAATACCCTCTATCCGTTTCTCACGTAAAAGTATATAACGACACTGAGCAATTGGAAGATTACTTTCTTGTAGAAGAAGGAAATGAGGAATGGTGTTTAAGGCTATTAAAAAACGAAGCCTTACAATTAGCTGCAGCGATTCAGCAACTCCTGAAGGAGGGGAAATGACCGTATATTATTACAAATGCAAGAGTTGTCATGATGGCGTCCCGTGCCGATTAATCATTGAAATTGAAGACGACGATAAAATAAACGCGCCAATCTCATGTGTATACAATCATGCTTTTTGTGATTGGAAAGTAGATACAGAGCCGCCTTTTATCCGTAAAAACGACAGTGAAGAGGAAAAATAAATGAAAACAAATGAAGAAGTTAACACAGTACGAAAGTTTCAAATAGGGGCCAACACATTTCTTATCGAAGAAAAAAAACGTTAAATGGTTGGAAGAGATTGACAATGAGTTTTTTATTGACACTCAACTCAAATACACTATTAAAAACGGAGATAGTCAAATTAGGCTATGCAATATGCTACTGCTACGGGACGCCTTAAACTCAATAATCGAGGAGGATGAATAAAAAAGATGGAATCTAAAACAGACCGATTAAAACGACTGAATGACAAAGCTAACAAGATAGTTGAAACCTACGCGCATAGGATCGGCCACGTACTCGTGTGGACTCCGAAAGAGAAAAAAATTGAATACGATAATCTTCTTGATCAGATCGGCGAATTGATGGAAGGGGCAGAAGAATGAGAGATTTCGAATTTTACTCAAATGATTTTTGTAAAAAAATGAGGGTATCTGACTACCTAAAACGTCTACTATGCTTGGTGATTGATGAAGTTGAAAACTTCAATGGTAAAAGGCCATTCGGTAATTCTGGGTGGCTATATGATATATACAGCGACATGATAAAGCTAAAGTTAGTAGACGGTAAAATGGATGATCATGGATATGTTGAAGAATTAGACTGCAAAAAAGCAGACGAACTTTTAATGGAACTTATTATGGGGCTGGAATGACGAAGCATTACGCCTTAAGGCTTGAGGATGAAAAAAAATCCTGTGTTTATGATCTGGAATCCGTTGTAGAATTCCTGCATGACGCCGAAAAAGGAGAACGGTTTTTTATCTCTGTTGTTGAAGTCGAAGAAACTGAACTTGAAATTTTACCAGGAAAATAAAAATGATGAAAAAAAAGGTATGTAAGCATTTTAACGGGGTCTATTCATCGGGCATGGAATATGGTGTTTGTGAAAAAGGCGTAGGCTACAGGCATCTTGTAGGCGGTGAAGATTTCGGTTGGTCGAAAAGAATCCCTTGTTTTAAAAAGCATGAGACAGAGGTTGCTTGTGAGATGTATTCTGAGCCGACAGAAGAAGATCTGATGAAAGCAGCGAAGGAAGAGGAAGAATGGATGGTCTGTTTTAAAAAGCAGGTTAACCTAATGTCTGATATTAAAAAAAATAATAAGTGGGGGGAAATCGGGGAAGACATTTGCCCCATCTGTAACAATAAAATTCATTGGTCAATTTCAAAATTTAACGGGCATCTTTATTTAGTATGCGAAACTAAAGGATGCATCTGTGTTATGGAGTAGAATGATGAAAGATAAAGAACTTAAAAGCATGAGAGAACTTTATGAAATTAGAGGAATGGAGCTAAAAAAAAAGCAAATCATGCCATAATTGCCAGTATAAATTAATCATAATAGGCTCCCAAATAGAATACAGCGATTATGGACGAAGCAGCATGATAACGCAGGAGAATTTTTGCAATTCACACAATGAGGTAATCCCGTACATGTATGACGGTAATGCGTATTGTTACAGACATCGGCATAAGTAAAAAAAGATACAATGAACGAAACTGATATGCTGATTGAGGAATTCAGCGAATTGATGGAGGAAGAAGAAGAGTGGAATTAAAAAATGGAACTGAAAAATTGGATGAAAAACTTGATAGATTGATGAGGCTTGATAAACTGTCCGAATTAATCAATAGAATAGATAATCATTGTTGCGCGTTAAATCTCGATATACCGGACAATATCCATTACGACGTACTAAAGCTCCATTACGACGCAATAAAGTCTGCACTGCCAGATGTACGGGACGAACTTAAATCGATCTATCTTGAGATGGGCGGTGAAAATCATTGGAAATAGTGCTTGACAAGGTACGCAATAGAGCGTACTGTTAAGTACAACCTATTTAATTTAATCAAAAAAACCTGGAGATAAAAATGGATGAATTTAAGGTGTTTAGACAAGCATTATATAGATCGTTCGAACGGATGTCAGAACGTAGTCTATTCGTAACAGACGTATCAAAAGACGAGCTATGGGACACATATTTGGATAGTTTTCCAGAGGGAACGAACGAAATATTCCGGGAACGTCGAGAATACGATTGTAACGCATGTAAAAGTTTCATAAGAGCTTGTGGCTCTGTTGTGACCGTGGTTAACAATAGATTGGAATCTATATGGGATTTAGTCAATCTTGAAGACCACTTTCAAGTTGTAGCTAACGCCATGTCAAAGCTGGTAAAATCTAAGAAAATAAAGGACGTCTTTGTATCTTCCGAAAAAAGGATAGGAAAAGACTTTACGCAACAGATTCATGGTGTCCCTCCCATCACTTTTGGTATTTGGAATCATTTTTACGTAGACGTTGGAAAAAGAAATATTATGTCCAACGATTTGATACTTACGCACTTATCGCATAAACGAAGCGGGGTACATTTATTTAGACGGGCTTTAGAAGAAATATCTATTGAAGCGATTGAAATCGTTATGGACTTGATAAACCAAAATTCAGTGTATCGTGGAGAAGAACACAAGACGTCGGTCAAAAAATTCCACGCTTTAAAGCTGGGTTATCGCTCTATAAACGACGAGAACGAACGACTTAATTTTTGTTGGAACGCTAAAGAAGTCGATTCTGTTCTTCGGATTAAAAATACAGCTATTGGGACGTTATTAGTGGATATTTCAGACGGAATGGATCTTGACGGTGCTGTCCGTCTATTCGAGACAAAAGTTGCACCGGCTAATTACAAACGACCTAAATCGATTATCACTAAAAGAATGTTAGACGATGCTAAAAAGCAAGTAGATGAGCTTGGCTTCAACGATTCTCTAGGTCGACGATATGCAGTGGTTGACGACATAACAATCAACAACGTGTTATTCGCTGATCGATCGATTAAGAAAATTATGAATGTTTTCGATGAAATATCGGCAGATCTACCGGTTGATCTGAAAAAATTTAAAAAGCTGGAAGAGATCGATATTAAAACGTTCATTTCTGATATTGTTCCAAAAGCGGACAGTTTAGAATTGATGTTCGAAAACAGACACGTAGGGAATTTAGTAAGCTTAATTGCTCCCATAAACGCCGACGCAAAGCTTATTTTTAAGTGGGATAATAACTTTTCATGGTCGTACAAAGGCGAAGTAGCCGACTCTATGAAACAAAGGGTTAAATCGGCGGGCGGCAATGTTGACGGCGTGTTGCGATTTTCTATTCAATGGAATGATGGAGATAATAACCAAAATGACTTCGACGCCCACTGTATCGAGCCGAACGGGAATCACATATGGTTTAGAAATAAAGGTCGCGAGCAACCCTCCACTGGCAGGCTGGACGTTGACATCATATCCCCTGGGAATATGGTGGCGGTGGAAAACATCACGTGGACGAATAAAAACAGAATGCAAGAAGGCGCTTATAGATTTTTCGTTCATAACTACAGTCATGTAGGCGGTAAAACCGGATTTACGGCGGAAATAGAGTATGAAGGCCAGATCTATTCATACGCATATAACCAGGAGCTAAATCAAGATCAAAAAGTAACAGTGGCAATCGTTAGATTTTCGAGAGAGAACGGCATCGAGTTTATGCAGTCGTTGCCGTCCACCTCCGCCTCTAAATATATATGGAGGGTAAAAACACAAACGCTAAACCCGGTATCTATGATTATGGAGTCCCCAAACCATTGGGATGAAAAAGTCACCGGTAATAAGCACTATTTTTTTATGCTGAAGAACTGCTTAAATCCCGAAAAAACGAGAGGGTTTTTCAATGAGTTTCTTAAAGAAGATCTCAGTAAATACCGGAAAGTTTTTGAGGTGTTAGGCAGCAAGATGTTGACTGATAAAAGTGATAACCAGTTAAGCGGCCTTGGTTTCTCTTCTACTCAGCGAAACGACATTATTTGTAAAGTGTCTGGAAGTTTTTCCAGAATCATTAAAATAACTTTTTAAAAAGGAGATGAAAAATGTTTGAACGCGCTACAAGATTAAAGCTCAGATTCGCGACAGGTAAAGGGTTAGCGACAATTGAGGATTTGTGGGACATCCCGCTCCTGGACAAATCAGGCGTTTCACTGGATGAAATTGCGAGACGGCTAAACAGGGATGTTAGCATGGCAAGAGAAGAGAGTTTTGTCATTAAAAGAACAAATAACGACGATATCTTAGAATTGAAATTTTCGATTGTTAAACACATCATTAAAGTGAAACTGGATGACGTCGAAAGAAAAGAAAATGCAGCCGCCAACAAAGCCAAAAAAGATAAGTTAATGGGAATCATCGCCGCCAAAGAAGAGGAAGGATTGAAAGAAAAGAGTCTCCCTGATCTGAAGAAAATGATAGAAGAATTGTAAAGCCCCTGGTTGTATTTCGATTTAATATTTAAATATTTGAAGCGTTATATCTATAGCGCTTCAAATACAAAAAATACAGGAGAACAGATGATAAAAAAAGGCGTGTGTAAACACTACAACGGCGTGTACGGTGCAGGCATGAAGCAAGGAACATGCGAAAAAGGCGTAATTTACAGAAGTCTTGTTGGCACTCCCTGTTTTAAAAAACACGATACCGATACTGTCTGTGAATTGTATTCAGAACCAACACAAAAAGATTTTGAGCGTCAAAAAGAAAAAGAAAAATTGTGGGAGCGTAATTTTGATAAGCTAATGATTGCGTTGTACTTTATAAAAAGTGAGCACAGTTGTGGCGATTCAGGCAAAATGAAATGTCCGGTATGCGATAAGACGCTGACTTGGTTAATATCCGGGTATAACGGTCACATCACGGCCCAATGCGAAACGAAAGGATGCATTTTCGTAATAGACTGAAATGAATGTCTTTTACGAAAATGAACACGGCATATTATGGCACGGTGATTGTTTAGAAGTTATGAAACTACTACCGATTGATATTGATAGGGTGGATATGGTTCTTTCGGACCCGCCATACGGAACAACTCAAAATAAATGGGATTCCGTAATTGATCTTGACGAGATGTGGAAATCGGTAAATGAATTAGTAAACGATAACACGCCGATAATTTTAACCTCAGCGCAGCCGTTTACGTCTGCTTTAATCATGAGCAATATAAAAAAATTCAGATATCAGTGGGTATGGGCGAAAAGTCAAGCAGTCGGGCATTTAAACGCTTATAAAATGCCAATGAGGGAGCATGAGGATATCTGCGTATTTTACAACAGGTTACCGACCTACAACCCACAAATACGCGATAAGCCCAAAGAAAATATTAGACCCGCTAAAAGAGTTAAAAAACTCAGCAAAGATAATTCATGCTATGGCAAACACACAAAAGGCTCAGATCGTAAATTACCAATTGATAAGTCTCTTCCGACATCGATTATAAAATTCAATAGCCCGCAAAATAACTTTCATCCGACCGAAAAACCGGTTGATCTTTTCAGCTATTTAATTTCAACCTACACAAATCAAGACGACAAAATTTTAGATTTCTGTGCCGGGTCCGGCACTACTGCGATAGCGGCGGAAATTACAGGTCGAAAATGGGTGTTAATAGAAAAAGAAGAAAAATACTGCGACACGATAGTGAAAAGACTAAATGTAAAATAGTACTTGACATAGTACTCTATACCGCGTACCGTAAGAACATACTGTATTAAAAACATTAAACGATACGAACTGTAACAGGTTAGAAAAAATAGGAGGTAAAAATGCACTCGCCGACTAAAGCCCGGCATAATCAAAAACCACTTAACAAAACAGAAGATGAAAATACTAACATTGTTTATTTTTACGATAAATTCAGTTACCGCATTGTTGGCCACTGAATATTTCACCTCTTTTTCAAAGCAAGATTTAGCACTTCAGTCTGTTTTTACTTTAGTGACCTGCTATGATTGGGTTCAAACAAAAGAGTTTAGAAGAGAAGGGCCGGGCCAAAAATATGAAAAAAACCCGATATTAGGGAAAGAGCCGTCACAAGAAAGAGTCAATACTCTGATATTTGGGGCGATAATTGGCCACGCATTAGTGACATATGCACTACCAAAAAAGTACAGGGAGTATTGGCAAGTGTCTTTTATCTCAATCGAAGCCGTAGCAGTTAGCGCTAATCATAGAAACGGCGTAAGAGTTATCGGTAATTGGTAGCAACTAATCAATTAACTGGAGAGACTAATGGAAATGAATTTTGATGAGTTTAAAAAGCTTATTAATTTGGTTAAAACTAATACGGTAGTCGAAGAATCAGATTATTCTCTTGAGATGGCGAAAATTTGGTTTTTAATCGGTGCGGGTAAAAGGACCGCCGCCATAAAAACTTTAAGGGACTTTAAAAGTTTAGATTTAAAAACAGCTAAAGGACAAATCGATGCTATGATGGAAGCTTCAGACTCCTTTGATTAATTTAAATTTTGAGGATTAAAGATGAAAATAGACGATAGAAATAAAGATAAAATCGACCCGTTAGGCAAAAGGATTGGCGTAATAGAAATATCTTGCGCTATTATATGGAGGTCTACGTCGATTATAGCCCACGTTATGTCTAGGCTAAAACTAATACCGTTAAGCGTCGAGACTGATACCTTTATTTCAGTGATTAGAATTACCGGTATATCGCCGGCTTTCAGCAAAGAGATAGAGGACAGTGAAAATCCTCCAAAATACGATATTATATTAGAAACAAATCCGAATAATCCAGATGAGCCGAAAATATCAGTCAAACTAATCGATTAGCGCGATATCAAGATAAAACGCAATCGTTTTGATAATAATTACTTGAAAAAGGTATACAAGGAGATATAAAATGTTAACAAGATATAAAGCTGTCAGTCTTACGCGAGAAATTTGGAGACAAAAATCTATAGGTGTCTATACGCATCCAGACATTGATACGTCTGAATTTCTGAACAAATGCCCTTGTTGTCAATACGTTCACGAACAAAACGGTAACAAGTTTTTTGAGGCTGAAGAGTGCGAAAAGTATTGTCCTTTAGAATGGCCCAAGAATGATGAGGGCCGCAACACGTGTCGTGAAGGCGGTCTTTACGATAAATACCTTTCAGCAGATATTAAAACTGAAAGAAAAATAGCCAACCAAATATCTGAACTCCCAGAAAAACCAATAAAACAAGAGAAAGAAACGATATCAAGAGCTGAAGCAATAAGATTGACTAGAGAAATTTGGAGACAAAAATCTAAAGGTGTCTATACGCATCCAGACATTGATACGTCTAAATTCCTGAACAATTGCCCTTGTTGTCAATACGTGTATGAACAATATGGTAGCGAGTTTTTTGAGGCTGAAGAATGTGAAAAGGATTGCCCTTTAGAATGGCCCAAGAATGATGAGGGCCGTAATGACTGTTGTAAAGGCGGGCTTTACTCTAAATACAAATCAGCAGATATTAAAATAGATTTAATATCCGCAAGAAAAATAGCCAAACAAATATCTGAACTCCCAGAAAAGTCAATAAAACATGAGAAAGAAACAATATCAAGAGCTGAAGCAATAAGATTGACTAGAGAAATTTGGCGTTGGAAATCTGAATCTGAATTACCAGTTCCAGACATTGATACGTCTGAATTTTTGAACAAATGCCCTTGTTGTCAATACGTGTACGAACAAAACGGTAGCGAGTTTTTTGATATTAAGGAGTGTGAAAAGTATTGCCCTTTAGAATGGCCCAAGAATGATGAGGGCTGTAAGTCGTGTAGTAATGGCGGTCTTTACGATAAATACGAAGCATCGAACGACCCCACAGTGAAAAGTGAAATCGCTAAACAAATATCTGAACTCCCAAAAAAACCACTTAACAAAGGCGAGCAAAAGATAATTTCTTGCATGGATTCAGAACTTGAAGTATACATAAGGGGGCAAAAGATAATTTCTTGCATGATTTCAGAACTTGAATTGAATAAAAAAATGGTCGATAAAATCTCTTCAACGGTTATAGAAAATTGGACCTGCATTAAAATTGAAGATAAGATCTCTACAAAAATCGATCAGTTAAAAAAAGAGCTTGAAGAACTTAAAAAGATAAAATAATCAGTTATTTATTACTTTCTACTGAAAGGAAAAAAAAAATGAAATATCTTGTGATTTTAAATGGTGGGTCTGGAAGACCGATGTTTTTGACGGACAACAATGATGAAGCTTGTCTCTTTGATTCTAAACGAGATGCTGAAAACTCCGGCAATGACAATGCATGCGGTGAAGCCAGAGGTTTTGATGTTGTTGAGTGGGACTATTTTGAAGATAAGATCTCCGCAAAAATCGATCAATTAAAAAAAGAACTGGAAGAACTGGAAGAACTTAAAAAGGCTAAAAAGGGCCATGTTCCGGGATACTATCAGCCAAATATTGGGGAAAGGTACTTTTTTTCTACAGAAGAGGCTATCTTGACTCGTTTTTGGGGCGGCGGAAAACACGATATTTGGTTGATCGATAATGGCCTATGTTTCAAAACAATAGAGGAAGCTGAAAAAGTTCGCGAATATAAAAAAGCAAAGCTTTCCCTTGTCCAGCGTATACATAAGTACAACGATGGGTGGAAGCAGGATTGGTATAATAGTAACATAGATAAATACTGTTTCACTATTGACGCTAGCCCCACTGAAATCATAAAAATCATGCGTTACCGTTGGGAGCAAAATCTTGAATCTTGCATGTACTTCAAATCATATGAGATCGGTAAAAAAATAATTGAAGATCTTGGAGAGGCAACAATTAAGCTCGCAATAAGAGGGGTTGAACTATGACACTCGCTCTGTATATATGTATTGCTAGAATAGCAGCTATTTGCGGTATTGCAATATCATCATTAGTGTGGGGGTTTGCAGCTGCAGTTCTAACTCATCAATTTATCAACGATGAAGAATTAACTGTTCCGTTTATACAGATGAAACTAGACGGGTTTAATACTATATTTTATCTTACTGTATCCATATTCGTTTTTCCGTTTTTGGCTTGCCTGATTGGGATGATATGGCCAATAATACCGATATCGTTAATCGTATTCGTATTTTTTCGTACACTGTTTGCTATTAGGCGAGTTATCAGATTAGAGAAGAAACTCGATAAAATGGAGAAAGAAACATGACGTTTCGAATGTATGCTGATATCGGGGCAACTGTTGTCATTATTTTCTGGATAATAGCGCTAGTGATTTTTGTTTTTGTATTCGCTACATTTGCTTATCAATTTATTAATGATCAGGATTTTAATCTCGGTGATGATAAAAAATTAAGCTTAGAAGAGGTGGGTAGAATCTTAGGCGCTTGGTCTATTTTCGGGATTTTAGCCCCGATCATTATTGGTATGTTTTGGCCGGCAGCGGTGATGGCGTCAGTATGTTTGGTTTTGTATTTTATTCGATATTTGATCAGGATGGTTAAAATTGCAAAAAAAGAAATGGAGAAATAAAATGAAAGAACAAATAATAATGATCGTAGTCGTAGCTGCTGTTGTAATTGCGTTAATGGCGTTCATAAAGCTAAGCCAAGCGGACATAAACAAGATTACAACTGAAGACGGTCTTGAATGCGTAACCGCAAAATCATTGAATAGCTTTTCGATTGACTGCAATTACGAAAAACATAATCACATGACAAATTTTGGTGAATTCCCGTATTCAGAAATAATAGAAGAGGCGAAATAAAAAACCGAATATATCAGAAATCACAATGATTTGTATCATAGACAGTTTAATCTATTCATGTTAGTATAGCGCTACAGTGCTATAAAAACAGTAATTAAGTGTACTTACAGTTAAACTTCGTACACTATATATGTTAGCGACAAAAATCTTAACATTAAAACGAATATGAAGACGTTAAAATACAGAATAGAACATGAGATAACAGAAGACCACATAACCGCCGGAATAGTTGAATTATTAGTTTCGAAAGAAAAAAGGATATCAAAATTAAAAGTTGAATGGTCTGTAAGAGACGGACTAAAAGCTTCAGGCGAAGAGTGGAGAGAGTTTCACGGCGCTTACGAAGATTACCCGAACGAGCTTTATCAAAAAGCAAAGACGATAGGTGCGTCTCTGTTTCCAGAAATTTATAAGTGAACGCAGTAGGGCGCGAGTTATTAGCGTCCTTAGCGGCCCCGGTAAACTTTTATATACGCTTCGTGGCCGCTTAAAAATGAGCTGTGAGCTAACGGGAATCGAGCGCCACACTGCAACCGGTTCAGTGACAAGCATGCGGTAAATTCGTAACCACTAGCGCCTGACTATGTATAAAACCATAGAGCTGAGTTGCGGCGTAAGACGTGCCTTGGTTTGTATCGATAGACACTCACAGCTTTTAAACGCCCCCCTGTGGCGAAAATGGCAAATGCACACACTAATGGCGGTGACCGCCCACGAAAGGAAATGAGGGTTCAAATCCCTCCAGGGGGCTTCAAAAACATTAAACTAAAAAACTTAAAATTATGAAAAGAGTAGTAACAGTTATTTTTAACGATACAAGCAGTGATTATTCATACTTCACCGACATCGACGGCCTTAAGAAAGGTGACTTGGTTGTTGTTCCAGTATCTAATTTTGCACACGATTTTGGCTATTCGATAGCGAAAATATACCACGTAGACCGCGTAAGACCGGAGGTGCAAGCCGCAGCGACAAAGTGGATAGTTCAAAAAGTGGATACGGATATATGAGACAAAGACCAAAACTCTCATTAACACAGGCTTTAAATAAACCAACGTTTGTGTGGCGCGGAGGATTTGAAGATCGATTACTAGCTAAAAGTGCAGATTTCGAACACTGCTTAGCTCAACCGGGGGTATGGCGGACAAGGGACAAATATAAAGCGTTAAAACTGATAGACTACGCGGACGATTCAGCATTAAAAGTTCTTCTTCCGTTAGAAGAAAATGTAGCCGCTAGTCTTGAAATATTAGCGCCGTCTAACCGTGTCATATCCCCGGAAGGATGTTCTTATTTCCCGTTTCAAGAGTCCGGTATTGTACAAGCCAGTAATCGCAGAATATCACTATTAGCCGACGATATGGGGACGGGTAAAACGGTTATGGCGAGCGGTATAAATAACTATTTGTTTTTTAAAAAATCGCTCGTTATCGGTCCGGCCTCCCTTAGATTGAAATGGGTAAGGGAGCTACTGAAATGGGACATCAATTGTGATGAGGCTTATGCTATCCTGTACGGTAATCAGGAGCTAAAGAAAGGGGCCACTACCGTCATATCGTATAATTTAGCAGTCTCAATGATCGATCAGTTAAAAAGTGAACACTGGGACCATTTAATTTTGGACGAAGCCCACTATCTTAACAACCCGGAGACTGCTAGAACTATGTCGATACTAGGCAGAATGGACGATAACGGGGATTTTAAAGGCGGTCTTATCGATAACGCCGAAAAAGTCACGCTTTTAACAGGTACCCCTATCACCAATCGCGCACACGAATCGTTTTTCATGCTTAGAGCCGTAGCGCCTGAAGTACTGGGGCGTAAATATATAAATTACGGCGCGTATCTCCAAAGATTCTGCAAATATTATGTTGGAGATCACGGCATAGCGGTAACGGGTAGCAAGAACGACTGGGAGTTGTACAATATGTTGAGGGGTAGCGGTTTCATGACTCGCAGATTAAAGAAAGCTGTTTTACCGCAATTGCCGGAAAAATTACACAGCCTAGTTGTTTTTCCTGCAGACAAAACGATTATGAGAATAATTGAAAAGGAGCAACCGTTCGACCCGGAGGAAATTATAAAATTAGGAGAGGGCGAAAACTCCTATCCAGCGCTCCCTGAATTGCGTAGAGAAATGGGAGAGGCAAAAGTCCCACTTGTTCATGAATACGTCAATATGCTGCTTAAAACAACGAATAAAGTTATCATTGGGGCAATCCATAAAAATGTAGTTAGAGCGTTATATGAGGCTCTAATCGACCACAACCCGGCCGTTATCGTAGGGGCTACGCCCCCGGTAAAAAGACAGTTGGAAGTAGATAGGTTTCAAGACGACGAAAGCTGCCGTATTTTCATAGGAAACTTACAAGCTGCCGGTGAAGGGCTGGACCTTACTGCAAGTAGCGAAGTTGTTATTTCAGAGCCTGACTGGGTGCCTTTAAAAAATAATCAATTCATTGATCGTTCGCACAGAATCGGACAGACCGATAAAGTGAACGTTCATTATCTGGTCGTTGAGAATTCACTTGACGCCTACATCCTCAGTGTCGCTCTGTATAAAGCTCGCGATATTGATAAAATTTTAGATGGAGATATACGTGAAAATTACAATTGAAATAAACAGCGTTGAAGATGCTGAAGAAGTGAAAAAAACTATTCAACAATTGGCCTCGAATGACGGTCAAACATCACATCTTGAGGGCGCGACTGTGACGTTTAAATCTGAGGCTACTAATACCGGTGATTTAAGTATAAACCTCTTTGACGAAGATTTAAATATCGACAGTGATTTCACCGGCAGATCCGGCGAGAGTCAAAAATTACACAGTGACGATTTCGGGAAATCAGACGACGAAACGCCGAAAGAAAAACGCGCCAGGATTAAAGCTGAGCTGAAAAGTCTCGGTATTGATGTTGATAGCAGTAAAGCCGCTACTGATAAGCTTGAAGCAAGGCTTGCAAAAAAATTAGCCGATCTGAAAAAAGAACCTGTTGAAACTCCTGTTGGAACAAAACCGGGCGCTGACGAAAATGAAATAACAGATCTGCTTGACGAACTGGACAGCGCCTCTGAAAAAGAAAAAGTGACAACTGAATCTGTTCGAGAAAAGTGTAAAATCTATCTTAAACTCTCAAAAGTAGAAAAGTTGTATAAACTTCTTGAAGATTACGGCGGCGATAGAAAACTGTCAGTGATTGAAACTAAAGGGCTTTTAAACACAGTAGACGACGCCTTGAACGTTCATATAGCTGGATTGCAGTTTCGAGAAAAACACGGCGCCGACAAGACAAAAGAAATACTAATGCTTGTCGGTAAAAAACCATCTTTATGGGATGTAGACATCTCTACTCACGAGCTTTTGACAAAAGCTTTCCAAGAGGGACTATAGTGTTGCATTCTAAATTGGGGGCGTCGTCCATGTATCGTTGGGCGGCTTGCCCCGGCTCCGTCGCCAAATGTAGGGATATCGAATCAGTAACGTCTATATACGCGCAAGAAGGGACGGACGCCCATAAATTGGGGGAATTAGCGTTGATTGAAAAAAAATCCCCTAGCCATTGGATAGGAAAAACTATTGGCAAGACGAAAATAACAAGCGACATAGCTAATCACGTAGCATCTTATGTGGCTACAATCCATCTTGATTGGCCTTTAGAAGACCGAGAACACATTCGTCTTGATGTTGAGAAGAAGTTTAATTTGGATTGGTTGATACCGGGTGCTGGTTTGTTCGGCACAAACGACGCTTGCCTCTGTGAACCGTTTGGTAAGTTAAGATTATACGATCTTAAATTCGGTTATGGAATCGTAGAGGTGGTGAATAACCCACAGTTACTTTATTATGCTACGGGTGCATTAGGGAAAGACGATTATGATGAGATTGAAATGATAATCGTTCAACCACGTGCAAGTCATCCAGAAGGCCCTATTAGACGCTGGACAGTTACTCAAGAGTATGTAATGGATTGGGTTCAGAAAGTATTAGTTCCGGCAATAGAGGCGACTCAACAACTAGACGCACCTTTAATACCTGGAGATCACTGCACATATTGTCCGGCAAAAGAAAAGATGTTATGTGATACTCAGAAAAAACATGTATTTAGCATCGCTAAGTCTGATTTTTCATCTGTTTCAAACCCGAAAATCGCAAAACCGGAAGACTTGACAAATGAAGAACTGAACAAGTCAATTCTAAAATTAAAACTCGTAGAATCTACGCTTAAAAGCTGGAAAGAGTATGCGTTAAGTAGGATGAAATCGGGCGGCGTACTTCCAGATTTTAAGCTGGTTGAGACCTCCCCGCGCCGCAAATGGGTGGATGAAGATTTTGTTGCTAAGACTTGTGAAAGTGCCATAGGTGACGACGCATATAATCCGAAACAACTTAAATCGCCCAATCAAATGGAAACGGCATTTGCTCAGCACGGGCATAAGCCACACGCAAGAAAAGAGATGTTGGGACACTTATGGAAGAAACCAAAAGGTGTGTTGGATATCGCCCCGTTGTCAGATAAGAGACAGGCCGTAAAAGCGCCGATTAGTTCAGATTTTACGGACGTTGAAGACGTTAACGACTTTTTAAATTAGGAGGAAAAATACATGGAATTAATAAGCTGTAAGGCGTGTGGTGTAGTGCTTGATAAACAATCTCTTAGTTTTCCTGAAATTTGGGACGCTGAAGGTGATTTAATCCAAGAATACGCGATATGGGACGGTGATTCTCACGTGGCCGTCGTCCCCTGTCCTGTATGTAAAACGATTATACGAAAAGACGCCATGTTTTAAACTAATACAAACAATGGAGAAAAAAAATGAGTGATCAAGTTTACGGTGAAAAAATTTTAACACCGCCTTTCCGGGTTATTTTTCCTACGCTTTTTGATGTGGATGCGGAACGGGAACAAAAGAAAAACGGAAAAGAATACAAGGAATACAGTGTAAACGCGCTATTTAATAAAAGCGCTGATCTTAAACCGATGTTAAAAAGTGTTCACGAAGTAGCGACCGAAAAGTGGCGAAGCGTTCCGAAAAATCTTAAAAATCCATTCAAAAACGGCAGCAAAGAAAAGGATCTGGACAAGTATCCATATTATGAAAACACAATTTATATTCGTTTTTCTTCTTACGATCAGCCGGGAATCGTCGACGGAAAAATGGAGCCGGTTATAGATAAATCTCAAGTATATTCTGGATGTTGGGCAAGAGCTACAGTGGTGGCAAAAACTTATGGCGGGTCCGGGACCGGGTATCAACCAGGGGTGTCTTTCAAATTACAGAATATTCAAATTTTGCCGAAAAGTTTCGTTGAACAAGAGTTAGGGCTAGAGGTAGAGGATAGCGCGTTAACCGGTCGGAGATCGTCACCGAATGAAGATTTCGACGGCATTGATTTTGAAGCTGATGACCCCGCAAATTATGAAACTGTTGAAGACGACATTGGATACGACTTTTAAGACGATTTTACTGAAGATGAAATCCCTTATTAATCTATAATTTTTATAAACGTTCCGTATTAACCGGTATATCCGGTTAATACGTCAAATAAATTAATAAATGGGAACTAAACTAACTATCGATTTTGAAACTCGTAGTGAATGTGATCTACGTAAATCAGGAGCCTGGAAGTACTCGGAACACCCAAGTACAGAGGTTATATGTATGGCTATGAAGGTTAATGATAGACCCCCGGTTATCTGGATCAATCAAGCTATCGTTAAAGAGGCGTTCAGTTTGCCTATAATCTCAACAGAAAGTGCGCAACAGCTGCTATTGACAGCGGGTATTATCGAAGCGCATAACGCAGAGTTTGAACAAGCAGTTTACATAAACGTGATGATAAAAAAATACGATTGGCCTGAATTAATAGATAAAAAAGAAACCTCAGAATGGAGATGTTCGGCAGCTAAAGCGGCGGCTCATGCATTACCAAGGTCATTAGACGGGGCTTGTAAAGCGCTTAATCTTTCGGTTCAGAAAGATATGGAGGGCCACAAGATAATGATGAGACTTTGTAAACCTAAAAAACCGTCTAAAAAAGATCCCAGTATATGGGACGAAGACCCGGAAAAGTTTCGTAAACTGCTAAAGTATTGCTTGAGAGACGTTGAATCAGAATATGCCATATCTGAAAGTCTGAGAGGTCTTGACCCGATAGAACAAAGAATATGGGATATCGATCAAAAAATAAACGCCCGTGGTATATATGTAGATCTTGACGGCATCGCAAATATAGTGCGTATGGTGGAACATTTTGAAAGTGAACTATCAACCGAAGCTTACGAGATAACAGAACACGCTATTAATAGCCCCAGACAAGTAAAAGCGTTTAGAGAATGGCTGAAATCAGAAGGTTTAGAAGCGCCAAATTTACAAAAACAGACTGTAACAGATCTGCTAGCTAAAGAGTTACCGGGAGACTTAAACGATAAAGGCGGTAAAGTCAGACGAATGCTAGAGATACGTCAACGACTGTCAAAAAGCTCCACTTCTAAATTTAAAAAGTTTTTAGCTATGGTGTGCAGTGACGGCAGAGTGAGGGGAACAATGATGTATCACGGCGCTAGTACTGGCCGTTGGTCCGGGAAAGGAATACAGCCCCAAAACATGCCAAGGGGGACGTATAAAGATTCCGAAGACTGTTTACAATTCGTAGCTAAAAACGAATACGGCGTAATCGATGCGCTCTATGACTCTCCTGCAATAGCCGCCTCAAAGTTAATAAGGGCTGTTATAATGGCGGCTCCGGGGCACGATCTTATATGTGCGGATTATAAGGGAATAGAGATGCGCGTTCTTGCTTGGCTGGCTGGATCTACTTGGCGGCTGAAAGCTATTCGAGAAAATATCGATTTATACAAGGTAGCTGCTATGAATACTTACGGGGTCGAATATGACGACGTGACCGCCGAACAAAGGCAAGTCGGGAAAGTAGAAGAATTAGCATTAGGCTACCAAGGTTCATGGCCGGCATTTTCATCCATGGCAAAAAATTATGGCGTTAAACCTCCTGACGACGTAGAGCTGGCTAAAGAGCCGGACCTTTTACATGAGGGCGCTCATTATACCGAACGGTTTTTAGAGGCTCATAAAGAAGAAACAAAAGAGTACAATAGAGATTGGAGACATAACGGCAGAACTTTGTCCGAAACAGACGCCAAGTTTAAAAAATGGGCCGCCCCCATTGTCAAATCGTGGAGAGATAACAACCCAGAAATAAAACAAATGTGGTGGGATTTTGAAGGGGCGGCACTAGAAGCGGTTAAGTCCGGCAGAACGCAGCGTGTAGGTAAGATTTTATTCGGAGTAAAAAGAAACTTTTTATGGATGCGGTTACCATCTGGTAGAAGATTAGCTTATTATGATCCAGAAATAAAATCAAAAATAATGCCGTGGAAAAAGATAGAAACCGATCCTGATACCGGTGAAGAGATAGAGGTTGATGTGTACAGAGATGTTGTAACGTATATGGGAATCGATTCTAAATCGAATTCAAAAAAATGGGAAAGAATCTCATCACACGGGGGCAAATGGGTTGAAAATGCTGTTTCAGGCATATCAAGAGACATAATGGCTGAATCAATGCCAAGGCTCGAAAAAGCTAAATACAGCATAATAATGCATGTTCATGACGAGATTTTAAGCGAAGTCCCAGAAAACTTCGGTTCACTAGAAGCTTTTGAAAATCTAATGGCCACGCCTCCGATTTGGGCGAAAGATTGTCCTATAGAAGCGGAAGGATGGAGAGGAAAAAGGTATAGAAAATGAATTTATCAATAGAAATAGAAGCGTATAGCAAGACTTGCCCGCACGTAATGGAGGATGGAGTCGTACAAAACTGCTTTACTTCTAGCTGTATGGGCTGGATTGAAGTATACCCAAGAATCAAGATGGAAAACCATTCTGGCGCTTATGAAAATCTCGTTAGCCATGCTGTCAAAAGGAAATGGTGTGCGCAAGCTCCGAGAAAAGAAGGGCCTGACAACAGTTCAGGTTTTGTAGTATTGGATGCCGTCGGCTATTGCGGAAAAAACAACTATCAAGCAGGTCAAAAATGAAAATATCTAAAATAAATGAAAAGAAATTATCAGAAGATCTAATTTCTATAAGTTATGACGTGGGCCCGGATCATTCTGGCTATTGGGAGATAGATCGAGATATGCTAAATTTGATCAGAACGTTTCAAGAAAGCGACGGAACATATATGTGGCAACCTGGACTAGGTCTTTACGAGTATAATACGTTATTAGGAAGGCCCATAAAAAAAATTGATAAAGGTATCTACCTTGTGTATATAACTAAATTCGGCACGAAACACAAGAAACGATTTGATTTAATAAAATATTTTAGATAGCAATTAACTAATCATTTAATTTAGGGATGATAATTCTGCCGAATATTGAAATCAAAGGGGCCACCTCGTTTCTTAACTCGTCGACCTCCTTTTGAAGATCTTCAATTTTTACCTCGTTTTTACAACAGGCCCTATCTGTATTCTTTGCTATTGTGCGGGAGTTTAATAGCTCGCCCGCAACTTTCATCTGAAAAACTTCAAGCTTTTTCTCAGTTTTAAGATGCATCCACAACAGACAAAGAATCCCTAGAAATATATGAGCTTGGTAGTCTTTGAAGATTATTTTCAAAATCGGCAGAACCTCTAACATGATCTCCTTTTTTACATTGTTTTAGCGTTCATCTCGATACGCACGTTAGCCAGTGCAGCATCTCTAGCGGCAGCGGTTGAGAATATCCATTTTTGAAAAGGGTTTGCCGTGCTTTTCATAAAAAAGTCAATATCATATGACGCAGGAGGGCCAATAATATCAACAGAGCATACGCTGATATGTCACTTTTATCTGATTATTTAATGTTTACTTAACCAACTCCGCTGTAAGTTTTATTTTTTGTGGAACTTTGCCGCTATCTGCCGCCACTAGACCGTCCATCTTTACCGGATCTGTCTCATTCAACAATTCGGTCCTGTTGATGCCAGTGCCTTGATGGATTTCAAATCCAAATACATTGGCAAAATTGTCAATGCCAGCCTTCAGCGCCTGCATTGCTGGTAGGTTAGTATCAATGGCCACTCGTGCATCATCAATAGCCGCAAATCTTGGGTCAGTAGGAGGAACGCCTTGGTTGATGAGATCTTGTTCTGTTTGATCGATATTGGCTCTGAAATCCAAAACAGCCCTGTCATAAACAATACCGCATGTATGAATTGATGGATTATATAACCATACGCACCTATGCTCCCCGCAACAAACCTGGAATATGGCTTCATGGGTGAAATGATTACCGTAGTATTCTCCATCCGGGCCTACCCAGTAGGACCACACGCCGATTGCTGAGTACTTTCCAGGAGGAAGTGTAACGCTAGCATGGCCGTTCGGAGCGTGGATGACAAGATACTCCATTCCTGCATATTCAAGTAATGTTCCATCACAATTGAAAATCGTGATATACCAGTCGCGATTATCAACCTTGCATGGTTGATCCATTTGCGAAACAAAAAATTGAACTTCTGATAACATAATTTCTCCTATTTTTTTTCAGATTGAAGCTCTTTTAATTTCACTTCAATCTTTTTTAAAATGCCTTCTGCTACTATCATAGCAGAGGAATTGCCAGGCGTGAATTTAGCCTCAGCGAAAGATTTATAAATAAGTTCAAGCTCTTCTTTTGTTAAATTTTCCATAAAATCCTTTGGTTAAATTAAAACATCAACGTGAAAATTACAATAATACAGCGCATTATTACCTGCTTGTACAAACTCAATGATAATGCCCTCTCCTAATGATCCTGACACTGTGTAACCAATATTTGTCCTTGTATAATCAATATATCCATTGGCATCCATAGCAGTATCTACCCCATAATCTGTCGCCATATCAACGATTTTTGTTGATGGCCTTCCAGTAAACCCAATGCCAGAATAAACCCATCCAGTAGCAGTGTGCGCCCACAAAATAATATTTGTATTAGAAACACTAGCAGCAGCCTTGCCGTCTGCCTCAAAATCTTCAACTAAAAAGTCCCTGTTTCTGAATGTATCGGCCTTTGCTACTCCATAATTGAATGAGAACGAGCCACTTGCCCCGGTTAACGTGTATGTGACTTGTCCCAGCCATCTTTTTGCCGTCTGAAAATATTGATTGGTTGATACCAAAAGAGTATCTGCAATTAAGATCTCTGAGTCACTTGTAGTTCTTGTCCCATCGTCTGCTATGGAAGTGCCTGATACTGTCAATACTTGGGTTGCTCCAGCTTGCGCTCCAACTACACAGTAAGCATGAGCGCCCAACGCCCTATTTACATCGCCAAAAACTTGGGTCACTGTGCCCCCTATAGTCAATGTTGCTCCTATTGTTGAATACTCATAGAATCCAGCAATAAAATTATTGTCAGTTGATCCATAGTCGCCCATCGTATATGATTTAGTCAGAATAGTAGAACCGACCGCACCCTTTGCCGGTTGGTCCCCTATTGAGCGTGCTTCTTTGAATCGTGCCTGTGTCTGATCATCCAAAGCAGTTGCCCCCTGCTTTAGTGCTATCCACCCGCGCAACACTGCACCCTCGATCAACTGTCCAGGTGATTCAATTATATCTTCCCCAGCAGCCCCAATAGCTTCACCCATTGAATTATAGATAGTCTGTCCATATGTTATTGCTAAGAGTTGGGACACTGGATAGTAATACAACCTTTGGAGAGTATACTTATCTGTTGGGACGGCAGTCTTTGCACCACTATTATCGTAGTTGTCTGGATCAATATCTGTTTGAATATCTGCCACATCAGCATCCTGTAACAAATACCAGTACGTCCCTATTGTTGTTTGTGCTGCATCGGTATGAACGTTTGGAGATGTTGGGTTGCCAAGATTGTCAGCAGCATATCTGTAGGTTACTCCAGCAGATTTGTCAAGTAGCAGATTTGCTCCATTCGCGCTATAAACATTGCCCCGTTTATTCATCGACCCTAATATATACGAAAGATCATTGGCAACATATCCCTGTCCTGTTGCTGAAGTTGTATATTGTCCTACGGCAGTAACTGAATCTGTCACTCCATCTCCCCAACATCTTCCAACGATTGCAATTGTTCGTTTTTCAAGTTGTGTGAACTCGACATCGAATACGAATTCTCCAATTCCAGCAGTAGAAGATTCCTGGACTCCTATCCAAACAATAAAATCGGGAGATCCGAGATTTGGATCTATAGTTTGTTCATCCCAAGATATCTCCCGTATATTAGGAGATCCTGGAGTTGAATAATCGGCTATCAACGCCTTGCCAGCCGTCACATCTATCAATGAATCGTCAACACCATTGATAGAAAGATTTCCACCTTCCAGCACCCCTGTCGTAAGGTTGGTGATTATATCGTCAGAATCAACGACGGAACCGGTAAAGACAATTTTACCGTCTACTGAAAGACCATATTTTGTAGTGTCCTTCAATGCAATATCTTCCCTTTTCAGATACGGATAAATATCGGTTCCGTCGTTGACCTGTACCCCCCATATTGCGAAAGTGCTTGTTGAGTTATGGGTAAAATCGAGCCATTCACCAACGCTTGCACCAGCAGTTAAAGTCCTGCTGTATCTTTGCCAACCGTCACCAGATATGAAGATATTGGATGCACCACCATCAGCTAAATCGATAATAAGTATATTGTTGGTGCCAGATATAAATTTTGCCCAAAAGGAAACGGTATAGGTATTTCCGTTGACGATACCGAGCCCGCTTTGACGCAATCCCAAACCGGCAATATCCCATTGGACGTTGTCTACAAATTCGCCGTTCGGCCCTGTTGTAGCATTTGGTATAATTGTAGTATTGCCCAAGCCGTCCACCCATACAGCATTTGTTAAATCTTCCGACCATCTTATCCTATTCTGGAGTCTGCCAAAACCACCGAATGCGTCTGTATCGCTGTCTAATGTGCATCTTGACCATACTCTACCACTTGATTCACCTGTATTGATATACAGTGAACTATTTTCATCATTGACTCTTATTGCGACGCTTCCCGGAGGCTCAAAAAGAGATGAACCAGGATTATAGTTAATAAGGTACAATTCAGACTCTACAGAAGAGCTTGCAAACTTTATAGGCCCGGCAAAATTTCCAATATTTAATGAAGTCGACTGAGCCTCAATATTAAATGTTGAAACATCTTCATCATAGTATATTTGAGATTGAATGAAACCAGCGGACGTTCGAAAATTAACCTCCGCATTACCGGCAGTTGTAACCGGTTTTAATTCCAAAGCGGTTGAATTTGTATCAATTACTAGGGTTGCTGTTCGGGTATCAGTAATAGAATTACCGGTGGTAGTGTCGAAAATAGCTAAGGCATTAAGTGTGGAACTTTCGTCATCTTTTGTAATTCCAACATTCCATCCGGTAGTTCCGCCGTCTACTCTCTTAAGATAGAAATTAGAACTTGTTCCGGCATCTCTTATTGCAAAAGCACCGCCATTGCCTGTTATATTTCCCAATGGTGAACGGCCTGTTACAAACAAATCTATAGTTCCGCCATTTGTTCCTGTTTTTACAAATTGGACCATTTCTTCAGTGTCAGCAGTAGAATTATTGAAATATAATCTACCACCATTCGCCGCAACATCTATTCTTAATAATGAAGTGGTATTATATAATTCAATAAGACTATCGCTCAAACTGCCGAACGAAAAATTACTAAAAGATTGAATTTGGTAACTACCGTCAAAAACTCCCGAATAACTTGCGCCTGAAGTTGTTGTGACAAAAACATCATTGGTTGATTGATTGTATTTAATAGAATATCTTGAAAGCTGCAGATTATTCCTGATTTCAAAACCACTGACCCCTGTTGCTGAAACATTATCAAGTGAAAGAACTGTATTATTTGCACCAGATACAACAAAAGCATATGAATTTTGCAATGTTAAACCATCTGTACCATCCCATGTTGCTATTGCATTATCTGTGCTTGTTGCTGGCCCCTGTACCCCGCTTGCTCCATGTAAAAAATCAATCCATCCAGTATTGCCTGTATCAGTTCTTTTAATAAATAAATCTGAATTTATTCCATTATCAACTAAACAAAGATTACCGCCTGCGCCTGTTATTACTCCTTCAGGCGATACTTCGCTAACAAATAAATCAAAAGTGCCTCCATTTGTCCCGGTCTGTGTAAATCTAACAAGTGAATTCGTATTAGGTTGATTATTTGTTATTCTGTGTTGATAACTTTGTACCGATCCGCCCACAACATAACTTGCATTATCATTATTGACGGTAATAGGATCAGATGAAAATGTTCTTAAATCAACGGCTCCGTTTGCGTCTAATCTATAGGAATGGCTTGCACCGGACAAAAACAAGGTTGTTCGAATCGCAGTTTCATCATATTGAAAAAGAGTTAATCTTGTTCCAGCAAAGCTTTCTAGGACTATTTGCGATCCAATAGACGCACTTGGAGATTTTAATCTCAATTCTGTATCTGAAACTTCGCTTACTGTAATCAATGATGATGATTGCAGTAATTTTCCAGTTGCCCCATCAAATAAAGCAAGACCAGTGTCAGTTGATGAAGCAGGGCCAACAACGTCTCCTAATAAAGATTGCCAACCTGTGTTGACTCCATCCGTGAGCTTAAAATAAATATTAGGACTTGTTCCACTTACAGAGCAGATAGAAGCATTGTTCGCAGTAATAACGCCTTCAGGAGCTGTATTACTAACATATACTCTTGTGACGCCACCAGTTACATCATCTTTGGCAAGAACTAAAAGCGGTTCTGTATTTGGTTCAGTATTCGAAAATGAAAAGGAATACCCACCGGTAGATCCTGTCAATGTAAAAGTTGATTGGTCATTGTTAAGACTAACATTATAATTACCCAACGCTTCAATTCGCAATATATCATTAGATTCTAAAGTCAACCTATCTGCAGATTCAATCAGATATTGAGACCCTGATAAACTACCCTGACTTACTAAATTTAAAGTTTGATTGTAGTTTATCAAAAATCTATCTGCTGAAGCATTAGTTCTTAAACCAATAGACGCTTGCCCTCCTGCGCCAAGAGTATCAACATAAAATCTTGTATTAGAACCAGATGGAACAACAAAAGAATTTGAATCCTGTAATAAATTTCCTTCTGTACCGTTCCAAGTGACTACTGCATTATCCTTGCTTATTCCGGGCCCTTCAACACCAATATCAGCAGTAATTAAATCAACTGATTCAGCTAACCAACCATTAATCGTAACAAATGGGACTGTTTGCCCGATAAATGGACCGCTTGTTTGTAGCCCACCTTTTAACTGAATACCTGAAAATTCTGTGTAAGTGTCTTGTCCGGTAAGAACCAGGGTATTATTCGGTGCCTTAAATACTGTTTGGTTATCGACATCCCCTGGTTCAACGGTAATTGTTGTGTCTACGATGTTTGGTCCTGTATCATCTGTTCCAAGCCATGTTCGGACCCTTAATTCACCGCTTGCAGCAGGAATCAACGTATACTGCGAAACGTATATATCGATTGTATTTGTCGTTGATAATGATTGTAAATCTGATAATATTGTGTCAAATACATCAGCCAATGGAATGTCAGACCTGGCAGATAATTTCCAATAAAAAGGTTGTTGATTGCCGGAGTCGTCATATTTTACTATCACTGTGTAACTTTCATCACCATCAGCCGCAATAAAATTTAAAACTTCACTTCCAGAACTGATTTTTGCTCCAGATTGACCAAGCTCCAAACTCCCGGATGCAGTCTGAACAGTTGCCAAGCGCCAAAAATCAGGATCATAAGATGGTGGTGCGCTTGGACCTGACCAGACATAAGTTGAAGATGTATTATCACCAACATTTATTATGACCGGTAAATCTGTTTCTAAAAGTCCTTGATTTGGTGGAGTCCCAAAAAATGTATCACGTGCAGCAATAGACGCAAAAAAATAACTGTTTCCGGTTGCTCCTGCTGGTCCTGTTTCTCCCTGGACTAAACTAGTTACGTCGACCCATACCGAAGATGCGCGTTGTTGATACGCAACTTCTCCTGATCCATTATCCAATAACTTTATAATTAGGAACTCATCTGCATCAAGTCGTGCAAGTTCAGATGGGTTTGCGCCAAAATAAACATCTCTTGCCGCCGCATCCGCATACACCCCTTGATTATTATCTGATTGAATGAATAATTGAAACCCAGCGCCACTGCCGCCGCCAAAAGCCCCTATCCCACTGTCAAAAATTGGCATACTTCCTCCTTTAATCCGCTTCTGTTATCGCAATAGTGGTCGATGCGTATCTTGATTGAATCCAAATCCCAAGTCCTGTTGCTGGCGCGACTCCCTTTGTCTCGCCTGGTCCTACTTCATGAAACGGTGTTCCAGATATAGGTGTTGAAGTTTGTTCTGATAAAAGCAAAGTTGTTGGGCCAACATTTTGCAGAGTGTAGGCTTGATCAACAACTAACGATAATGAACTAACAATATTAATCCATGTTGTACTGTCCACTGTTTCACCTAAAGTTGCCATGTTGCCTCTCTAAATTTGAATTATGTTAAATGGGGGTGAAGGAGTTGATGTTATATCGGGAACGTTGAATGTTGTAGATCCGTCACCTACACCGTATGTTGTCCCGATAATTGAAAACAAATTACCATAAATCGTTCTGCTAACAGCATTACCGTTGCACTGAAGATACCCCGGCGGAATCGATGTTTGTCCCAACATTATACCCCCTGTGCCGGGTGCCGGAATGGAAGGATTAACGATTTCGAATCTGTCTGTTGATAGCTTATAAACAGCTAATATTTGTTTGTCTGCAATTATCTGATTTGTAGCCAGTGCATTCCCATCTGGGAGCTTTATATCTTTAACACCGATCGAATCAACATTTATTGTAGAGGCGCCCGTGTTGGTATTTGCAGCTTTAAACGAAACAAGCATATTGTCATAATACTTAGACACCTTTCTAAGACTGTCGATTGATGATATGACGTAAGCATTTGCTGTTCCTAAATCCTCATAAGACGCGCCGGCATTAGCGTATGATGACATTGTTTTACCAAGCATGTCCAAGTCTGTGTTTGGGCCGCCTGCTGGATCTAATGTTAAACCGGCACTTTCAACTGCATTCTCCCATTCAGAATTTAAGGCGTTAAAATCACCTGCAGGAAGGGTGTCACCGACACCGTCTGTTTTATCCGATATATTTCTCATAGTTTATATTTAATTATGTATTGCACTGTTGAATCTTGGCTTTTTAAAATTCCACCCGTGTCCTCTGCAATCCAGAATTCACCTTTAACCTCATCAACCGCCATACCCCTGTAATTAGAGCTGTTAATGATAAGAATCTCGAAAGAACTTTCACCTCTTAGCGTTTTATAAACATCGCTATTTGACTCTTTGGCCCATAAATCCCCGCTAGAAATATTCAACGCAAGAAAAAACCAATTCTTAACAGGGGCCGACACGTCTGTCCAAGTTCCTAAGCCCCCTGTATTTTTGTAAATTTTATCTGTGGTTAGCTCACAAGCATAAACGTCTTGAGTGTTTGGGTTCACTATTATATCGGTCCACTGGACGCTTGGCGCAGCCACATCTTGAACCCAAGACCCGGCGCCGCTAGCATTTTTGTATATTTTTGAAGTAGAAAGAGAGCACACCCAAACATCCCCATTTGAAGCGTCTACGGTAATCCCATACCACGAATCGGAAGGCGCGGTTGCGTCTATTACCCAAACACCGAGACCGCCTGCATTTTTATAAATATCGCCGCTTGATGAGCAAGCCCATACGTCGCCATTAGAAGAGTTTACTGTAATGCCCTGCCAGGATGTAGCCGGTGCTGACGTATCAGTCCAAACACCTAAGCCCCCTGCATTTTTGTAAATATCATCTGTTATTTCGTCGCATGCATAAACGTCACCGGTTGATGAATCAACTGCTATCGCCCTCCATCCCGTAGATGGCGCCCCAGAATCAGTTAATGCAATGTCAGAAAAATTTAACCACGGAAGATTAAACGTTGTAGATCCGTCACCGACACCGTAACTTGTTCCAATAACTGCAAATAGATCGGCATACGTAGTTCTGCTAACCGCTGATCCATCGCAATATAAGTACCCATTCGGAAGTGCTTTAATTGCTTGAACTGACACAGCCCCAACCGGATCAGTTAACGCTGCTTCCTCTTTGTTTACTAATTCAAACCTTGTTTGCGATAAATTATATATTGCAAAATAATAATTGCCTGAAATAATGTCGTCTGGTTCAAGTGCTGACCCGTCAGGTCTTGTAAAGCTCCTTGCTCCAATTGAATTAACATTTATTGTTGATGGCCCTGTGTTGGAATTACCCGCTTTAAAAACAACCATCATATTGTTAGAATATGTTACCACGGGTTTTAAATTCGTAGTTATTGACAATATATAGGCGTCAGCTGTGCCGGAGTCTTGATAAACAAGACCTGCATTGGCATAAGCTGCTATAGATTGGCTCAGCATAAATAAGTTAACGTCGGGCCCTCCTTCTGAATCAAGTGTAAAATCAGCACTAGTTACAATATTCTGTGATTCATTTTTTATCGAATTAAATTCAGCAGAATTCAATTCAGAAGTGCCGTCGATTTTTGTTGCAAGATCTCTCATTCTTATTCCTTATGTCTTATGTCTTAATGTAAAGAGCCACTCCTTTTTGCAAGAAAACATTAGCGTTATCGCAATACATTATATCGGCTGTTGCAGAATTAACAGCAACTTCATTTGTAGCACCAACAATAGCCGGTATTTCTTTGATTTCAATCCAATTCGATGTTCCGGTTATTTTTTTGAAAATAGTATCAGCATTTTCATCAAGAGCAAATATATCCCCGGTCGTTTCATTCACCGCTATGCTTATCCATCCCCTGCTTGGGGCGCTTGTGTCTGTGGCCCAAACTCCAAGACCCCCAGCATTTTTATAAATAAGCCCTCCTGACTCACAGGCCCAAACATCGCCGCTAAATGAATCAACAGAAATATCCCTCCATGATTCGAATGGAACAGTTTGTGAAGTCCATACACCGAGACCTCCAGCGTTTTTATAGATTAACGTGCCTGATTCTGGAATCGCCCAAATATCTTGATTACTGACATTGACAGTGATTCCAGTCCAACTTGCCACGGGTGCAGATTGGTCAACCCATGAGCCTACACCGCCTGCGTTTTTATAAATTTGATTTAATACATTTGAGCATATCCATACATCATTGTTAGATGCATCGACAGTTACATCATTCCAGGATGAGTTTGGTGCTGATTGATCAATAAAAGAAGCTGTTCCGCCTGCACTCTTGTAAATCGATCCGTTTGGAAAACTAGAAGTTGATATCCAAACATCGCTATTTGAAGAGTTCACAGAAAGACCGCGTATTGCCGTTGCAGGAGATGTCAAGCTGTTATATTCTGCTTGGCTTTGCAGTGATGAAATAGCTCTAGGCAGATTGAACGTTGTTGAGCCGTCACCAACGCCGTAAGTTGTCCCGATAGCGGCAAATAGGTCAGAATAAACAGTTCTACTAACTGCTGATCCATCGCATAATAGATACCCATTTGAATCCGCATTAAAAGCTAAGTGAATCATAGTTCCGGTAGGTGAACCAAAACTATTACCTTTCACTAATTCAAATCGGTCGTCGGTTTCATTAAAGCTCAATATTGCGTATGTATCGGCTAATAAAGAATCAGGGACAAGACTATTTCCATTTTTATCTGTTATTGATTTTACAGCAAGTGAGTTGACCGTTACAGTAGACGCCCCTGTGTTAGTGTTTCCAATTTTGAAATAAACTGTCATTCCATTAAAATAGTCTTCAATATACTCAAGACTTCCTGTCAATTCTAAAACATACGCGTTAGCTGCACCAGTATCCGTATACACCCTAGCACAACTAGAGTATATAGCCGCAGATTTCGCCAACATGTTTAAATCTGTATCGGGGCCGATAGCGGGGTCCAGCGCTTGCCCTGAAGATGTAACAGCATTTTCACCTTCTTCATTTTGCGCGTTGAAATCATCAGCTGATAGAGTATCACCTGAATTAGACGTTTTAAGCGGTAAACTTCTCATATGTCACCCTCATTAACTATCAAAACGTTTACATTAGCCGGCGCTAATGAGTCAAAAATACATTGTAAAAATTGCTTACCGCCTGTGCTAAACGGCAACGGGAAAGGCAGTATGAATGACGAATTAACGGATTCATCATTAAGAATTGTTATAAATATGGTATGGGATGCTTCTTTTTGACCGTCTATAAAAACAATCGGAAAACTTAAAGCAAAAGTAGAAACCGCGACGCCCGGAGTCACGGCGATATCGAATCCAAAAAACGCCGCAACTCTTATGAAGTCCGCCGCCGTCTGAACACCTCCATATTTAGTAAACTTTTGCAAGACTTGCTTCCTTCTTGTTTCAATGTCGACGCTATTATCCAGACAATCGTCAGGGATACCGACAGATGTCTCCCAGTCGGATATAAGCTCATCTGTCTGATTAATATCCATTTCATCGTACAGCTTTTTTTCCAAATATTGGAAACGCTGGAATTCAGCTGCAATGCCTAGTAACAGCTTTCCTAAATTATCTTGGGCGTCGAAAGCTTTTTGGAGCGCTCTACCACTGGGAAGATGAGACGCCAACAAATATAAATGCTCTTCAAGTTCGATAGGATCAAAAAGACTCATGTAAACAGCACCTCGTTTAGAGTTCCCAATTCACCGGATGCTACAGTTATATCACCGCTCGGACTAGCAAGAACAAAAGAAAGCAGAGTATCTCCTGTAATTGGATCGATCGTATTAGTGATAGCCGCTCGATATTTATCTTCAAGAATGTTAGTCTCAAGTGTCACCTCATCTTCATAAAAAGCACTTAAATTTTCAATTATTGCATTTTGCATAGTTGCCGTATTCGGTGAAATAGAAGTGAACGTGTAAGTTGTGCTGATCGCAGTAGGCGCTATCACAAAAACGTCATCAGGGTCACTTGTAGCCGGCAATAATACCGATATGGCGCTTCTAACTTCGGCTACTTCGGCGGTATCCGGGATTATATTATCGTCGTTATCTCTCACAAAGTATGTAGTCACTTGACCTATGCTTGGCGTTATAGGTTGGACCCATACACGAGTCACGCCTTGAATGGCGAGACAGACTTTTTCTATTGCCGCGATATTAAAATTTGATACTGGATTTGATCGAGCTTGTAATATCCGCACCAATAGCGCTGCGTTGGTCTCGACATCCTGTCCGCCTGTGGCCCCGTTAAAATCCATATAGCCCTCACTATCTACTCCAGTCACAGGGCTAGTAAGTGTCAACTTCGCACCACTGTCTAGATTCTGCGCGGAACCGAACCCCGTCGATGTGACGCCGACAGATGTGCATGTGCATGTTGCTGTTATCGTTCCGGTTGCAGGTGTTGTGGGGGATGTTGTTATCGTATAAATAAATGTTGTTAGGCTTAAAACCGTTATTGTAAAAGTGCCGTTATAGTCCGTCTCGTTAGCCCCGGCTATTACAACGGCTATATTCGATGCAAATCCGTGATTCGCTGTTGTAGTGGCTGTTACAGTAAAGCCGGATCTAGTTAACGACGATACACTAACTACAGACGTTCCGATAGTAGCGTCTATGTCAGTTGTAAACAGATTACCATCGTCAGTTTTCAACTCAGTATCAGACGGTATTAAAGTTGATAATGTTCCAGTGATTACGAGATTACCAGTCGATTGAGTCAATTGAAATCTTGTTAGATTCTCATATTCCGCCCATCTGTCGAGTGAATCATTCGTTTTAGCCGATTGAGGGAACAGTTCATCATTTAACTGGCTGATAGAAAGAGTATTATCATAATGCCTGCCTGATATTGAATCAGACAACGCGCCGATAAAAGAGGTAAAAATTGTAGGATCAAGGTTAGGTAGTCTTTTAGAAATATCAGACCGACTCCTATTTACTATGTCTAAATATGTTGGTAGATTAAGTGACACCTGTGACCTCCCATAAATTAACGTAATGATTTGTGGTATTGCCAGAATCAGACGTTATAGCGATCTCTAACCGGATACCCGCTGACGGTATTATCGAACCTGTAACGGCTATCGCTTTAGCAACACCGTCTTCCAAAAACCAATTATTGGCTAATTGAGCAAAATTTATAGAGTCGTTCAATGTTTCAGTGTTAAGAACTCTTTGATCGACTAGCCAAAGCAAACTGCCAAACGTCCTGCCATCTACTTTACTGGCCACGTCTCCCATCCAGCCCCTACGATTCTCAGGGACCAATACTCTGTCATCTGTGGCCCTCGCGTCCAATAACAGTGATAGTAAAATAGAAGTCTCAAAGCCTTGATCTAAAATAAAATCGCCATTTTCAAAACCGATTGTGTATTCGCCTGTTACAGTTGTTATTAATTTAATATCGGCCATAATTACGTTGGTGGAAGAGTAGGAGACTCAGTGTCCCCGCCGCTATCATTAGGCTGCGTGTGTGTGTGAGTTAAAAAACTTTTAGTACCGATAATTGCGTCCGTTTCAATAGTCGCTGTACCTGTCATATCAAGATCGCCTGTTATGTCGACGTCGCCGGTTACGGTTAGATTCCCCTCCATCGTAAGGTTGCCTGTTATGGACACGTCGCCTGTTATGTTTACGTTTCCGGCGTGATTAGTGTTCGGCGCTTCGATATCAATGTCCCCATTTTCTTTCAAATAAATGAATGTTCCGGTTAGCGTGTTTTCAAGACCGCATTCACCTCCTTTTGTTCCTTTTTTCCTATTTTTAAAATCATTTATAATACCGAATTTTATCGATTCTTGCCCCTGTGAGCTTAAAAGAAGAACGTGAGAATTCTCAGGGGGGTTTGAAAATACTCCGTAAGTGGACAATCTAACAAACCGCGTGGCCTTTTCGTTTACCGTAGCTTGACCGACCGGAAAAACTGAGGTGTCTGGGTCGACTAAACTATAATACCCCTGCTTTATCATTGATAGTATTTTACCGATCATGTTGTAGCCTCCAGGATTATTTTGTCCAAATCAGCTTGTAAAGTATATGCATTTTTATTGGTAAAGCTTAATTCAGTAGTTGACCCTGTTTCAAGATTGAAATTGTATAAAATCTTATTACATAGCAGTTGATCGTATATATTGCACATCTCATCATCTATTTGATACAGCTTGTTTACCTCCCACACTGCATCATTGTACGTGTGGCCCTGCACGACGGCCTTATAAACAAGTCCAAACCTAGCCCGTCTTATGCCAAGTTCCCATTTAGCCCTGTCCGTTAAAGAAAAAGAATCGGTAGTCTCTTCACTGTAAAATTCATACCTTCTAGTTTCTCTTATCTCGTCGTCCGTTGCTGTACCGAATTGCCCTGACAACTCTGCAACGGTTGTTTCATCTGTTAAATCAATAGGGTTCAATTGCCCTTGTGCAATATAAGCGTTGAAAAGTTTTGAAATATCGATTTCTCTCGATGCCGATAGGATATTATTGTCTGGTTCCCCGAATATGTTTTTCAAAGCATTATCAGATAGATCCGTCGAAGCTCGTATGATGTTTAAATCGCCTGAGCTATCCTCGTTTAATAGCACTTGCCTTTTTCTAGCGAATGATTCTAAAAACGCAAAAGCTGTTTGTCCGACTTCTGCGCTTGCAATATCTTCCAATACGGCTATATCGCCGGCTAGATTTTTAACACGGGCATCCACCCCTAACTCATCTATAACGTTTCCACATAAATCCTGTAAACTTATCCTGTCAAACTCTTTTATAGCGCCTACTGTACTGTCAACAAGATCCGATAGCTTACTGCGGCCTTTTACTGCTATTGTGTGATCCGTACTATTATATCTAACCGCGTAGCTATCGACGTACCCGGTAAGCAATTTGAAACTAGAGTCCGCCGATACTTCAATCGAATCCCCCTCTCGTATCGGTAAAAAATCATCATTACTGGCAGTAGCTACAAACGAAAATGCACTGGTAAGCGTCTCCATATTTTTAGAAACAGCAGCGGACACAAAATCAACGTAATCAGTTCCGTTTAATTTTATCGATAGTGTCATCTTGTAACCGCGTCTATTGATCGATTAAAATTCGCTACATTAACAGTAGGGTTTAATGATGCAAGAGTAGTCACGTTGTCAAGATTCCCATAATATCGATAAGCTGTAAGAGCCATGGAAGACCGATTAAAATCTAAAGCAGTAACTCTCCATGTATTCGCTAACTGATCGTCTAAAGATATTCTTGTATTGACTCTAAGCTGATCAACTGCAGATCTAAGAGTTTGATCAGAAACTAATGAAGCTATACCGTCAATTGATACATTTTCTTGAAAATATCTTGTATAAGCGTCTTCAGCAGTTTCTAAAGAGGTTGATAAATCCTCGCTTGTTCCGAAATCGGTGTTGGCGAATGACTCAAAAAGTCCAATCGTTGCGGTGACTCTTGTATGCTCGTCGATTATAGATTTATTGCTTTCATTTCTTTCACGTTGAACCGTGTTTGTTTTCCCAAGACTGCTAGAGTTCCCGGACGGCCCTAAATTAAAATTTAACAGGCTGTCCCAAGCGATACTTAAAGCGTCTACTGTGGCCGGTATTGATAGAGCCGCTAAATACATGTCTTGAACCGACTGTTGGACCCCCGCAGCCGTCTGCGCTATTCTGTTAACTCTATTTCTTATTCTTGTTATCGTTCCATTGAATGTAGCAATACCAGCTTCTAACGGATCGATAACGGCGTCCATCGCGTCTTGAACAGAGTCAACCGCGCCAAGGATAGAATCGGCAGCAGAGGCTAGCTCTATACCATTAGTAGGCTCGACATACCCAGCACCTAAAGCGTTATTGGCGGCTAATCGTCCCGCGTCAGCCGAACTTGACGCCGTTTGTTTTGTTGCCGGTTCCGCATTGGGTAGCACCTCTACGTCAGATATCGCAAATTTCATATTGAACGTAAATTCACCGGCCCTATTCTGATTGAACGTAACCGTATACGGTAATGAGCGAACTTGTACAGCCCCATAGATTGGATGGATTAATTCACCAACGCCGGGTAAATCTAACACTCTTTCAAGATTGGCCCTTTGTTGAAAATAATCATCCCCGTGAACAATTCCAGACAAGCTAAATATAGGCGGGAAGACCCCTAAAGGCTCCACAAATCGCCTGTTGCTATTAGGGTATTCATGAATGACTGATTTTTGCCCTCTGTCGGTGCTAAGACTCGGTACTAAAAAACCAACATCTCTGAATGACGCTGCGTATAGACTGTCCGTTCTACTCATATTAAAATCCCATTATCCCCATATTTACACCCAAATTTCCAGGTAAGGAGCTATCAATAGTGGCGCTATTAACTCTTGAACCTCTTTCCGCTGCAACTTCGATCCTTCCACTAAGGACGCCTTTCATCATTTTATCAGGAGAGACGTAGCCCTCCAAGGCTTGATCTCCGATTTTTTTCCATCTTTCATATTCTCTCATCTTAAATTCGAACGGCATTTTAACGACTTCTACTATCTTTTTTATCGCCGCAATTTTAAGAGTGAATTCATCTATTTTTCGCGTTATCATGTTTATTACGTGCGTAGAGATAAAGCCGATTGCTTCTATAATCGATTTAACACCTCCAAACTCTTTTAATAGTCCTGATACAGACGTGTTAAGCGGTTTTATGGATTCCCCTAATCTCTTGAAAGCATTTTGTAGTTTTTGACTTTTCGTTGCTGCATACGCTACACCTAATCCCAATGTAGAAATCGCCATTATAGCCAAAGCTGCAGGAGATAGCATAAACCCTATAGATGTAGTGATAACGCCGATCACTATTGATATGGCGGTCATAACGGAAAATAATGCGGTGAACCCTATAGTTATTTTAGTGATCATGGGATTTGCTTTTAAGAATTCTGTAAACTTTGTGACAAATTTTACAATAATAGGAGTCATCTGCTTTATGGCGGGTAAAAAAGCATCACCAATAGCGATAAACGCAAAATCGGAAACTGCTTTTATTCTGCCCAAAGCCGTTGCGGTTCCTTTCAATTTAATTTCTAACTCTCTTATCATCGATCCAGCAAAACCGCTTCCCGTCCCCACAAGTTTTAACGTTTTTCTAAGCAGATCTAAACGACCAACAGCTTTTAAAGCAAACCTTCCGGCCTCATCTCCAAACTTCTTGTATAGCGCTATTGCTCGCCGTTCTGGTTTCATCCTGGCGAACTTCCCAAGATAGTCTTCAATAGTTTTGCTTGGGTCTTTTAGCATCTTCCGCATCATCCCCGGCATTTTTGACATTTTTCGAATCATCATGTTTAGTCCACTTGCCGCTAATTCAGGCGTAACCTCTATTTGATCAGCAAACGCCGCCCATCCAGCTACCAATTGAGTTGGCATTTTTATGTCTTTTAACGTACCGGACGTTCTTTTTATTATTTCTATTACTCTTGACCCGCTGGCGGATGTATTGTCGGCCAGGAAGTTAACAGCGTCCAACAATTTAGTCGTACCCGTCATAGTCAAGCCAAGCATGGTTTTTATTTTTCCAATTGTTTCCGCTGCTGCGCCCTCCATCATGTCAAAAGCGACAGAAGTTCTTCCCACAATTTGCACAAACTTATTCATATTTTTTGGTAATGTGCCAAGTTTCCCTCCTTGCACTACGATCTGAGCTATATCTTTTGGCAGCTTTCCTAAAGCAATTGCGGTTTTAAATACGCTGGACCGCATCTTATCAAATTGTTCCGGCGTCTTAAATTTAACGACTTTTTGCACATCAAGCATAACCGATTCAAAATCGATAGCTTTTTTGATCGGAAAAGCAATAGCCGCTATACCCCCAGCAGCGCCAAGAGTACCGCTAAGGCTAGTCAAACTGCTACCCATCTTATTCAAACTCTTACTGGCCTTATTCGCGTTGTCTTTGATTTTACAAGTGGCCCTTGCTATTTTAGACGCTTTAGCCGTGTACCTATCAATGATGCTGTATACATATGAAATATCAAAAGCCATTATCCCTTTCCGCTTGCATATTTATTTTAACCGCTTGTTGTTTAAGCTTGATTAACGCTTTAAGAGACATTTTTTCAGCGTATTCAAAACTTAATCCGCCCTCATAAAATTTAACCAGATCGCAAATGACTCCTAGCCATTCATTTTCGGCTACTCCCCGTTGAACAAGGAGGGAAACGAAAAATTTGAAGCGTACCCGCAAAGCATATCAATAAACTCGTTCATGTCCATTCTATTCATTAAATCGGCCTTAATAAACGTTTTTGAATCGAGTTTTGCTGTTTTTTCCGCCAGCTTCTTAAATGCACTTGCTATATCGATGACTTTTATTTTCTGAGACGCAAAAATAATTGTACGTATCTCAGATAGTGAAGGTGCGCTGTCGGGGCCTCCCTCTTTATCAATATCTAAATCCTTTGAAAATTCAGCAAGACCCATCATAGCTCCCATTAGAAGTTGTTCAAACTCCGTAGACTCTTTTAAAACACTCATCGTTGGTGGAGAAAATACAATCGTAGAGGTTTGTTCGAATTTACCGTCAACGCTATACTCTAATGGTGTTTTCAATTGAAATAGGTAATTCTCATCCATGTAATCCTTTTTTTTTTATTTTAGTTATAGAATCGGTGACCCTTCCCATGCTATTTCGAACTCCCCGTCCGCCCCAATCATCACTTCAGGCTCTTCAGTGATAACCATGTCTTGAAAGGGTAAAACAATTTCACCTTCATAAGCTCTAATAGTATTTGAAAAATTCGATAGCCAATCATCAAGACCCTGTAAATTAACAGCCGTATTAAATAGTTTAAATTTTGCCATTGATTTTTTTGTCTCAGCGTCTTCAGTTATAACGACGTCTATTGCATCGCCGCCAGCGCTCTGAGTTTTAACGGTTTTGTTCCCTTTCCCTTTTTTATAAGAAAAGGAGTTTGGGACTATCGACCACACTTCATCGTTGATTTCAACAGTCGGGTTACTTAACGTTCTTGATGCTGCCATATTTCTTAATCTCCGAAATTAATTTGAATCGTTCCAATAATGACCCTTAACTGGGATACTAACAGCGGCGCTTGATTGATAGTGACTGATCCGGCGGCGACATTTACGGCTACAGAGAGATTTAAATTATAATCCTTCTTAGCTGCTGTGCTCCGCTGCACTAATGTTTGAATTGCCAGCTCATCATACAGCTGATTGCAGAAAGCTCTAATACTCGCTTCATTGGCGATATCTCTGCCGGCTACCGTGTCGCCAGCGGTCAATCTCGACTGAGCGTATCTTGACTTTAAATTATTGAAAAAGAATTCACGAATAACCGAAGCGGTGTCAACTGTATTCAGATACTTATAGCTTGTGTCTGGATTACCGGCTACGTCGGTCAAATATGTTGTCACAAACTCGCCGAAAATCGTCCCGTTATAAGCTCTATTCGGCCCGAATGTAGCAACGCCGTTATTGTTTAACTCATTAATATCGACTTGACTAAACTCGTCTGATGCGGACGCTACAGGCAAATTAGGGAGCGACGTATTAAAATACGGAAGGCTCGACAATTCAGGGCCGCCAAACTGATCGCCCGGCGCAACAGTCGTCAAGTACTGTGTTAGCACGGCGTCCTGTTGTCGTCTTAACGCTCTAATAGCGCACATCTGAGCACAAGCTACATCCGGCATCTCAAGCGTAGACGGACCTTTATTAAACGTACCATCAACGATTTTTGTGTCGGGTACAACTATAGACTGTGAGTTAAACGTCGATACGTACGATTTTACATTGGCCAGTGTATCAGATTTAACTTGAAGTGCAACACCGTCCATCACTGCGTTAGCGACGTTAAATCTTGCGTCTAACAAGGTCTGAATTTCGCTAATATCATAAGCAGAAGGCCAAAGAATCGTTTGATATCTAATGTTATCGATTACATCCAATACGCCGGTTAGCGTAGGGTCGGTAGCTCCGCCGGTCCAGCCTGTCGGGGTCACTGTTACGGCTGGGATTGTACCCTCGAATTTTATACCCCAGTCATTCGACAGTGTTCCTCCATTCTCAGCCGTAGCCGTTACAACACCGACAGCGTTTGCAAGAGTGAATGGAGCGTCCGTAAACGCCGCAAACGCGGTCACTACAGCGTCGCCAATCTCCGTTACTGTATCAAGCGCCGTGACCGTTATTTCTGCCCTGTAATCTTCCGCCGACCCAATAGTCACGTAAACCGTAGCGTCGGCTGACGCCGGACCCACTGTAAACGCTAATACGGCTGTACCTTTTACCGCTGAGCCGGCATCATCTAAGGGGATAACGTCAAGATCAGTAACTTGATTCTCCGTCTTAAATTTCCTGATCAGTCCTGCCATGTGGCTTCTCTTACCAAATAACGTATTTTCTGATCCGTCATTAGGGAAATCGGAAATCAATTCCCCAGATGTCGCTGTCCCAGCAGCGAGTTTTTGTCCAACAATTAACGCCCTTTGATCCGATACACCTGCCAACTGTTGAGCGGGAATAATCGATAGGGTTACACTCGGTTCACTTATCGGCATTTTTTTACCTCCTTAGAATCAATTAACGCCCTTACAGATGAATTACAAAACATATTAGTCTGTGTACTACTCTTTCTTTTTATCGCTTTTTACCGGCTTTTTAGCGCCGTCCACAAAAGATATACAGTCATCGATTTTGGAATCTTTTTTCCTATCCCGCCAATACCGATCAATCGGTATCCCGTTTTTTGTTTTTATATTTACAATATCCCCGACACTCTTACCCGCGACCGGTTTATTGATTCTGATCTTCTTCACTTCGTAATCTTCAATCATATATCCCCTTTTTAACTATCTAATTGAATATCTAAAACAGTTAACTCTTCCACGTCTTCATTGTTTTGGTCTGTCGTCTGAGTGTAACTAATATCTCGAAAAGCTCTTGTATCTTCGTTAATTACGGAGTCGTCAAGAGTCATATCATTAGTTATCTGGAACGTGTACTGATAAACAAATGTCGCTCTATCATACTCCACAAAATTGTGACTTGTTAAAATAGCAATGAAATCTGAACAACCGCTTAGTCCAGTATCAAACCTAGCCCCATACAACGATTTCAAAATTGGAGAAAGCAAATCATGCCGGGCGATATCCATTGCTGCAACGGCTGATATTTCTTGACTAACGTTTTTGACAATGAAAACAGAAAACCCATCAATCAACCTCACCCTAACGTCTTCTCCATTTGCGATAGTCGCTACAGAATCGCTGTAAGCGTTCCTACTCTTTGATACTTCAGCGTCAGCCATAACAACGAACATCCACAAATCATTAACGTTTTGTTCTGTGTATTCTTGTATGGCGCGTTCTATATTTACTGAACCGGCTATTCTGACGGCTGTTTTAACTGTTCCTCCGGTGTATACTCCATCGATAAATGAGCCGGCTATCGTAAATATAGGGGGCGCAACGACCGTCACGCTATAGCGACCGTTAACGCCGTCCACTCTTACCTCTCGGACATATTCATTCCCGTTTAGAGTTGGAATTGTATTTGTTGATCGAACACTAAACGATGTCCTATTCGGCACAGCTACTAGTGAGAATGACCCGTTCCAATTGGTATCAGTGAACCCGTTAATCTCCACTGTTTCGTATCCTGGATAATTAAGCGTAAGATCGTGAGCGACCGCCGTTCCGAAAGTGAATATCAATCCGTCTTGAGATACAGAAGTTATATCGTTGTTAAATGCAACATCGCTGATAGTGACAGCTTGTCCGTTTACCAAGCCGTGGCTAACAGATGTACTGATTATAGCCGTGTTTCCAGAAGTTGATATATTTGCGATGCTAAGCGTATTGCTGAAATAATCTGTATACTTCGGCAGCACTAATTGTAGTTGATTAACGACATCCGTCAATTTCATCTTGATCCAATTTGTTGCTTTATATTTTGGAGAAAAGCCACTTCAACGTCTTTCTGCTTATCTTCAACCGTTACGCTAATATGCGGCCTTGCGTCCATTTTCACAGAACCGTCTTCATTTTCTGTACCTTTTTCTAACCATTTTCCATATTTTAGAGTGTCCTTGTTGCCCTCCCCAAACTCCATTTCATATGACCCTTTATTAGAAGCTTTACCTCTAACCTTATAATTCACGCTTCTGGCCAAATCGCCAGATAGTTTTGCAGGTGGCTCACCGGCAGCAGAAGCTTGATGGCGCCTACCGTTTATAGTGTAAATCCTTCCTGTACGCGGTCCTGTTCTAAGCATCTTTCTTAAATGACGAACGTTATCTTTACCGATTTCATAAAGAGTCTTTCTTATAGCTCGATTATGAGGCTTTTCGATATCGATTAATTCAACCATCACTTTTTGACTTCCTTTATTCAGTGTAACTTTTATCATTGATTGGCCTCAAGCGTATCTTCGCCCATCAAAACACAATAGAGTACAAGAAATCTTTGCCGTTTGTCTGGATCATCTGTGCTCTTAATCTCGTAGTTGTAGCCTATTGCCGTTTTAGGGTCCGTGTAGTTGACGATATTCTCTGTGTCAATATCCGTTCGGTATCTTATTGTGAATAGATCCGTTATAGATTCATCAACCCCTACATTTGAAAATATTTCATTTCCGCCGGTAAATCTTGAAGAACTTACAACAGTATCGACCTTTGACCAAACCTGCGCCACTTCCGTATAAGATTCAGTAAAATTAGCCGTTCCGAAAACAGGCGGAGTAATGGCCCTCTCCATTAATCGTATTCTCGTGCGCATATCGCCTATTTGCGGAGATTTCGATTTTCTTCGTTTTACGGTTAATTTACCCATAAGCGTTAACTATCCTGTAGCCTTTCATTATCATTTTCGTTTCAAACGGCATTTCTTGTTCTGCATCAGTAGAGACATCACCTCTATTCTCGTACCAAAACAACACAAGTTGTTGTATGGCTGTTTTTATATCTTCCGGTACGTTTGCAGCCGCCCCGTAACCCGCTACGAATGATACCTCTATAGGATACGGCATATTTAAAGAGGCGTTAAAATTTGTATCGATGCTTGATTCGATTAATATTCTTGAAAATGACGATTTGTTCTTGATATAGTAATCGGTGCCTTCCACAAGCGCCACCCCGTTAGCTGTAACAGACGAAACACTTATAAGAGGTGACCTTTTAATTTCAATATAAGGTAAAGGCTCATAGATAGACGAGCAAACACTATCAAATTTACCGGTTATCGTGCGCTCAACAAACAGCCTATTTGTCATTTTCTCAAGCCGTATTGTTGCTGCGACTATCAGCGCCGTAACTAACGCGGTATCAGTCGCCATGATATCCCTACACCAATTGGCCGCTGTCGAATAGTCAATCGGTTGCGACACGGGCGGCGTCGTCACTACGTAAAAATCCATATATTTATAATGTCTTTATTGTTATTGTGCTGTTATTAGTATTGTAACCCGTCCATATCCGCGTCGGATTTAAGGTCTATCAATTCCTCTATCATATTCTCGACGCTCAACTGTTTACTGACCTTTTTACCTAAATTAATTTCACCCCAGTTTTGTAATATCTGTTTTTTTTCTTGCGTGATATCGGTTTTAGATGTCAGTTCGTATAGCTCAGACTCTAATGTGCCCTCTTCTTCTTCTTCTTCTTCTTCTTCTTCTTCTTCTCCTTCCACCTCTTCGTCCGTTTCTTCTGCAAACCCATAGCTTATCAGTCTTTCGATATGATCCGGGTTATCTGTTACGTATAATTCCCCCTCTTCAAAATCTATAATCGGCCCCCAAGCATGGTGGAGTGCGACTTTACCGGTTTTAAGAATCTTCAAGTTCATTTTTTTTTATATCGAATGTAGCGGAGCTATTCGGCCCCGCTGTTAAAAGAATATCTTGATTAAAACTCTATATCTCTATTGATTGGGCGTCGGTTGGTGCATTGGGAAGACTCTAATTACAGACCCCGCCAAAGTACCGCCGGTAGACGTCCCAGTAGAGACTACAGAGGCCCTTACATAACGCTTTTTACCTATGTATCCTATTCGCTTAGCCGTATTATCATCAGCGGCGACGAACGAAATACTTCCCAAGGTTTCGTCTGCAGAAACAGCGGCGGCGTCAGCTAACGCCGCGTCGTCTCCTTCTTCAAGGGATACGGTATAAGTGCCGTCTGTAATAGTCCCCGACTGAAAAATAAATTCCAAAGCTTCAAACGTCATCGTATCAATTATGTTCCCGGCAGTTGTCGTATCGGTGGATACTGCTTGACTGTTAAAAGCGCTATCTACCAACGATTTATAATGTATTTCGCCTACTAACATTTTATTTCTCCTATATTAATGTTATTGTTGTTATCCACAAGATTCGATTACGCTTTTATCTTTAATGCAACAAAAGCTTCAGGAAGAACGACTTGACCGGTATTATACCGATAAAAGGTCATCTCAATTATGGCCTTTCTCTTCTGTGAGTAATCGTCTCTTATCACAGTCATACCGGTTCTATCTATAACGGTATACCCCCGCATAAAATCGGCATAAATTATAGGCAGCGCTCCAACGGCTATGCTAGGCATATCTTGCATAAGAATATACGGGTCGCCAGCAATTAAATTGGGTGCAGAGGGGCCCAAACTAGATTGCCATATATAATGTCCGTCTGACCCTTGCAAAGTCCGAAGAAAAGCCAAAGTTTGTCTATTAAAAGCAAACATTGGATTTTGGCCAACTTTCAATTGACCCGTAAGCAATAGAAGATCGTTTCCTTCAACCACGCCCGACCCGATAGTGTCAACGGCGCCTGCAACAATAGAGGCGTTTACAAGAAAACCTTCCGGCTGCTTAGATCCGGTCCCCAGTACAAATTTATTCCCTTCCTTTTGCGCGAAAGCTAAAGCGTTATCTGAATTAATTTCAGCTTCCAGAGGGAACTCCGAATCTCCTAATTGATCGGCTGTATAACCGACGGTATTTGTCAATCTATACGCCGTCATTTGCTCATTGGCGTATACACTTTGACTGTCCTGGCCTTCTTCGGCCTCACCCTCGTAAAACGCCTCTGGAATGGTTGTTCTTACTGCCATCTCGAAAGTCTTTTTTGATACGGTCTTTACCCTAGATACTTGACGAACTGGAGAGATTTCGATAATCTCTTTCAGCATTACGCTATCCATTTCAGTTGTGGTTAGATATCCACCGGTTGGACCGCTATCCATTCGCAACACCTTTCTTTCTTCAAGCGCAAGCTCTTCGTGGCCAAAACGCATCGCCTTCATTAACGACTTGTATTCTGGGGTGTCTTTATAGCTGCCAATACCGCGTTGGGCGCTTTTAGCGACTACAAGCTCTAAAGATTCAATCCTTTCTTTTAACTCAATGGCTTTCTTTTTTTCTTCAGTTAATTCCGACACAATGGAAGCGCTCTTTTTTTCGTTCGCTTCCAACGTTGCTGAAACTCGGTCAACAGCCTCTTTGTAATCATTTGACTCTTTTCCGTAATTCTCGAATTTTACTCTCAATTCATCGACCGCCGCTTTTACATCCTCCGGCTGTACGTTTTTAGATTCATCTCCCATTTTTTATCCTATATTTTTATAGTTTTAATTGATCGTAGAATATCGCTCCAACCGTCATCTATCCAACCGTCATCTATTGCCGTAATACGGCCAACCTCTCGTTGACCCTCTTCAGAGTTTTCTGAATCGTCGCGATTCTTAGACCCCTTAATTAGCGACACCATACGTTTTGATTGGCTTCTACTTAATTTAATGCCTGAATGAAATAAATTTTCTAACGTTCTAGCATCCATAAGATCAATGTCGTCAACGGACACTATACCCTCTGATTTTATCTGTGCCCTTTCATTCATGGGGATTGTGACCAATGACCCTTCCCAAAGGAACACTTTTTTAAGCACCCTGATATCATCCTGGAATTCAACATCGTCCATACTCATTACAGAATAACCAATAGACATGCTGTTAATGGATTTAACGCGCATCTGCGGGATAATTCTTTCCCGAACAAAACTATCCTCTTTTGGCATTTTGGCGCTTATGTCAAGCCCGATATTATCCTCTGCTAATTTCGTAAAAACGCCCAATGGCGGGTCATCACTTTCATGCGACCATAACAAAGAGGGCGTGTGCTCTTCTAATGAATCCAAAAAAGCCCCTTTCATTACGACGTCTCCCCCGCGATCAACATTTCCAAAAGTGGACAGATACCCTTTGAAATAGAAATAATCATCGTCTTCATCAAATTTCTTTACTTCTAAAGGGAAAGTTTTATATTCGACTTGTACCCTTACGCCGTCCTTATATTCGTATCTCATCGCCTCACCCTTATAATGCTGAAAAATTGCGAACATCTACAATTAGCTAAGTTTTTTAATGTTGCGCCTAAACTTGAATCACCTGGATACATTAACAGTTCGCCACCAACAAAAAAAGCTTGATTAATCGGAACTCTTTGACCGCCCGCCGCTGAATGTATCGGTCTCACTAAACTATCACCCACCGTCAACCACATTTTTATTGACTGTGACAATACGGCTAAGCCAGTAACCTTTACAATTGTCATGGGGTCGATGCCTGCCAAAGTCGTGGCCTCCATTATTCGTGTGCTTTCTGCGCTGGATTGCGTCTCTGTCATTGCTATTGCATTGACTCTGCCCGCCGATTTTCGTTTAAAAAGGGCCGCGCTTGTCAATCCGAGTGATACGTTGTCCGTGTCCAGATCTTGATCTTGATGCATCTCCCTTGCTTGTGATAATGATTCATCTAATTGTCTTTGATTCGTGGCCGTTATTATTTGCGAATTCTTTTCCGCTCGTTCAGTCCTCCATAATAACAAAGCCGTTAATAAAAGCCGTTTCTCGTCATCTGAAAGCCCTCTATCATCTTCCGGTAACGTCAACTCAACGTCACCCTCGAAAGCATCCTGAACCCTCGCGTATTGCTTTCTTAACAGCGCTTGCCATTCACCTTTATACTCATTTGCATCAAGTGTTCTTCCCCGCAAAGAAATAACACTCGTATTGTCTTTATTCATGCGAGCGAATAGGCTTTTTATTTCGACAATAAATTGTTTCTCCAGTTGTATCTTTTTTTCTTCCGCCGTCTGCGCAGCTTCCGCCATGTTACAGCCCTAAAAAATACGTAACCACATCAAAAACTACATACAGGATAGCTGGAACGCCAACACAAGCTAAAACTACCAATATATTAAACAAACTGTTTATGCTTTGGTGATTCATTCAGCACCCTCCATTGCGGCTCTGACAAAGCAATCTTTGGCCTCTAATAACTTCCTGAGTCCGGCGGATTTTTCCGGGCAATCAGGAAGCGCCATATTATATTCAATGGCCATATTGCATATAGGCTTACTTGTATCGAAAAGCTTACCTTTAAGATGCGAAAAAGAAAAAAACTTCATTATTGGATTGTGGCCCATTTTATGTCCTATTATTATCGTCTGTGAAAAGGTCTGTACCAATCGGGACTAGATTGGCCGGTTGATATAGCGTGTTGCCGCCCTCGTCGGTTAACGGTTCCCGCCCTGGAAGCAGAGATCTTAATTCGTTAGTTGTTTCAACTGCTATTCTCTTTCTCTTCTCTACTTCGCTCAGCATACGCTGTTTAAGCGCGTTAATCGATTCAGGGTTGTAAGTGATGCGCTCTTTTAAAGGGTCTTTCTTATATCTTGGCATAAGCAGAAAAGACAATCCTGAAAAGATAGTATCCGCGTTAGGTAAAACAGCGTCATCGTAAAACAACTCTATTGCCGTAATCATGTTATTAAACGTACTAGCATCATTCGTAACTAGCGGTAGAGGTATTCTATATCGAAGATACACCGCAGCGGACGCCATATTCGTCATATTAACATAATCCATGTCTTTGTTGTTGACGCCGAACTCAGTTACATTTGATACGTCTGCATTTGACATGACGCCTATTTTACCGGCGTTATTCGCTCCGCCGTATTGCTCGTTAATTCTTTGAATACGCTCGTTATGTTCATCAATGTTTACTTCATCATTGTCATTGAAGAAAATAAGCAACGATAGCCTTCCGCCATTATTTAATAGTTGCAAATTATGATATTTACCTTGTATCAACTGTCTTGCCTCAAGCGCTGCCGCTTGCAAAGGTGAATCTGATTCAGTCTGATCGAATCTTGATGAGTATCCTCTTATATGATATATCTCCTTTAAAGGCCCGTCATAAAATCTTATATCGTTCCTTCCAGTGGTTTCTCGTTCATAGCTGCCCGGCAGAACGCCTCTTGTTGCAATATAACTGCGCGGGTAATCGTCCATATCTTGCACAATAGATACGTTCTGAAGAGATACAGGCCATATTTCAAGAGGTGGGGAATTAACATTGCCCGCCAGTGTCATAAGACTATCGTGTTTAAGCAGATAGTTACGAGCAACGGCGCCAATGAAATCGCGCCAATGGTTAAACCCGTTCGGTTTACTGAGAATGTCAAGAACAGGGTGTGTATCAACAAATTTACCGTCCGCCGTCTGAACAACCGGTTTAATCTGTTCGATAGCGTCAGCGATCATATCCACCGCCGTTGCTACTGCCGAACTTTCGCGATAAAAACCCATAGCTTGCGCCGCTGACACGTATCCGCGACCGCCGAAAACATACTCCATAAATGATCCGGGTTGCAGACTATATACGTGGCTCTTTCTCTGAATATTTTCCTTAATATCTCTTGACTCAACCTTTGGCTCAACCTTTGGCTCAGCCGACTTAAAGATATTAAACAGGCTCTTCATCTATGTCCTTTTTTATGTCTGACACGTTACGTTCCATATATTCCGTTAACAGTTTGAAACCTTCTGTCTCAGCCTCATTTGTAAACCCCCTGAATTTACATCTAGCCGGGATTACTTCAAGAAGATTGCCGTTATTATCGTATTTAAAGCAGACCGCCCACCCAAAAAGATGGAGCGCTCTGTTTATCCACCACAACAGGCCGGATTCTTTAAATTCATCCCAAGTTCGTTTTTCAATCATATTAGTACCTTTGCAGATCTAACGGGCCAATACAGCATCATTACAGCGTCAGCCTTGTTCGGCGACTTTGCCCCCTTTGGTTTTTTATCGATTATAATCTTCCCCGAATTGTTAGTTGAGTATGTTGGTTGTGATAATTGCTTAACTAAATCATGCACTTTTGGTATTTTTGATGAGATGCTTATCAGCTCGTCTACCGGGTACACCTCCCCGAATTTAACAGATTTATATGTTTTTTCGAATCGAGTTCTCAATTGCCACCATCCTTGTGATTTTAGATTCTCATAGAAATCTTTATTCTTTCTCGATTTCTTATCACCTTTAATTATTGGCGCTTTCGGTCTCAATGGTGACGCTGTCGCACACCAAGGCAGTATCTTTATTTCGTCTTTACTTAAAATATTCTCTTTAATGAGACGGTTACATTCCGATTTTACTCCGGCTCCTACGCCTATCGAATCGTATTGAAAGTTTGTTGCGCCTGCCTGCCTGCATTTAAATATAGATTTTCTTGTCGACTCTCCTACGTCTGAGTGTTCGCCTCTCCAATCTTCACAAGCTGTCAACAGTATCCCAGTTTTTACGGCCAGTGCATTAGCGTCGTTTCCTTCATCCGCTACGTCCAGCGCGGCGCTTGTCATGCCCTCAATCTCTAAACCTAACTTTATGTGCGCATCAAGCGCAGCCTTAACCCATGCGCCTGTTATAACCACCCCCTCTACCGCCGCCGTCGTATCTCTATCTATCTCCTGTGCCACAACATGAGAAAGGCCCTCTCGTTCTGCTTTTGCGACTTTCTGATCGTACCATTCTTGCGTTTTAAGCGGGTGGTCCTGCCAATCCATGTAAAATACCCGCGTTATTTTGGGCGGTATGTTGTGGCCTTCAAACCATTCCTCTCCTGCTTCTACGCGCCTATCAAACACCGTTCCGGGGCCGTTAACAGATGAAATGTCAATCTGTATATCTGTATTCTCGCTAAGTGACGACTCTATAAGCTCAGGCCGCTCATAATGGCTAGATTCATCTTTGAAGTACATCTTAGTACGTCCGCCCCTGCCTATTTGGTCGCCAGCCTCGCCCTTGATAATGTTGCCATTAACGGGGTTTATTATTTTTCTGTGTGAGAAACAATTTTCGCTAAAACCGGAAGGCTGAAAGAAACTAGGAAGATTTCGTATAAAAATCCTCATCTTCTCAAATATACTATCCGGGTCTTTCGAGCTATCAACAAGCTCTTCTTTTCTACTCCCCCAGCCTATCGCTAAACCCTCCACAAATGTCCAGCCCCAAACAGAAAAGCCCCCGGCACCCCATGTAGCGCCGTAATCCCTGCACTTCTCTGCAGCTCCACTTTCACCGGTCAGAAAGCAATCGTACAAAAAATTAATGAACTCTATTTGCCGCTTAAACAGAACAAACGGCATAAGCGCCGGCACCCCTGTACCGGCGTTTCTAGGGTCATATGTGACTCCCCAGTCATTTATAAACGCCGCCGGTCTCGTGCTGTAGTAATTATACGCGCTCTTAATCAGCTTCTTATTGCCTTTCAGCATTAAGAAACGGCGCTGTCTCTCCTTATTTATCGCATTATAGTCCGGTCGTTTTGGCATTCTTTTACAGCTCTATCGATTTCCAGATAGTACCTTCATCGCTGTATGCTTATTCGCGAATATACCGGTCTTAAACCCGTACCCTCTAACGATATCGTATATCTCGTCCATCATTGGCTCAAGCCCTTCAATCGATTCGATGCAATCCGCTTTACACACAAGATGGATATACAGATCGTCTCCGCGCTCCCATGGCGGCGATTTAACTTTTTTAACGTAAGCGTCTTTTATCTCGCTCATGCAGTCGTCAATATCGTCTCCGCTATCGATAACCATCTGAACATAATCTTTAATTAGTTCTTTATAACCTTCACTACCTCTAATATCATGCATATTTTCCGATTAGTTTATTTTTATATGTAGGTCTTTTAATTTTCGTCACGTCTCACGACGTTACGTTTAACCGCATATCGACCCCTATATGATGTTCGACCGTTCTTCGATGCGGGTCCGGGAATCGAACCCGGCTATATAGCGCATGAGGCTATCAGTCAACCAATGACTCAACCCGCACTTACATTATATCGTCAAGAATCGAATCAATATCGATCTCTTCTCCTTCTCCTTCTTCTTCTTCTTCCCATGATGTTCGAACAGACGCGGTACGGTCGACGCCCTTCTCAAGCGCTTCTGCGTATAAACTTGCTGTCTCTTCATCACCGGCCACCACTGTATCTGCTACCGTATTATTGATAACAACTTGCGGTGAAACGTCTGTTATCCCATGAATATTATTCGCCAATAGCTTTAGAAGCCCTGTATTCACATCCTTAGCAGGTCTTTCTGAATGTTCCTCTAGTTTTTTCCTAAAAGCGATTTCACCTATCATTCTGCCGTTATTGTAAGCCTCTCTGAACGACGGGTGTCTCTGTATCCATCTTCGTACGGTAGGTTGCGAGCACTGCAATGCTGCGCATACGTGGCACATAGAGGAATTACTACTCTGCATCACTTCAAAAACAATAGCGTCGTACTTCTTCTTGTACTTATCGGGATGCGGTATCAACGCCCCATTAGGCATTTTTTGCACAGCCGTTTCATACTCTTCTGAGTACTGTTCGTCTGACATCACGCTATTTATCCAATCTGTGTGCTTATATGAAGGCATAAGGTTTGTACGTGCTATGGTGTACTACTTTGCTAATACTGCTATTGTAAATTAATATTGACCTGTATCATATCCGTATTAAATATAAAAAGCAAGCTTTTTATTATTATTTAATTATTTCATATATTTATCCTTAGCCCACTTCGCTATTAGTAAAGCGTCCGCTCGATTATGATGTTTAGTTTTAAATTTTAAAGGAGCGTCCTTAAAAAGCTCTTTCGCTACAAAAAAACTAGGCTTATCGCTCTTATTTTTTTTCCTAGGGACAACGCCCGCCTGCCAAGTTCTCGGAAGAACTAAAACGGGGCTAACCCCTAATGCTACGCAAGCCATCTGCCACATTCCGAAATTTTCACCAAATTTAAAATTAGCAGATCCTTTCTGACTCATTCTACTGGTTCTGCCCGTCTTCATATCCGTCTTAACATAAGACATCGCCCACACATGCTCAATCGCTATCACTTCAGCCCCCCATAAGCACACTTTCTCCTGCAGCCAAAGAAAGGCCGATTCCGGCCCTTCCCAGTCGTAAATATCAAGCTCATTATCTGATAAAAAAGTAGCCGCGCCTGTTAAACCTGGATCAATCCCTATAACGGGCAAACTACTATGCATCTTTTCCCCTCGCATCAGTAAATTTCTTAAAAGATAAAGTCTTCCCTTCACATATCGATAAAGAATATTTAGACGGGCCGACTTGTACGGGCTCTTCAAAAAGCGCACACCAATCACCGCAAATATTCCCGTCTATAGTTTTAGGGCAATACGATATTTTAAACGCGCCAGCTCTTTCCATTTCAAGATTACCTCGTTTGTTTATCTTACCTTTCATTTTTATTCATCTCCGTATTCTGTATATTAAAAACATAATAGGGCGCAAGATTTTTACCTATACGCGCCTTATAAAAATTTAAAAGACCAACGGTTAAAAACTTTAAAAACTTTAAAAACTTTAAAAACTTTAAGCATAATAAAAATTATGGGCGGCGCAAATATTCGCGCCCATTTTATTTATTTTAAAAAGTTAACCGTTAGTTCTCTGCTCCCCCAAAGGGGGGAGAGCAGGAAACTTTGAACTTTTGCTAGTGAACAGTTCACCTCTATTTGATCAATTTGGCCTTTAAAATCAATTAGTCGCAAATTTAAAGTTCACCGCAGTTCACTAAAAGTTCACTGCATACGAAAAGTCCAAAAGTTCACCTTTTTTCACTAAAAGTTCACCCCTGTTTCATCAAGTGAACTGTGGGCGCGATTATAATTATTCTATTTGCGTCATATAATCGAATCCTGCGCCTGTTAATTTTTTATCCTCTGTTATATACCCTTCCTCTTTTAATTTAGCTATTAGCTTTGTGACATTGCTTTTCGCGCACCCTAATTCATCCGATATTTCAACATTCTTATATCCATCACTTATCATTCGCAATACTTCATATTTCTTATTGCCCCCTGGCTTTGAGAATTCCCAGTACGCGCCCTCATCTGATTTCTGTATCAGTTGCATTTGGATATCTGTAATTTTAGGAAGGTCTTCGTGATTCAATCGCGCCTTTTCGAAATTAACGTCGAATCGAGCGCCGTCGGTTCTTTTATATCCGACGGGGTGGGATAATTTTATCGAAAAGTCTATATTGTCCAGCCTTGCGCTGGTCCCGCGCTGAGTACCGCCTTTATTCGTGTGATGCATTAGTATTGTAGATACCCCGTTGTATCTTAGATCCAGCAGCCACTGATTGATGTCGTTCCAATCTTCTTTCGTATTCTCGTCACCGTCAGGCGTCATAGACGCCAAATTATCAATTACCCACACCTTAATTCCCAGTTCCAACAGCACCTCTTTCATCGCCGTCCGCCACTTCTCACTTGTTAATCGGGCTTTAGGAGCCCCTTTACTTGTCGCGTAAGCATCCGAATAGATGTGAAAATCAGGAACGTCCCGTATTCCTAGACCTCTCACTCTCTCTTGTACGTCATGTCCTGTCATTTCTGCGTCCAGATATAGAACAGGTGCAGATTCCCTAAATTCCCATGGTCCTAAATCTTCGCCCATTGCGATAGCTTTAAGCACTGATAGAGCAAACCACGATTTTCCGGTCCCTGCATCTCCGTAAACCAGAGAAATCGATTGAGACGTCACCCACGGGTGTAAGTATGCAGTTTTAGGCTCGAACGCTACCTCTTTAAACTGATCAACAGGCATTACAACGTTTATTAGCCCTTTTTTTCTCTCTTCTTTCCCTCCCTCTTCGCCCTCCCCAATCCGCCCTATATCACCTATCCGTCTACTCTCCGGTTCTATAAGCTTTATCGCTTCGCCTCTCTTTTCACACCCATTTTCGACGCTCTTAAAATCGGCCTGCGGCGTTTTTGACGCGGGGGGACTACGGGCATAGTTAAAAGCATTCTCTAACTTCTTGATCAGTTCTTCGTAGCCCCAAGGAGGTTGACAACGGTCGTTCCAATAGTCTTGTATTAATTCGACCGCTGTGTCTTCAGATACGCCTAAATCTCTAACACGACAAGCAACTTTATATAGATTGCTGTCCCCTCCATCGCCTTCAATCGACGGCGGCGCTCTATGTTCGAGGTAGTTTATTGCGCGTTTTATGTTAGAATCTTGATCCAGATCAGTAAGCGGGGTTTGGTCTTTGTTTTTCCTTTCGAGCGGTTTTCCTGCCAGATCATTTATCCAGTCTGGTACGGGCGTTACAGTATCGAGCGGATTGGTTTTATTTAGCAGTTTGTATTTTCGTCCACCAAATGATGACCCCGGTATAACGACGTAACCGCCGTCTGATCTAACATCTAGCCCGTTTCCTATTTTTCCCTCAGAACAGGCCGTCAATCCTTGGAAATAATAATGCTTGCCTTTTGATGGCGTTTCAACTATCATCAAATTATTATAAGGCAGTTCACCATATAATAATTCCAGGTCTAGCAGGGAGTCGGCGCCCTGCTTATCCTTCTTGTTGTCCTCATCCAGCACCATCAAACCCGACTTTCCACAATCCAGTGCCCAATCGCAGCCCTCGTACATCTCCGCCAGTTCAAGCACCTTTATTGCATCATTAGTTGATTGTTCTCTCCACAAAAATCCAGAATACGGCTCTTTTGTTCCTGGTCGTATCGGGAACACAAACCAATCTCTATTCTCCGCGTAATCGAATGCATAATCTAGCGACAATAGTTTGTCTTGTTCGCTAGTATTATTATACTTTATTTCACTAAGCATCTAAACGTTCCTGTGTTTAATAATTAAAAAGAAGAAGAAGAAGGAAAAAAAAAAAAAAAATATTACAAAATTTTTTTTTTTT